>JACCDV010385493.1_pt1 | contig 18976 bp, 18 predicted proteins | sample 7446131 | NCBI WGS metagenome assembly JACCDV01 (sample SAMN15323448, study PRJNA562643) | freshwater metagenome | isolation source: river surface water | place: USA:Blue River Watershed | collected 2017-08-17 | reverse complement strand
TTGAATTCATACATGAAGCACTACGACTCGAGACTCATGAAATCATATTCGATAGAGATATCAAACTATTCTATGACATTGATCTCGAACTGGCACATACCGCCATGGATGAATTGATCAAATACTACGAAAGGCAATCTGGCGAGAAGCTAAACGCGCGAGATCTATCAAGACATTTAGTTCATCTATACTTTGATGCTACTATTGATAGCATGCAAGAGCACAATGTGCCATTATTGCAATTGGAAAATGTAGATATGATGTACTCTACGCGTAATCGACCGATTGACTCAGACGTATATAAGATATCCATTCACTTGATCACCAATATCGCGTGCTCTATTGAGCAGTGTAGAGCAGTTGTAGAAGATGTCAAGACGCGCATACTCCAATTAGATTACCTACATGATCATAGGCAATTGCTATGCGATGCAATCGATGTGCAGCCATATCATTATCTTGGATCGCTATCTATTGTAGGCGGATACAAGACGGTGAATGGTATAGAATATGTAAATGCAATCCAACAGAAATTTCAATGGTATGATGGAGAGGAATTCATATCCAAAACAAGCGCAAACTCACTCAGACCCAATCTTAGTAAGTATCATACCGCTCAGAGCTATCAATCCAATTTGCAAGCTACAGTTTCTCCAGAATTCATATCGATCGTATTCAATAACTTGAGTAATATAGAATGCTATGATCCACTGGATTGGGATATAGATCTGGCTACGATCAAAGGACACACCGCCATTCTGCGTAGATGCCGACCTTCTCATTGCGATATCTGTGATAGACAACATGATACAGACAATACTCTTCTGATCGTATTCAATGAAGAACGACGCATCGGCGCATGGAAATGTATCCACGCGCGCCATGTCAAATCAATTGTATTCTATCGAGAAGATGATTCTCGTGTAGAACAGTTTGCTAAGCAAGTACAGAAGACAAATACTGTAGATTCGGATGAACAGATTCCACAAGAATCATATGAGGATACCAACAAGACAGTTCAAGAATCGCCCCAAACCCAAGTGATCGATGCCGAATCGGATGATGAGTCGGATCTATCTATGGAAACAAATGAATCATATGATGAATTAGACGATGAGTCAGATACTAAACCGTTATCAATCAATCCTACAGTTTTGGATGTATTAGAAGCTCGCATCAAGGCAAACATACCTCAAGACAAATCATATGTAGAACATGAACCTGCGCAACCGGAACCCATTGCAATCCCAATTCGGTATGGAGTTGATGATACTACTAATATCAAACCAGAATCTGAACTACCTGAATTGGAGGAAGCCGAACCGTCCAAATCAGAATCGATACCAATCGCTAATAATGATTGTGAGTCAGATTCTGAATCCATAGTAGATGATAATGATGGATATGATTCGGATGGGGCGAAACCCGAGTCTAAGCGTTTCTTAGAAGAATCGCGCGGGACTATTACAGCAACAGGCGCGCTTTACTATCCTCCAAAAGATGTATTTGTGATATAGACAATTTATTTTTTGCTGCAGATTTGGACATGGTCAAATTAATGATATGATAATTCAGTATATTACAATCATGTGGCGCAGTGATCTAACAAAATATTCCAAGATTTATCGACTTAGCTATTGGGGTCAAGCCCAGATCATATCAGATGAACCATCACCGGTTCACACTCCAGATATTATCGCAAATCGTAATCAATTTGTAATCGATTACGATATTAAAAAATCATTGAACTATCACCAACAACCTAATTACTTATCAGATTATATCATATATCTTTTAAATAAATCTAATGAGCGACGCGATTTGTTTGATCATGTTGAAGCATATCGTACTGCAGATAATAGAATTGTTATAATTACGAGTCCATACAATCCGAATCCTCCAACTCGACCAGAGTTCAAATCTACTTATAAGTTGTATAATGAACATGCTCATACATTTGTGCAGGTTACAACTCGGAAAGAGATTCAAGCATTCAACTCACAACATAGCGCCCGGTATTATCGGCGGTAAATAGAATAATATCTATTCTTTTTTTATTAGTCAGACGATGCTCAAATTGTCATTTGCTTATACTAATATGCGATTTTTAGATCCATTAACCCACAATAGAGCATTCCTGAAATAAGCGTCCCATATTGATAACTTGATATATAGTATATAAGCCCATTAGACTTATCCTACGCATCCAACCATGGCCGCCTTTCAATCTACCTTTCAATCGTTCATCGCTGATTGCCTTGTGCAATCGTCTGGATCTACCATTGCTCGCACTACCATCCGCGCAACCTATGTTGCCTGGAACAAGAATAGCACTGAAGGAATCAACAAGTTGTACAACGCATTTCGGGATTTGCCCAATACCATTGACACCAAGAATGTATATGGGTTCGCCCTCAAGCCTCAGGCCGAATCCCAACCAATCGTGAAGCCCACACCAGCTCCAATCGAACAAGTGATCATACCTACGATCAATGAACAACTACTCGCAATCAAGCAAGCCAAACTTGAACAAGCCGAGAAGACTCGCATCACACAAGCAGCAATTGAACAAGAGAAACTTGAAATCAAGCGCCAGAAGATGGAACAAGCGGCTGTGGAAGCTGAGAAAGCTCGTGCTCTCGAACAACAGAAGATGGAACAAGCGGCTGTGGAAGCTGAGAAAGCTCGTGCTCTCAAACGTGAAAAGATGGCTCAGATCGAACGAATGGAATATGTCAAGATGAATCATATCACTGCTGAGAATGATAAGAGAATTGCTCATCAATCCATTGAGAACAATATGAATCGTCGCCTCTTTCAAGAGATCGCATGCCCGCACTTTGACTTGCGATCATATGGAACTCCATCTGTGCAATATGGATCTACCGAATCTGTCCAACGTGTGATCCTGAACAATATTGCTACTCATGATGTGTTCGATGGGTTGAAAACTAATGATCAACTGACTCAGACAAAGGCGATTCGCCAAATCGAAGATGTAATTAGAGAGAAGGTATCGGCCTGTAGTGAGATGATTGTGATTGCAAACGATCGTTCGAAAAGCGAAATCAATGCAATCGACTTCGAGCAAATGAATGATTTGGCGATGGAGATTATCGAAGAGTGCCGCAAGCTGAAAGTGATCAGCAGTAGTAGCCCATGGTTGGAGACGTTCAATCATAAGCTGACTACGACCAAATCAATTGCGAAGACAGATAGCTTCCAGAAAACATTTCCCACACACAAGGAGTATCTCATTCAAACAATCCCGTCCCGCAAGACCAAACTGGACAAGTCCAAGTACATCAAGCCTCGCAACATGGCATCGATCGATACCAATGGTCGCACTATGATCAGTTGCTATACATGCAATCAACGAATGTACCTTGACGACAAAAGTGTTCAGTGTTGTCATAATATTCCTGATAGTAATTTGGGCAGTTGGCATCCAGACAATATCTACTTGTGCTGTGCGAACTGCAATATGTCGATGGGATCTGATCATACTGTAGAAGAACATTCAGTCAATATGCGATTCCAACAGTTAAGCGATACAGAATCAGATTCTGGATCAGATAGTTTTTGCGAGTAAGTGAGTATCATTGCTTCGGTAGCAGCGCATCTATCTTGGACTCGTATCGAACAATAGTACCTTGATTACAAAAATTGATATTGACCTTACTAATATACTCAACATGTTTGGTAAAAGATTCTTTAGTGCTCAAGCTATTCGGCGCGCGTATGAAGGCTCGCAACACATGCGTCAAGAGACATTTGCTGAGTTCAAAGCTGATATCAAGTACATTCTGGACAAGCAGATACAATCGAATACTGATATGATGAAAATCCAATCTCATTCTAATGCCGATATGATGAACAAACATATGCAAATGGTATCGACTGCAATGGAAAGCCAATCTCGTTCAAATTCAACTATTATCAAAATTGGATTCGCTGCTTTGGGATCAGTTATGACTATTATAGGCGCTGGACTCGCATGGGGATATGATAAGATCAAGGATGATATGACCGAGATCAAGAGTAGCATTACCGAGAATAAAGATAGTATCGCCAAGTTGGATACTAAGATGAATCAATGCATGGATAAGTTGGAATTGCTTTTGCAAAAAAAGTAATCTCATATCTTGAGAATCTTAACACGTTTGGAATATCATATCGATGCTATTTTTGTCATAAATATCAAGTGTTTTAAGACAAATGCACTCAATATAATCATGAATTACGAAGATACGATCATTAGCAATACGCTAACCAATTTGTTAGCCAACAAGTTTGGGCTCGATGCGGCGGCAACTCAGGTCATGAGCATGACGATCCTAAAGGTTATCGCAATCGCACGCACATATAATCCAAATAAGATCCAAGTACCATCATACATGCGCAAATGTTGTGAGAAGGTCATGCATAATTTGAAATACTTTATCGCACTGTATGTACTTAAATATTTGTTCGACAAGCGCAAAGAGATTCGCGCGATGATCAAAAATGAATCTCCTACTCAGATAGAAACTCAGATCGAACCTATTGATCATGCGGATCTATTCGAAATAGATATCTCAAACGTGATTCGCCCGATCAGTGTGGTTCATAAATTTATTGCCCTACATCCAGAATATTTTGAAACCGATATCGACTATAGATTGATTACCATCGAAGACAATCCAGATCCATATCGCGTGTATAACAAAGAATTGTACTTTGATGATCAGCTACATGGCGTGCGTGGATATATCAAGACTGGATTCACTACTACGTTTGATAACAAAGGTACCAAAATCTACAACTACTCAATGCAATTATTTATCAAGAAATACACTGCGAGCAAGCAATGCTATATTAGCCAACTTGAACGATATATAACCAAACAGACCAAGATGGGTAAGGTAGTAGATCTAAGCTATTACAAGATCATGCCACAGAATCTGGTCACATCCAACTTCTACAAAGAACCAGTCGAACAATGGGCGATCGATGTACAGCAGCTTAAGGACTCGTACTTCTGCGAGCACAAAGACTTTCTATTCGCGGCGATGCAGAATAAAGCCGAGGGTAGTTCCATCAATACCACTGGCTGGAATAATCTAATCTTACATGGCGAGCCAGGTGTAGGCAAAAGCTCTTTCATATACAGAGCCGCTACGCTTATGAAGAGATCTATTGTTAGTATCGATCTATCCTTATATCTTGATAAGAAGCGCGAGCTGTATAACCTTTTCTATGGGCAGAGCTTCCAACTGCCGAGCTGCGAGAAGCAGGCAACCATTCCAGAAGATTGTATTATTGTTCTGGAAGAATTTGATAATTCCATTCGCAAGCTGATTGATCTGGAAAGGTTCCATGTGCTCAAACAGGATTTGGTTTCAGCAGATTTCAAATCCAAACAGGATCAACTACTCAATACTAAGTATGACGAATCAGATACTTCTGACCAGCCAAAGAAAAAGATCAATAGCAATCAGGTTATGCACGAGATTGATCAAGCAGTTCATTCTAATACTGTTGCAGTCAAGAATGACACATTGCGAATCTTTGATCTGCTCGAGCTCTTTCAAGGAGTCATCTCTCCGCCATCCAGAATTATCATCGCGACCACCAACTACTATGATGAGATTCGCACGTCGCTGCCAAGTCTATTCCGGCCTGGCCGCCTTTCTCAAATCAAATTCAACTACATGTCTTGGCCATTACTCAACGAACTATCTATGTACTACTTTGATCAACCAATGACTATCAGTCCTATTGAGATCAGGATCCCGACATCACAAATCACTGAATTAGCAGTCAAGCACCAGTTGAGTGGAACGCATGATAGCTTTCAGAAGGATCTGCTGAAGCAATTAACTACCACAGACCCGCCCACAAAAAAATAATTTTGTGGATGATTTATTTTTTTGATAAGATGATGGTTGGGCAAAATTGATAAATACCTATGTAAATACATTAAGAGACTTAGAGATCATGAGCCAAGCATACCCAGGCTTTCATAAATATAATAATATTGGCTATAAGTTGAGTACTAAGTTTTGTAATATGCGTGCTATGACATTTGCTAACCCTTGGGATACTAAACATTTCCATAAGCAATACTATCTATTAGGTAAATATGCAGAACATTTTAATATAGATTGTGATCTGGATCATTTAACTACTGATAAACAAATTGATGACTATATCAGAGATTGTCATTTGAAAAGTATCAATATGCAAAGTTGTATCGATCAAATTCAATTGCAAGAAAGGCAAATTGCCGAACAAGACAAGCATATCCAACAACAAGCAAGTCAGATTACTGAACAAAAGCTGGAGATCACTACACAAGACAATTATATCCAACAACAGGCAATGCAAATTACTGAACAAGAAAAGAAAATCGCTGGTCAAGAGAATAATCTCACTAAACAAGCAAAGCAGATCGCTGGTCAAGAGAATAATCTCACTAAACAAGCAAAACAGATCACTGAACAAGCAAAGCAGATCGCTGAACAAGCAAAGCAGATCGCTGAACAAGCAAAGCAGATCACTGAACAAAAAAATCAGCTCACTGGTCAAGAGAAAAAGCTAATTGATCAAGAGAAACATGTCGCCAAGCAAAATAAGCAGATCATTGGTCAAGTGGATAAGATTGCTGAACAAGAGAAAAAGCTAATTGATCAAGAGAATCATGTCGCCAAGCAAAATAAGCAGATCATTGGTCAAGTGGGTAAAATCGCTGAACAAGAGAAACGTATTGCCAAGCAAAAGATAACTATTCAATGTCGAAATGAACATCTTGCTAATCAAGGATACAAGATCCAACATCAAAAAATGCAAATTGCGCAGCAGGCGAATCTGATTAGTAAGCAAGAAGTGCAGATTCAGCAACAAGAATTGAATCTCAATAAGCAAGAAGCGCAGATTCAACAACAAAAATTGAATCTCAATAAGCAAAAGGAAAAGATCTTTAAACAAATTGAGATTATTAAATCCAAAAACATCTCGAATAAACGATTGATTAACATGTTGGATTTGTATAAAAATAAACCCGAGATAGTATCATACGATTATGCCGCGATCAAGGCACGCAACCATTTGCTCAACAAGGAGTTCAAGCGGATCAATAAGCTCTTGAAACTATACACTCCTTAAATGCTTGGAATGCAAATCAAAAAAATATATTCATATGCACGTATATGTATCAACAATAGGCAATCATGTATATCCGCGAATCGCATTTAGCGGCGGTACAACTTGTATATACGCTTGAACTCAGCATTCAGCGTTTTATTTTTTTGCTTGATCGATTCGTAATCTATTTTGACTTTAGACTCAGTAATCGACTTTAGATAATGGACTTCCATCTCCAAATCGCGGATACGGTCAGTAGCAGTCTTGGATACCTTGTTCATTTCTTGAGCCATGGCTTCTAATTTGGATTGGAACTCTTGGGTAATCGCCCCCAATCGCAATTCCAAATTGGTATTGATTGCCGCCATATTATTTTGTAGTTCTTGCGTAGAAGTATTCAATTTTGATATCAAATGAGTATTGGTTGTTTCAATATTTTTTTGGATAGTAGTAAAGTCATTTTTATATGGAATGATATTAAATTCAAATATTTTATCCAAAGCAGATATTCGGTATCGTTGATTCTCATTATTACCTGGAAACATTTGTCGATAATATTCTTCAAGATTGGATTCCAATTTATAACTCAGATATTGTCGAAACCCATCTGTGGGTATATATTTTTGAATTGATCCATGAATGGGTAAATAAATAACATCATTTACATAACTATTAATAATAGATGGATTATTTTGCATGATATCCCATTGGCCACTACAAACTCGATGCAAATCATTTTGATTGAAATGGCCCAATGTTTTTAGCATATCAGCAGATGCATAATATCTACCTTTAACATCAATAAGATCAATAATAATCTTATTGTCTTTGATATGATTTAATATGTTTTGCAAACGATTTATTTCTTGTTGTGCGCATGTTTTTTGATTAGATGATTTGTCCGTATCTACCAGCGTAGCTTTATTAGAATCAATGAATTTAGAATAGTTTTCGACCATAGTCTTCAAACGTCCTTTAAGAATATCCACAGTTGTCATAATGGTTATTAATGATCGAGTATATTTACTCATGTATCAATCAATTTTATGTAATCCAATCCAACAAAAAAATGTAGCTTCCAACAATTTATTGTGCGCGAAGCATCTCTTCGAATCCAGAATTCACATGCACATCTGGTTTGATCGCGCGAATATGTCCAATCGCCCGATCAAATGTATATTTGTGCTTGCGAATCAGATAATAAATGATCGCACTAATCGATCGCGATCGGCCCATGTGATAGATTAGCATTGCAATTCCATGCATTGCGTTCCATAAAGTTGTCTTCGATTTCAAAATTAGACAATTGATGCTCGGACCAGATTTTCATATTCACTCTGAGTGTAATAATCATTAGTATTACAATTATAGCCCTTTTCGTAATTGTAGTAGCACCAATTTATATCATCATTTTGAAGTTCATGGTATAGCTTGCTACAATCATGACGAGCTGAACTCATAGATGACAGTAATACGAATTCAGTTATGTGAGGTAGATAAGGGATTCTGATACCACTGCACTGCTTTAGATAAATGCGACCTAAAGATGGACTGATATTAGTCAGGCGGGTCTTATCATCTTGATTAAGAATATAAGCACCGTGAATCCATAACAATTTGAGATTGGGAAATGGACTTAAATCAAACACAGGTACGGATGCAGGCAATCCATATACAAATAAGTTTTCAACTTGAGGATATGACTTGCCTTGAATTTCATAAAATGATACTCGATTAGGTTCTTTTATATTCCCATAGTTATGTACATACACTATCAATGTATGATCATCAAAATTCTCATTAAACCTACGAGAGAAAATATCACTATAGCTATAACTATGAGTTGCAGACGCCATTTTTATACTATATGGCAATGATCAAATACGTGAATATATTCTTTTTGATTGTCTTGCATACACAACACCTCGCGTGCTGTATAAATATTGAAAGCTATTTTTATGTATAGAATCCTATGATAGATATTGAATAATTCGTACTACTTGCAGCCGCATGTTCAAGGTAGAGATAGATTGTGTGGGTGCGCAAAATTGCGTTAATTCCTATTAAAATATACTGATCATTACGAAAGATCCCATAACCTTACCAATGAATGCTATTACTGCTTCTGAACGATTCTCCGTCCTCAAGAATGGAGTGGATGAGCGTTTGGAGATCATCTGCGATAATGAAACTGGATTCTACAACATCACCAAGACCGCCAAAATGATCAAAAATTTACTGGAGAGTGATAGAAATGAGGCAAATGAAGAAAATAATGAGGTAGCCGGAATTCCGGCTACCTTTAATAAATATACTCAATCTCGTGAAAATGACATAAATTCACTTGAAAAGGAACCCGGAAGAATTCTTCCGGGTTCAATAAAAACTGCTCGCAAATGGTTTGTTAATGATACAACTCAAATACTTATTGATGAGTGTAAGCAACAAACTGGTCTTCCGGATGTTCATTATGAATTAGCTAAAGACATTTCTAAAAGATTTGCAGGTACTTATGTACATAAATTATTGTTTGATCACTTCTTAGCTTGGTTTGATTCGAGATATGCGATCAAGATATCGATAATTTTGGATAATATCCATCAAGATGCTAATCGTAAGCTCTTAAAGGAGAAAGATGATAAGATTGATATTCTTATTCAAGAAACCAAAATGCAATCTGCTGAGATCAAACAACAATCCGCAGAGATACAAAAACTACTTACTTATGCTCAAGATACCAAACAAGAGTTATCCGAGGCGAGGTTGGACATTCAGGAGAATGGTATTGAGATCGAACGTTTGAATGATAAGGTCGATGAGTGTCGGGATGTGATCATCGATAGAATGGAAGAGCATACGTTGAATCCCAAATCGATTACCAAACTGCAGTACTTCATGTGCTTGCAGCATCCGGAAAATGATAATGTACTGTATGCGATTCGCAGCCAGAAACCTCATATCAAGAAACAGCTTAAGGCTCATCATGATTGGAAGATATTGATCGAACCCATCGAAGATCCCAACTCGATCAAGATGTTCAATCGATTCAAGGATCGGGTGAAAGCAATCGAAAATGATTGGAAGGTTGAGATCAAACTACAATACAAGAAGGGCAAGATCGATCGAGAATCGCGCGATTCCAAACTCGAATTCATTCGCGAGAATCCACTTATTGCAATCAGACGTAATGATATCGAATTCGATATTGGACGTATTAGCTTGAGACAAATCATTCAATTGATGCAAGACACTGCGTTTGAGCGATTCAAACTGAATGTGCCGTAAGTATTGGCTGTATATTTTTTTCATATTGACTTGACTTGGATTAATGAAACGATCCGCGAGTTCAACATGTAGATAGATTGTGATACGATTCGCGCGGATCAAGGTAGATAGACATTGATAGCTATTTTTATGTATAGAATCCTATGATAGATATTGAATAGTTAGTACTACTTGCAGCTGCACTCAAACATGTATCGAATGACATAGTAGCAAGCGGAAGTGTATATGTAAGATGATCACCACCAGCTGAAGCTACAGTCATGATCGTATTGAGCATACTTAATGAATTATGCCCAATGATGATTCCAGCAGAAGTAGTACCCGCATGCATATGCGTAATAAGAAGAATAACCTTATTCGCATTGGTTGGAATATAGTTGTTCAATACAGTATTGGTAAAGGTTGGTGATACATTAGTTGCATTTGCGATCACAGGAATATGAACCATGTACTGATAGCACCCGCCCATGATAGAACCCATTCCTGAGTAATTAGTTGCAATCCAGCTACCTGCATTATTGGTCGTGGCATAGAATGGGATTGGGGCAAAATGTGTGTATCCCGCGGGTAGCTGAGGTCTAATAGAATTGCTATTGAATATATATCCACTTTGACCTGCGAGATCGGATATAGCATACCCATAATAAACAGTATTAGCACCCAAAAGGTTATCTATGTAGTAGCTGAACTGAGTATTTGCAAAGGATGTTGAACACTCATCAGACAGAGTTATTGAAGAAGTATTGTCGAAGTGATTCAGACTCATAGTGCTGGTATCATATGTAAATGCGGATGTGGCTACTGAAAATGTAGTCGCATATCGCGCGATGCTACTCAATCTAAATTCATCAATCTGACCATTGAATGCTGTATTAGTATCAGATCCGACATAGAATTGATCAAAACATGTAGAGGTCAGCGGAAGTGAAGATGATACTACAAGCGATGAAGTGCCATTCTTATACACTGTATAAGCACTACCATTGAATACAACTGCGATATGTACATATGTAGATGCCGTGATACTACCTGTAATGGTACTACCATTTGCAATATTGAATGTTGTACCTTGTCCAAGAGATAATGAGAGCGTGCCATTATTCGCCAGATTAATTCGAAATGTATTTGCAGTAGCCGATGCGCAGATCACTCGCGCGGCAAGAGCCGTTGGTCTCAGCCAGAACTCTACAGTCCATTGATTACTTGAAGATGTAATGTATCCACGATTAGGGCTACCTATAATCAAAAGTGCATATGATGTAGTGGCATTCGCACCATTGAATGCCGCACTACCAAACTTAAACTGACCTGCAGTAGTGGTGAAGCTACCAGTTGCGCCCAATGTCCATGTATTCAGAATAGTAAATGGCGTATCAATTACAGCACTTGTATTACTAATTAGTTGTACTACCTTACGCGCTTCCAGACCAATATTAATGACAACATATGATGTACCAATATCGGTCAAGAACAATGTAGAAATACCTGTAATTGTTGTCGATAATGGGGTAGGATAGATAGTGCCGGTCTGTGCATTGGCGGAGAATCCAACGCCATTCAGTCCAGATATATTCAAGTTAATGCTTGTAGTAGCAGCGGTGATCGCGATGTCTTGCTGACCAGTAGAATCTCGTCCAAAGAATGGGCCAAATGTATATGTACTTGAACTGAGAATCGTTGCCATGGGAAAGCCCACATAATAGGTAGTAAGATAGTTGTATCCCCAGTAGGTACCTGCTGTAGAATTGCTCGAGAGTAGATATCCTAATGTACCTGGCGCAGACAGCTTGGTCAAAGTATTGGTATTCGTGCCAGTCAATATATCGCCGAGCGCATAAGTATTGGTACCAGTCCCGCCGCTCGTAGTTGCAATAGACACTGTGGCAACCATAGTGCCGCTACTCAATGTACCAGTCAGACCCAAATTGCGAATGCCACTCAAATCCTTATTCGAATCAAGTACAACTGCCTTACTCGCGCTGGCCGTTCCTGGAGTAGTATCGATATAATTAATCTTATTGGCAGTTGCTGTTATTAGCGTACCACCAAGCTTTAACCCAATTGTAGATCCATTGTGTTCAAAAATATTCAAATTACCACTGGTATTCAGCTCTCCACCAGATGGATTCAAACTAAGAAAGCCAGAACTGTTTATAAATATATCGGCGTGTGCAGTTGTGGATCCATATCTTATGCGAAAGCATGCACCATTAACACTTGCCACTTCTAATTGCGCGCCAGGACTGGTTGTATTGATTCCAACATTCGCATATCGATCAATGTACATAGATACATTTCCGCCAGTTTGAACCAAAAATGAACTATTTATTGCGTCCGCATCCAATATAACTTTACTGATTGCGGATGTTATACTCGATCGATTTGCTGAATCTGGATTAGTATTTACTAATGGATGGCTATTAATCGACATAATAAGCAAATATATTTGTCAGTAGGTATTTGCATTAGGGTATGCTTATCAAAAAAAGTAAATACCAAGCAATTTACTTTGGCTGCAATTCTGCGATTGTATCCTCTAATGCGCGAATTCGTTCTTCATGATCCGCTTGAATGCTGAAAATCTCATGAATAGCATAGTAATGGACTATACTTAGTAGCACAAGAGAGCTTGTTCCGAGCAAGATACCAAACACTTCTTGATCCATATCTATATAATTAGTATTAGCATGGTCAAAATTGATCAGACTCATACCAAATATAAATACCATGCCCAGATATTGCGCGCATCCAGATTGTCAGACAAAACCCAATTTTGGACTCGAACTAAAGAGACCAACGCACTGCAAGGAGCATGCGGGTGAGGGCATGTTCGATGTGATCAGTAAGCGATGCGCGCATTCAAATTGTCAGAAGCAACCCGCATTTGGGCTCGAACCGAAAAAGCCTACTCACTGTAAGACACATGCAAGTGAGGGCATGTTCGATGTGATCAGTAAGCGATGTGCACATCCAGATTGTCAGAAGATACCCAGTTTTGGACTCGAGATCAAGAAGCCTACGCACTGCAAGGAGCATGCGGGTGAGGGCATGTTCGATGTGATCAGTAAGCGATGCGCGCATTCAAATTGTCAGACGCGACCCAAATTTGGACTCGAATTAAAAAAGGCAACGCACTGCAAGGAGCATGCGGGTGAGGGCATGTTCGATGTGATCAATAAACGATGCTCACATCCAGATTGTCAGTCGCGACCCGCATTTGGACTCAAATTAAAAAAGGCAACGCACTGCAAGGAGCATGCGGGTAAGGGCATGTTCGATGTGATCAGTAAGCGATGCGCGCATCCAGATTGTCAGAAGATACCCAGTTTTGGACTTGAACTGAAAAAGGCAACGCATTGCAAGACACATGCGAGTGAGGGCATGTTCGATGTGAGTCATAAGCGATGCATCACGTGCGATTCGACTACAATGAATCGCAAATACAAGCCAAACTGTGCTCGTTGCCATTTCTACCTACATCCAGATGATCCTCGCATCCGAAACTATAAGGTCAAGGAACATGCATTCATGCTCGCATTGCAGAAGTCTCATCCAGAAATGGTACTCGATCAAACAGTCTCTGGCGGATGTTCGAAGCGTCGCCCAGATGGTTTGCTTGATTGTCTGACCCATTCAATCATAGTAGAGATCGATGAGGATCAGCATGTTGGATACGAGTCTATGTGTGATAATCGTCGTACGATGGAGTTGTTCTCTGATTTGGGTCGCCGTCCAATCATATTCATTCGATTGAATCCGGATAAGTACTCACTCGATGGCAAGACTACCAAGGGTTGCTTCCAACTGAGTAAGAATGGCGATTTGCAGTTAAGGAAGACCGAGTTTGCTCATCGATTCGAAGCATTGCAAGAATCGGTCGTTCAGTGTATGGCCAATATACCTGCGCGAGAGTTATCATATGTAAAGCTGTTCTACTCTGAATAGTCAAATGTCTTTTTTTGGATCATGTAGATATGGGCAAAATTGCATAATACACATTTAATATACTATCATGTTAGCTCGAGTAGCCAAACGATTACCTGCAGTTGTTGAAAACATTGTATTTGACTTTGTTAATGGACTTATCGAATATCATCGAATTCGATATCAACTTGTACTTGAGCAACTGCGCGAGAGTTTGTATATCAAACGTATGTTTGAATCTCCACTAATCGAATTGACATCATGTTTGGAACATTTGTATCACATTGGTATAATCAAGTCATTTCAATTGGCCATTCGTAATGGGCTGGTAAGTCATATTATTGATAATCGTACGATACACCATGCGATTCCAATTAGACGATATCGATTAATTTATACGATCGATTGGACAAATCCTAAAAATAAACCCATTACGATAGTAATGCGCCGATTCGATGATCTCCAAACAATTTATATGATACCAATATATCCATACGATGGCGCACAATCTATCCGTTCGAATGTATATAACGATGCGCATAGACTCATTCATGATGTCCTAAGCATTTAAATATATTTTTTTCATAAAATTGCATTCAACACATTTTATATAGTCTAACTAATGAATACGTATGCTGAGCAACTACGATCCAATATCGCAATGTATCAATTGCAATTTGATCAAGCTCAGCAAGAACTATCCATTGCAAACCACTTCTTGATTACTGGATCATATGCGAACAATCAATTCGTTCCCATCTATCAATTTGCATCCAAACGTACAAACGAATATAAGAATCAAATTACGCAATTACGACAAGAACAATCAAGTGCGGCTGATCAATCTCAAATAGATTTGATTGGAAACCAAATAGATAACTTGACTAAGAAGCTGAACAAACAAAGATGCACGCCCATCAATATGGCAAACCAATTCTCACATCACGCAAGACTCAAAATGAAATTCGCGCGAATTCGCATTGCTAAATGCCATGCCAAACTCGCGAAGATTAGTTCTTGAGCTATCTTTTTTTGATATACTCAGACAAAAAAGATAGCTCTTATAGCGATTAACGCTTAGCATTTTGCATGAGCATTATCTTGATATCTTTGACATCAGACGCAACATCTTCAATACGCTTTTCGACTTGCTCGAAACGCTTATCGACTTGCTCGAAACGCTTATCGACTTGCTCGAAACGCTTATCGACGTGCTTTCTTTCAGAATCAATTGCCCAACCAAGCCCAGTAATACTGAAAATCACGATACCATTTAAGAAGTTGATTTGGTTATTGGCATACCTTGTATGAACTTTAACATACTCTCGCAATGAAACAGTTTCTTCACGAGCAAATTTGGCAGCAAAACGGGAAAACATATGTCTCTTATGTATATTATATATATGAATATCAATTTTGCGTAAGTGCATTCATATATACAATGAGCCCACAAGAGCCACTCAGATAAATAAAGAACTATATAGCAGAGTTGTCACCTTGCTATATTATATTTTCATATGCGATCCACGCAAAATTGATATCAACCCCGGTAAATACAAACAATCATCATAATGTATGCTAAGCCTACTTACGGACAATATTTGACCGACCAAATCATGATGAACAATACAGATTTCATCGAGAATATGATCGCACGATTTGAACCAAATTATGAATTGCTAAGAGATTTAGGAAACGCATGTATCATGTGTGATTTGCATGAGTTGAGACGCATTGGTAAGTTGATTGATATTTCACATCCAGTATTTGATAGTATGCCAGAGGGGTTAATTGAAAATGTTTATGCTAATAGAGATGTTGATTACAAGACGAAAAAGAATTTCTTGAAGATATTACTTTCCGAGTACATGAACGTGAATGTTGTACCAATTGAATTATTCGATTGTGTGCATATCACTTACATAGCAAGTCATGTATTTCGTTTGCATTCATCATTTAATTCAGTAGCAACCTTACTGGATGCTTTGGATATTTGCGAATCAGGAGATTATTCTTCTAACAATGGATACTTGAATCGCATGCTAAGAAAACTTGGCGCCAAAACTGGACCAGAGTTAGGATATACTCACGAAGATGGTCATCGGTTGATAAATATCGACTTTGCCCAAAAGGGATACAATTACGAATGGATGCGCCACCAAAGAGAAATGCTCCATCAAGATCTAATCGCGCATATGTTCCACCCATCTCGCATTGAACGATTCCTACTTCTCCATCCAGATACAGAAGTAGAAGACTACCTTTCCTAAATAGACATTGAATTTATATGCCTATGCATGGGCTTTGTTTTTTGTTTGATCCATGCGAGTCATCAACTGCTATCTTGATCATATTACATACAATTGCGCAAAATTGATTATGATATATATGTATATAATACAATCCGCTTAAAATGTGTGTAATTTGCCGCAACGAATCACTTAAAGATCTTGAAATTGTGAATTGTAATGGTTGTGTAAATTTAACTACGATTCCCCTGTTAAGGGGAGTGAAATACTTATATTGCAGAAACTGCCCTAATTTGACTTCGATTTATCCTACCCCAGGTCTAAAATTATTAGATTGCTGTAATTGTCGTAATCTAACATACATTCCTAATATCAAAAGTCTCAAAGAATTATATTGCGATAGTTGTAGCAATATAGAATCAATTCCTTGTATTGATAATCTTGAAACCATAAATTGTGCTGGGTGTTTTAATCTGACTTCACTTCCTGAACTCAAAAATCTGAGATATTTATGCTGCATAAGTTGTTTTGCTCTGAGATCGCTTTCTTCTAAAATGAAAAATTTAGAACATGTGTATTGTGATCATTGTCCTAAATTGACATGCACTCTAACCCTTAAAAATGGAGAAGTGATTACAAAGAAGAGAGCGTTCTTTGAAAATTTCTGCACGATCAGTTAATATGCTGAAAAGCAAGATTAACGGCATTATCATGCCCTGTTCAAATCTTTTTTCAAAGGGTTCGAGCGATTCAAACTGAACGTGCCTAAGCACTATGTTTTTTAATTTGGACTGATTATGATCAGCAAGTCAAAACTAATTATCTATACTATTTGTAGCTGTAGAGCATATTGCTATATAACCCAAAGCCCCATAACTTACCATTCGCGCAAAATTGCGTTCAATACATATAAATATATCCAATAACGACCATGTGTAAGATCTGCCGTAATGAATCACTTGAAGAATTAACGATTTTAGATTGTAGTAACTATACTGAACTGACTTCAATTCCAAACATTCCAGGTTTGAATGGATTGATTTGCGATAATTGCCCACAACTGACTTCAATACCAAATATTCAAGGTCTCAAAGAATTATATTGCCGCAATTGCCCACAATTGATTTCAATAGGGAATATTCAAGGCTTAATGTGTTTAGATTGCTACGAATCTCATGAATTAAGATCGGCCCCATTAGTTTCTGAAGAAGGTTGGTATCCAGAACAATTAATTCGTATGGGTAAGATGTGGGTACATGAGGATGAGTATTATCGATATCATAAGATAGCTAATAATATCTTCTCTTTGTGGAAATATTTCAAGTTGATGCGCTATGTAGGCCACCTAAATCAGTTTGTCTATTCAGATCCACGCCAGCCTTATATGCAGTACTTCATCAAGAACCAGCTCTATGACAATAATAATGAATCCTTTAAGATTGGATACATTACCGGCGATGGCAAATTGGTTTGGCTTAAGTTAGATGCCAAATAATATATACTGTACTTTTTATGCTTATTCAAATTTGTTTTTTTGACCTTGAACTCGCGGATCGTATCACACAATCTATCTACCATTGACCCATACGATCTACTATTCTCTACCTTGATTTCAGTTCAAGTGGATTGCGCAAAATTGCGTTTATTACCTATAAGTATATTAAGACCCTTTGAAAGCACTTAATGACAATGAACGCAATTGATAATAAAGATAACTTGGATTTAAATCAGATTTTAAAAAATCTTTCAATTGTAGATTTAAAGATGGCCTATCAATCTAAGAAGATAAGAGAACTTAAGCAGACGATATTTGATTTATCAAAAGATATCAACTCGCATAAACAATTTGCAATCGATCATCTTGATTACAATCCTATACAAGTCATTAACTTAGGTGATATTACGATTCGTCTTGCAAATGCATGGACATCTGAAAATGATAGTTCCGAAGAAAATTTGGAATCTCAAATGAATAAGATAAACTCGCTAAATCAAATAATTAATGAGTTAAAAAAAGAACTAACGGCTATCTCCGAATTTGTCGAAGATAGTATTGATAATCATCCAGATTCGCCAACTAACATAAAAAAAATTATGGATGGATATTTCAAATAAACATCCAATGCATATTGCATATTGCATATTGCATATTGCAAGTTCTACCTTGCATAAATGTATTTTTTTATTTCAAATTCAAATCAGATCGTATCACAATATGTATTGACTCGCGGATCTGGTGGATCGTACCACAATATGTATTGACTCGCGGATCGTACCACAATATGTATTGACTCGCGGATCGTACCACAATATGTATTGACTCGCGGATCGTATCACAATATGTATTGACTCGCGGATCTGGTGGATCGTACCACAATATGTATTGACTCGCG
>JACCDV010931421.1_pt1 | contig 18984 bp, 16 predicted proteins | sample 7446131 | NCBI WGS metagenome assembly JACCDV01 (sample SAMN15323448, study PRJNA562643) | freshwater metagenome | isolation source: river surface water | place: USA:Blue River Watershed | collected 2017-08-17 | reverse complement strand
TTTCCCCTTATCTTTGCAACCCGGAAACGGAAAAGTTACCGGAAGTTCTTGGATCGGTAGTTCAGTTGGTTAGAATGCCGCCCTGTCACGGCGGAGGTCGCGGGTTCGAGTCCCGTCCGGTCCGCATTCTGAAATTTAACCCCTTGTAAATCAATTCTTTGCGAGGGGTTTTTTATTTTGGGGGATACTATGGGGGGCATAATGTTTAATTTATTCTCTAACCTGTACTACTTTCTTACAAGTACTTTAGTTCAAATAGTGCAATCCAATGAATTTTCAATTAAGAACCAAATTTGAAAATCAGATAGTAAATTGAATAAATAAATTATGTTTTATGTTTACTGTTAATAGAATTGTAGAAATTGATGAATACTTTGATTTCATCATTGAATCTCTTCATCCAGATAGCCAGTCAATAAGCGATCATTTATTTTCCTATTATAAAATCCATAAAACTGTAAATCATAAATTTCGTGAAATTATTTCAAATGAAATTCAAGGTATAATTAATGCTGCCCAAGTACTTTTAATTAATGACAAAAATGAAGCTAAAATTGAAACAGATTACAAATCCAAAAAATTTGCTGTTCTAGGCAGAAATAAGGTTTTAGTAAATATTCCAGAAGATAATAATGAATTTTATCTAAAAAGAATGACTAGCATTAATCAACTAAATGAAGAGTACTTATCTTTTTCATCTCTTGTTGATAAATATGATAATAATGAAAAATCTTTAATTAAAATTGATTGGGATCCCAATAGTAAGAACCATTTATATTTTGTTTTAAAGGAATTGAAAAATACTGGTTTAATAAAAAATTCAGTCAATGATTTAGCCATTTTTGTTAAAGAAAATTTTCCTGTTTTTAGTGAGACAAGTATAGGATACATAATTGATTCTATAAATAAAGGGAAAGAACCTAGCAGAGGCTCAACTCAGACTGCTGAAACTATAAAAGAATTAAAGAGATCAATAAAATAACTAGTTAAATTTCTAGTTAAATTCTCATATCTTATTTTTCGTTCCGGTCATGAATAATTTGGAAATTTGATAAAATTCCAAGTAATGAATGATTTTAACTTTTCTTTCCCAACTGAACAGTTAGCTAAGGCAATTGTGGAAAAAATACATTCCATATATAAACCCATTATTAAAAGCACTGATCATATTTCAGAAGAATATTTAACTCGCGATCAGGTTTCAGAACTTTTACAAATTTCATTACCAACAGTAGATAGCTGGACAAGGAAAGGGATTCTTATAGCTTACCGTATTGAAACTACTAAAAGATATAAGAAGTCAGAAGTAAATGCGGCATTGATCAAAATAAATTTTGGTAAAAAATAATATTTTGATTTTTTTATATATAAAAATTTAAAGTATGAATTATACTAGTACCTCTTCTTTACCCCTATCCAAAAGATTAATCAATGAATATGGGAACTTTCTTGGTCAAACAAATTGGACTTTTTATTGCACACTTTCAACTCACTATCCATTAAGTGTAAAATCTGCAAAAAGATATATTGAAGCAACACATGAACTATTGCAGTCAAGATTTAATTTAATTAATAATATCTATTGGGTTGCAGAACCATTTGACAGTAATTATGGGTTTCATTTACATTGTTTAATAAGATTTAATTGTGATGAACCTCATAAACGCAAAAAGGAGCTAATTAAGGCATGGCAAATTGTAACTAAGGGAAGTTATGGAAAAAATTATAATTGGACCACCATTGTGCCTTACGATGCTAATTTAGGCGGAAAATTCTATGTCGTTAAAGGAATAAGCAGAAATGATGTTGAATATGGGTTTTTATAAAAAAATTGGAATATCAATCAGCTGGTAAACCCATTTGAAATCTTTTATAATTAAGTTGAGTTCTAAGTACATAAATTTTTAAATCAATAATTTTCTCTCTTAAAATAGTTGCCTGATCCCAATTATTACTTGTATAATTAATTACTTTAGTGAAATCAGGATTTAATATAAAAGTATCAGAAATTGTTACCTTCCCATTTGTTCTAAGATTTTCTGTTTCATATTTATATCTGACTATCCATCCGATAAATTTTTCATGTGAATTTTCATATAATCTATTTATACTTTTTTCTTGATTTTTCATTACTTCAAGATAATTATATAATAACAAAGTGTCATTTATATAATTAACATCATCATTAATGAGATTATAATTTTTATCTTTTGCTAATTTAAATAAGGAATTATACAATTTACGAATTGAATCATTTTGATGCATAATATTAATTATTGAATCTATATTTTTTATCTCAAATATTGAGTCAATACTTACTATATTTTCAGTATTATAGTTTATGTTACTAATTATAGTATCATTTAAGAATTGTTCAATTAAATTATTAATCTTAACTAAATTTTTATTAGTACTAATTAGCTTTTTATTATTATCAAGGTTCTCGTTACAACAAATAAAAAGACAAAATATCAGGCTTAAGAATAATATTTTTTTCATTACTTAATGGTGTTTAAATTTTTTCGCATTTGATGTAAATAAAATTATTAGACCTATTTAATAGAGGTTTAGAAAATCCAATAGATTGAAGCAATCTTTCTAGTTGTTCTGTTTTACCTTCCCATTTACCACTTGGTTCTGCAATAAACAAGAATCCCATTGGCTTTAATATGCGATGGGCTTCCTTTATATAAGTTTCGTAATTTGACCCCATTAATGCTAATGAAAGCACTGCAACATCGACTTCTTCTGAATCTAATGGTATATTAGAAAGGTCGCAAGAAGTTACACTTGAATCAATTGAAACATGATCAAATGATAATACCTTATTATTAGGTATTTCAAGTTTTAATAAATTTTCACCACAACCTAAGTCAGCAACTACAAAGTCCTTTCGCTTTATCATCTTAGCAATCTCTATGTATGGTATCTGATCCCATTCTTTTCTTTTTTCAGCATATAAAGTATGATAATAATACCATTCCTCTGGATTTTGGATTAATCTTAAATGTGTGGTCTCTGACTTACTTATACTCCAAACTCTATTTACTTTACTAAAATCACCAATTATTTTTGATAATTGTTTAACAATTTTCGGATTAAGCGGAAATACAATTTCTTTTCTTGTTATAGTATGAATATCACCTTCAGAAATTCTTTGTTTCCAATCTTTTAAAGCTTCTATTGATTTTGAAAATAAAGTATGTGGACTAGGCAATATTTTACTTGGTATAACTCCATCAATTGCAGCATCAGCTAATGTTTTTTTATTTCTAATAAGATTTAGTCTTTGCGCATCCCAAGACCATTCTCTATCATCTAATGGTATGTATACTTGAGGAATTATTATCTCAATATTAGAATATGAAGACCCTTGCCTGTAAATTCTTCCCTTTAATTGTGTATATTCTGAGTCAGTCCAAGGTAAAGATAAAATTATAAGTCTTTTACATATTTTCTGAAGTCCATCTACCCCAGTTCCAATAGGCCTTGAACCAACTAAAATATCAATTTCACCATTTAGAAAACGCATTTTATTTATTTCCCTAATTTCAATTGGTTCTTCACCGGTATATGTAGCAACTTTAAACCCTGCTTTTTTTACATATTCAACAATTGGTGGAATCATATTATGAGTAAAATAACTATAAATAATTACTCCTTTTGTTAAGTAATTATCTAAAGCATATAATTTCAAACTCAAAAGTGTCTGTTCTGTCTCTAAATAATTGTTATTTTGAAATGACAGTAATTTATCTAATAATTGCGAGCCATCAATTTTTAAATTAGAATTTGTATCTCCATCAAGTTCTTTAATTGAAATGTTATATTTTGGAATATATCTTAATCCATTTAGAGTCATATGTTTAAATACTTCCAATGAATTTGTTAAAGTTCTTGTTGTATTCAAATCATCGTATTCATTTCCAGTAATAAGTTCTAATAAAGATTTAGCTTCAGTTAAATTATTTATAACAGGAGTAGCAGACATTCCAAGAATATACAAATTTTTATTATTATCATTTGCTCTACCAACCAAGCGTTTTAGAGTCCCTCTTCTAATACTTTCTTGTTCTTCACTTCTTTGCTTAACATTATGAACTTCATCAATTCCAATAAAATCAATTTTATTATTATTAGTTAAATCTTGAAATAGTTCTTCCGAATATCCCTGTTGAAACTTATCATAATTGAGTATCAAATAATTATAATCATTTCTATCATAAATAGTTCCAAATTCATGATATTTATAAACTTTACTGTCTGGATAAACTTCAATTATTGCGTCTGATAATTGATTAATAGTAGAATTTAAACCAATTAGGATTGTAAATTTTGAATTAATTTCTCTGCTAGTAACTATAAATGAAATAGTTTTTCCAGCACCAGTTCCTGACCAGTTTCCATATCTTTTATGCTTAAGAACTCTGTAAACAGTTAGTTGCTGCATTGGCAATAATGGATATTTAAAATTATATCCGATTGGAGGTTTGTATGTAATAACTTTATCATATTCGCTAAAAAATAAATTTTTAAGAAATTCAAAATTCTTACCCCCTTTTTCTTCTCTTATTTTTTGGATATCAATTTTTTCATTCAGAACATCATTCCAAAGTTTTCTTAATTTATATTGAATTAGAAAATTAACCGTTTCTTCATCACAAGAAGCTACTATAGAATTATCAATAGCATGTAATTCATCTAAATTTTTTGATAGTGAAATAGGTGCTTTCTTACTTTGAATTTCGTCTTCTCTAAAATTTTTACTCAAGTCAAATGATTCTAAGGTATCTAATTCTATTTCATTTATAGAATCCTCGTTGATTACAACTTGATCATTTAAATCAACTTCCTCTTTGTTTTCAAATGAATTATCTTCACTTAAAGATTCTTTTAATGCCCTAATTGAATGTTCTCTGGTTCCTTCGGAGTTAAATACTAAAATCTCTAGTGCATCTGGAAGTTTTCCTTGGTTGATGATTAATTGTAATTCAATTGGATCCATAGTAAATAAATCCTTGTTTTCAATGGAGCTTACAAAATCAATTATCTTTGTTTTTGACCACCCATTATTACAGATTGGACATCCCTGACCTACCTTATGCATACTAGGCGTTTGCTTGAATATTAAATTGTGTATCCTACATTTAATATCAACCTTTTGATGTGATGATATATAATTTACAAGTGAATAATCATATTTATTGCCATGAACAGACTTAAATTCAGCAATTATATTTTCTTTACTTTTATTAACAACATTAGCCGATTTTTGAAAATTTGCACATTTAGGACATTTGCCTCCACGATTATGCACTTGCGGACTTTGATAAAACTCTCCATGTTCTGGGCAAATAATTTTTACTTTTGTAGTTGAATTAATATAATCAACTTGTGAATAATCATACTTATTACCATGACTTTTTCTGAAGCTTTCTATTAATTCTTTTAATGATGGTTTACTTAGACCAGAACATTTTGAACATCCAAATCCTCTTTTATGGCTTCTTGTAGATTGATAAAACTCCCCATGTTCTGGGCAAATAATTTTTACTTTTGTATTTGAATTAACATAATCAACTTGTGAATAATCATAATTATTACCATGACTTTTTCTGAAGCTTTCTATTAATTCTTTTAATGATAATTTATTTATTCCTGCACATTTTGAACAGCCTGAACCATTTTTGTGACTTGCAGGCATCTGATAAAATTCTCCGTGTTCAGGACAAATAATTTTTACTTTAGTATGTGCATTAATATAAATAACATGAGAATAATCATATTTATTTCCATGTTTGCTTTTAAAGCTTTCTATTATTTCTTGTAAAGATTTTTTATTCATATTCCTAAAATCAAATCCGATTTCGGATTTTAAATTAATTTAGTTATGCTTTTATAATTCAATTTACTTAATTTTTGGTGAAATTAGGTTTAAATATGGAATGAGATTGATCAAGAAATCTAAACAATTTATTAATCAATACCTTTTTTTGATAAAGATGAATTGAATGACTACAAAGTAGGATTGAGATTCATCTTTATCAAAAAAATATTTGTAATATAAATCTTGCTCCATCAGATTTATATTACAAATATCTCTTTAAACCACCACCCCTTATTTTAAAGGTATTCCGAAATTGGGGTTTTGACTAAATATCATGGGGTAGGCAGACTTTTTAAAAAACGACTCTTTATAAATAAACTTATAACAGTTATAACAAATAAGAGATTTTTTTGCAGAATTAAATAACTTAGACAGCTTGAGAAATCTTCTTATCCCAATTTGATTTCATAATTATTGCTTTATCTCTGCCATTAATTTTAATGTACCTCATAAGTGCTTTTATTGTTTTATGATTCGTTATTGCCATAATGATGATTGGTTCAGTTCCTTCCAAAAACTCATTAGTAGCAAAAGATCGACGCGCAGTATGTGATCTTAAGTATTCCCATTTTCTTTTACTTTCTTCAATTTTCATACCACCTTTAGTAATAGTAGAATGGACTTTAGTTTGTAAACTTGGCATTATTTTGCCAATTTCTTTTAATAAAGAGTTCATATTTGAGTTCCCTATATGATTTGGAAGCACCCCATTATGAAACTCAATTAATTTTTTCAACTCTTCCCTTAATGGTATTATAATTGGATTTTCAGTTTTATGTAACTTTATCTCAATAAAATCATCACCCTTGAAATGGTCTTGACTAAGTTTGTTTAAATCCGAATATCTAAGTCCTGTATAACAGCCAATCAAAAATAGATACCTTGCATTATCTAAATCTGGCTTATTTATCAAATCTAAATTTGTCATCTCTAGAATCTCTGATCTGTTAAGATAAATAGAGTCAGATTCTTCAGTTGGAGTTATAAAACTCTTACCCTTAAAAGACATAGAAGTATTATACCCTCTATCATAAGCATCATTTAATACAGTTTTTAGAGTTTTAATCTCCTTCCCAATAGTATTTGTACTTAAATTCAAGTCTAGGGTTAAATAAGACATGAATTCATTATAAAAATTAGCATCTATCTTATGAAAATCAATTAGTTTATTTCTTCTTAATTCAAACGATTTTAGCCTATTATATGTGTTTTTGTAAATTTGTATAGTCGCTTTTGTAAACCTCCTTGCATTTTTAGCTTTTAATATGCTTCCATTTTCTCTTGATTCTATAAAGTGTTCATAAAAACCAAAAAAAGAATACAGTTTATCTTTTACTGGGACAATATCTTTTAACTCCCGATCTAGTAAAATTTTAAAATATGAGTGTTCAGGGTATCTGTTATTATTCTCATTAAGATGTTTTCTAAATATATTTTTAATCTTAGATTCAATTAAATCTAACCTTGTATTAAACTCAGGAAATTCTGGAAAGTCCCTTGATTGCTTTGCCCTTTGTGTCTCCTTATTCCAATATTTGGGATTAATTTTTTCTGAAATATAGTATTTATCTATCCTATCTGCCCTGTAAGAAATTCTGGCATAAATAGCAGTCTCTTTAGTAGAGTTTATCCTTTTCAAATAGAAAGATATATTCATGATTATTGAGATTATATCTATCAAAAATACATAATAAATTATGGGGGACAAATTGGGGGACAAAATAATTTCACTTCATTTTACTTTGTTTAATAACAAATAATTCCATAATTCAACACTGTATTGAATTACATTGTAAAATAAAGAAAAATACTATAAAATAGAATAAAGCGAATCGTAGTCCCGTCCGGTCCGCTTTAAAACACTTAACCCCTTGATTATCAAGGGGTTATTTTATGTCTGTAGCAGAAAGTGTAGCAAACCGTTTCATTCTATCCATTTCTTATCTTCTTTCCTATCTCTAACATTTGATCTATATCGGTACCACTCTTTACATAACGTTGTAGGGTTAGTAATTTCTTATGACCAGTTATTTTCATAACCTGTTCATGAGGTAATCCGTGTTCAACAAGAACGGTAGCTAATGTTCTTCTAGCAGTATGTATAACAATCCTCTGGTACTTCTGAAGAAGGTCTCTTTTGTCCTGCCTACCCTTAGTATATTTCTTTTCAACTTTTATATTCATTGAAGGTATCAACTTACATATTTCCTTTATCTCCTTCAATACAACAGTATCATGAACCGGCTCAGGGAAATTGTATTTGTATTTATCGTAATCTTAATTAAAGTTTCAAATGCTGGTATCTCTGAAATCTCATCTTTTTTTCCAGTCCTGAAAACAAACTTGTTAGTATGGGGATTAATAATTGATATTAAATTTTTTTAACCCCTATTTACGAATTTCACTTCACAGGTAAAACAATTACTGATTGAGTTGTCTAAAAAAGATGATTTTTAAAAAATAGAAAATATAAAATTAAACCATTAAATAATTTATTTGACAATTTCATATTTAGATATATTGTTGATTTCTTCTATGTTTCTTACATCATTTATATACAAATCATAAAAAAGACGTTTATTCAATAAATTGATAAATGACATCGCAGGAACATAAGATGGGAATGAAACTGGATTACGACTATCTAAAATCATTTGATCAACCTTTGAAATTTTTATTTTTTTAAAAAAATTAAAATTATCATTAGATTGTAGTAAACCATTATTTATAAATTCTTCGTATTCACGATAGTTATCAATACCATATGAGTCTTTAATTATTTGTTCTTTATCAAAATTATCAACAGAGGCAACTCCACATCCACCTGCATAATATGAGCAATGAATGTATAAGAATCCTATATTTTGTCCAAAATATCCATTTTTGATCGAAAATTTATTTGATCTATTTGAATTCCAAATACCTAAAAATTCTGTATTATGGTCATTATGTAATAAAGTTTTATATTCTAATGTATGGTCTATGATTGATGCTTCAAATTCTTCATTAATTCTTTTACTACCGTTAATTACATTTTGTTTTATAGTAAATTTATCAATTCCGTTATCGATTTTTATATTTTTTAAGGAAGTTTTAAATGATAACCGAAGTAAATTAGAAATTTCATCCCTTACACTTTCATTTCTTAAATAAAATTTTCCAAAGTCTGTTTCAGAAATTGCAAATACAATTTTATAAACATTCTTATTCAAATTTAAATAATTAATTGCTTCATCTTCAGTAAGTGATGCGTATTTTAAATAATTATAGACAGTAACAAGGGCATTATTAAAATTCTCATTTGTACTAACTTTAATATTTAATTGGACGTTCCATAGAGAATCATTAATCTTTTTTGGAATTTCTGGGGCTTTAATTACATATTCAAAACTAGAATGTAGCAAAGTATTTAAAATTTCTTTAGTATTTTCCCATGCCTTTAGTTCATTAACTTCGTATAACTCCTGTAATTTAATATTTGCTGAAAATAAACCGCCCTTAAACTCTGATTTAATTCCCTTTGATTCACAAAACGATGTTAACTTTTCAACAGATACATTTACTTTCATGTTTAATACGAAGTCGCCATTCTGTAATTGTTGATTTTTTAAAATTGTATAATTTTTTATATTCCCGTTGGTAATTGAAACTATTTCATCCTTAATTAAACTATCATTAACTAATTGAATGTTAGTAGAAATAAATGTTCCAAATGCTGATTCTATTGCATTTTTTAAACCATTATTTATTGCAATGTTCATATCCTTTCCTTGACTAATTATATCCAAGACTACCTCTTTGCTGTTCTCTTTATTGCTTTTTTCATTTTTAATAGGTTCTGCATCATTTAAAGTTAATCCAGTTTTAATCAAATAATCTGCAAGTTCTTTATCTGATTTAGGTAGAATTTCTCTAATTGAATTTCTAAAAGTTTCCATTGATCCAGAATAAGGTTCACGAAATAGAAGTCCTTCAAATAATTTTAAATGTTCGTTATTTAATTTTAAATATTTTAATGCTTTTTTTTCGTCAAAATACTGATTTTTATTATCAGAGTAAATACTAAATAAAATATCTGAGGCAGAAACTGTAAAATTATAATACATCCATGTTTTATCAACAACCATGTCATAATTTAAAATATCATCACACAATTCAATTGCACTTTGAAATTCTTTTTTCTTTACAAATTTTTCAGCCTGTTTTATTTTGTCAGGCCAACCTTCACCTTTAGATAGGATGTTATCTTGTCCATAAATACCTATAGTAGATAGTAGTAAAATTATTACGATATATATTTTTCTCATACTCTTTTTTATTTAAAAAAATTTTTAAAATAATTAAATTATAAAAAATATTAATTTGATTAACAAAAATTTCTAATAAAACCGTTTGATTTAAAAATTATTTCGTTATTATTATTATAGTACTCAATTTCTACAAAAACGCCGCATTTTGCAGGATCTTTGTATTTTAATATAACTTCATTAATAATTGATAATTTACTTTTAGTTTCATAAATAACTATTGATGTAAAATCACCCTTATCAAATTGCTTTTCTTCAACTTTTCCCAATACAATAAATGTTGAACTTTCATGAAGTATTAATCTTTCTTTATTTAAATCATTCCCACTAAGAAATCCAATAATATAATTCTTATCATCATTTAATATTTCTAATTGAAAAGAATTACCTACATTAACATTTCCATTTGTAAAACTACTTACAAAAGTATTGTACAAACTTTTATCCCAAGCATCTCCAATATAATCTATTTTATTATTTTTTTCAATACTTTCATCTTTATTATTAGAGTATGAACACGAAGTGGAAATTAAAACTAAAATTAAAAGAATTTTTTTCATAATAGGAATTTATTTAGAATGAACGTACTGGTCGAACTTTAATATCATCATTAGAACCATTATACCACATAAAAAATTTATCATCTTGTTTTGCAAGATAGTATATTGGTTTTGAAACATCAGGCCATTCGCCAAGATTATTTGATAACCAATATCTACCAGAGCTAAGGCCACCATTTTTGTTAAAAAATAACTTATTAAAAATTAAATCCATTTCAATTTTGTTTGGTAAACGCCAATTTTTGTAGCTATTTGATTCGAAGTTAATAGTTAAATTCAATGCGCTTTCTTGATTTTCAACATTACCTAAATCATAAGGGGATAATACCAATCCATGTCCATTTTTTTCAAAAATCACATACCCCCCATATTTGAAATTTGAAACTACTCCTCTAGGCTTAACTTTATATTCTGTAATTTTTTCAATTTGTGAAATAGTTTTCATATCATCATACTCAAAAAATCCTGCCTGATCACCATCTGATAAAAAATTTATTGATATTGAATTATTTTCATTTCCTTTCAATTCAGAATTAATTATTCCATCTAATTGTCCAAATCCTTTCCCATTAATTTCGTCTAATCCTGATTGAACTGAAAATAATCTAATATAGAACTCCCAATTTCTTAGAAAAGTTTGAATTGCAACTATAGATTCACGTTTTCTTAGATTATAAGCATTATTTTCTCCTTTATATTTAACTATAACTTTGAAAACCTTCTTATTGAGCCTACCATAACTTTCTACTTCTTCATTATTAAGGCTAAGTGCGGATAATGTCTTTAAAAAATATTTTGCACAGAAATCGATATTTTTGTTACTTTTTGCTGTGATCTGTAATGGTATCCCCCATAATTTATTATCAGAGTTTAAATTTTTAGGAGTACCACTTTTTATAAAATAGTCAAAAGAAATTTGCATTGGTTCATGAATTAGCCCTAACATTTCAGAAATAGACTCTATTTCACCTTTTTCATTCAAATTTTGTTGAATAATATTTCTAGAAAATATTCCACCTTTTACAATAACACTTATGCCTTTTGCCTCAACAAATTTTGATAATTTATCTATAGAAATAATAGCTTTAACAGTGGTAGCAAAAGTATTGTCTGGTAATTGAGTTTGATCAGTTATTTCAAATGACCTAATATTACCATTAGAAACTGAACTAAATTGATCAGAAATTATTTTGTCATTAAATAATTCTGTCTTCGATGTATAGTAAGCACCATAAGTTTGTTGAATAGCATTTCTTAATGCCATATTAATTGACTCTTCTTTTGTTTTCCCTCTTCCACTGGCTTTTACGTCAATTAATTTTAGTGTATCAGTATTTTGAGCAACTTCAGGCGAGTTACTTTTTGAATCATTTTTAGATGTACTTGAAAATGTTTTTGAAATGTCATTTTTAATAATATAACTAAAGTTCCTAACAGGTCTGCTATACATGTCATGTTTAGAATCTTTAGATACAAAATCTTCAACTTTTCCATCACTAACTTCAATTGAATAATAATAACCTGGAATCGCATTATTTCTATCCTGAACAGGATTATTTGACCAATATCTACTATCATGGAAACCGCCAAAACCAAACCCATTTTTATAAAATTTAGATAGATAAACCATTTCATCTTTTGATGGGAGATGCCAATCTGTAAATCCTAGTAAATTCAAAGATTCTGCACTAATTTTACTTTCCAACCAGTTTTTATACCCAATATCAAAAAGGCTTATAGATAACCCTTTGCCATTTTTCTCATAAACAACAATTCCACCATTTCTAAAGTAAGATGTTATTCCTTTAGGTTTTATAGTAATATTTGAAATTGAAGAGATTTCTGATAATGAGTAAGTTTTTATAAAATCTAAATTTAAAATATTTTGATTTAATACTGGGAAATTTACAGTAGCGATTATATCATCAATATATGAACTTGTTACAACTTTAGATATTCTTGAAAAATCAAAATATTTTTCACCATAAAAGTTGAAAGCCCATCCTAATTCAACATGATAACCGCCACCTGTCCATTTTATAAAATCTAATTTTGTTCCATTTCTTTGATAATCTGTTATAGTTGAATTTAAAATTGTAGACCCATTTTCAACTTGTTGACCAGCAATAATATTAAAACAACTTAAGTATGCAAACCATTCATTAGTAAAGTTTTGTATTAATCTTATAGTAGACTCATTTCTGAAGTAAAAATTTTGTTTTTCTTCTCCAATAGTTAAAATAACTGGGTATATTTTTTTATTTGAAATTTTGTAATTTTCAATTTCAAGTGGATTTAATGTGAAAGTTTTCATGATTTGCAGGAAGAATTTTGAACATAAATCCATATTGTTATTAGCAAATGCTTTTACATTTAATTGAATCTCCCATTTTTGATTTTTTTCATCAATTGACTTTGGCTCACTACTTATTAACTTATAATCAGAAGATATTTGCATTGCCTCATGTAATTTCCCAATCATATCATAAATTGCTTTCGCTTCTTCTTTTTCATGCAAAATTTCTTGTTTTATTTTAAAAGCAAATTCACTTCCATTTGTTTCAACAGAAATTCCTTTAGATTGAATAAGTTTTGTCAAATTATTAATAGATACCATCCCATTTAGAGTAACAGCCCAATTACTATCTGGCATTATATTTTCACCTTCAATTTTATAAGATTTTATAGTTCCTGCAGATAATGAAAATATCTGATCAGATAATAATCTATTATTTAGAATTTCAGTTTTTGTTGATATGTATGTCCCTACAGCTAATTCAAGAATGCTTCTCAATGCTGTATTCTTTGCCTCATCTAAAGTTTTACCATTTCCAGTAGATGTAATATTTACTATTCTATCTTCATCTTGGGCAGCAACTATATTTGATAATATTAAAGGAAATAAAAGTAATAAAAGACATTTTTTCATAATAATTATTTTTTAATTTCTCTAATATAAATGAAAATCGTACGATTATTATCTGAACTATCAAAATTAGAGAGTAACTCTAAACCTTGAGAAAACCCAGATGAATTCTGCTTAATGCTTTCAATAGTTTCTGTCAAGACACTTGAAGAACCTTTTGATTCCCTTTCTGTAGTTTTGATTACCATTTCCATATTAATAGTAGCACCATTTAAAAAAGTACTTGCTTGTGACTGGGATTTAACCTGAGCTACCCTATTCATTATTGAGGGATTAGTATATTTTGTTTTATCTAGACTTACAACAGATACTAAGTAGTGATGGTCATAGTCATCCATGATTTTAACACCTTCAAATGCCTTGGCAGTGTACATGCGTTTAATAAAATTAGAAAGAGTAATTTTTTCTTCATTAATACTTTGAGTAAACCCAGTAATTGAAATTACAAAATACAAAAAAATAAAAATAATTCTCATAAAACATAATTTAAAAAATCTATCACTTATATTCATCTTCTGTATAGTTTATATCTAAACCTTCAATAATATCAGAAACAATTCTCATTACTATTGAATTATTGTCATGAAATGTTACTTTCTTATTCACTATTGTATAAAATGAAATAAAATAACCATGTAAATCACATGGAATTTTACTTATATCAAATGTTTTACCCTGACAAACAATTAAAACTTTTGCACCTTCATTTTTATCTTGCTTAAATGCAAGTGCAACACCTAATTCAAACATCACATTAGGATTTAATTCAGTAATATCAAATATTATAAAATTAGATTTTAAAATTCTATCTCTAATATTAAAAAATACAAAACTACCAGCACTTGCTCTTAATTTGGTATAAAATATCTTCACTAAGTTACTATTAATATGATCCTTAAGCCTTAACTTAACTTGGTTAATTAAAGCTAAAATCATGACTCTAGAATAATCATTTTTTTCTTTGCCTTTATTAGTTTCAGTAGCCCAATTATAGGCACCTACTATTTTAATTGTTTTCATAAATTTATTTATTGAGAATTATCTCCAAAAAATGTTACTATACGTTACTGACTTTGGCTGATTTTTTGCTATCTCAATAGCGACTTGCCTATAGCTGTTAATGCGTATTTTATCTAATTCGTAATTTCGAGTTGATTGTTTTTCTTGTGAAATTGCATCCCGTTGCGATTGATTCTCCCTATACGTATCATCCCGCTTTCCTTTTTCCTCTGCTATTCTTAGTTGTTCTTTTTGCATTGTAATTTTATCGGCATATTGTTTCATTTTAAACTGCCATCTTGCTTTTTCATCGGCTTTAAGTTTTGCATCGATTACTTTAATAAAAGCAGTAACATCTTTTTGGCAATTTGCCATAGGGTTTATTGCACTCAAAATAACACCTACCTTTTCTGCTCCATTTGGTGTTTGTGAAGCTGTCCATGTTACTTTGGCCTCATTAAACTTTACTTTGCAATCGGCATCTATTTTTTGTTGGTAAATTTGAGTAAGAGTATCAAGGCATTTAAAATAGCAATCTTTACAAACATCTGGCACTAGTGATAATTGGTAAATTGCTTCATCATACTTTTCCTGCTTTACTAATGTTTGAGCATCTTTGATAATGAAATCACAGTTGGTGCTGTAATAATTAATTATTTTCCTTTTTCCTTCTTCTAAAAAAGCAAGCAATTCTTTATTTATAGGGTTAATAGTTTTTAAGGCATCTATAAATGCTTTATTCTCATTTGTACCAACTCCTTTCGAACTTAATGTTATATTTGAGAAAATAGTATTATTAACAGCGTCACCTACAAAAAATGTAATATCAATATTCTGAGCAATCATTTGTGGCGGCCCTGCAATAATGTCTTTAGTGCCCACATTTACATTTGCAGTAATAACAAAACGAGGGTTTGCTTGACTTCCACCCATACCATTATTACTTGTAATTTGGGTTATCTTAGTTAAGAGTAAGTTTTTTGCTTCTGTTGATATTGCTATGTTATCAGGCAAGTAAGTGTTTAAAACAACTCTCCCAAAATCATCCAACTTAACTTGTGCATTAGTGTTAATTGCGACAAAAGTTAAAAACAATATTACAATAATTTTTTTCATAATTATTTATTTTTCACCCAAAACAAGGATTGCTTCTCCCAGTCCTCGGGTCATTAGTTTTACTTCAAAATTAAATGGTGTTGCTTTTAAATATTTTTGTAAGCCCTTTGCAAATTGACGTGCATCAATAGCATTATTATTTGCATCATATAATGGAACACGCACTTGGTCGCAACGAATAATATTTTCAGTTGCATCAGCCATACTAAATTTCCCTTTTACCGTATTTTTTTGTAACCACTCATTTACATAATCTGTAATTTCCTTACCATCAATCTCTGTTTCCATATTCTTATCCCAACTAGACCACCTTTTCACTGTTAATAAAATCTCCCTTCCATTATTAAACATATCATCGAAATGAGACTGAAGTTGAGCCGTGAATGGATCTATATTTGCTATTATTGAATTTTGTAATAAAACTGGGACTATATCAGTATTATTGGGTGATCCTGTCCCTGACGAAGACGCAATTCTCTTACTAGTATATGCATCAAATGCTTCAAGCACAAATGAAACCGATTTACCTTGTTCTGTTTTATTAACTTTCCACCAGATTTGAATAACAATATCTGCTTTTGCTTTATTCTTTAATTTATCCAATGGACTTTCAGAAATAGAAGAACCACTCGTAGTGCTTGTTGTCATATTATCTTCTGCACTGCGTGCTTCAATAGCCTTTAATTCCTGCTCTGCATCTTTCAAAGGAAACCCCCTATCAATCATTAATGACCCTATTTTGGAAATCACCTGTCCGATTTCTGTGTCTTCTTGAAATGACTGTTTATAATTGGGTACTTTTTGCTTTGTGCCTTGATTGTCAAATTCAGTCATAAAATACCTCTGTTCGCACCAATTATCACTTGGCAAAATCATTAAGGTAGGTTTTTTTGCCTGCCCGTATAAATTGATAGATAATGTAATTAGCAATAATGCTAAGAGCGAAATTTGAAAATTTTTCATTTTAAAATCCATTATTAAGTGATTTGATTATTTTGAGATCTACTAGATATTTTCGTAATTCATTTTTTGAAATCTTAACTTCGTATACTTTCCAATTTTTATTCCCTAAATTCAAAGGTAATGTAGTTTCAGTTGCTGAACTAGTTGTGAATCTAGCCCACTTCCCATTTGATGAAAAGAAGCTCTTTTCTATACTTTTGAAACTATCTTGTTCCTCTATTTTATTCAAAATTGGAGGCTGTGTTGCACAACCATTAATACCTGAAATACCAGAGAACAACAATGAATGAATTGCATCTTTTCTAGCCTGCTCTGGTTTATAATTGATTCCTTTTTTTGTATCCCAAATTTTTATACTCATATAACCATCTGAATCAATTGAAACACATTCTGTTTGATAATTGGTATAGTTTGATATAAAAGAAAAAAATAGAAAAGTTGAAAAGAATAATAAAAGATTTAAAAGAGTTTTCATTTAATATGTTTTAATAATTATATTTTAAAATGATCTTACAGGTCTAAAATGATTACTCTTTTTATAAAATTTATCGACAAAAATAGAATAAGAGGTATATTTAAATCCAAATTTTGAACTTATTTTCTTTTTAATTTCATTAAATTCTTCCTCTGTTGGTAATCGCCAATCACTATAACCATTTAATTTTAAATCCTGACAAGTTTCAATAGCATCACCATCATCTTCAAAGTCAGATAAAGCTACAACTAGTCCATGGCCATTTTTTTCGTAAATAACCATACCTCCATGATTAATTTCAATCAACCCTTTCAATATAGGTTTTACTTTTATATCAGTCATTTGCTCAATCTGCTTTATATTTACATTTAAATTAATTGAAACATTCCCAATGGGTATATCTGATTTAGGGAAAATTAGTTTAGTAAGTATATTATCTACTGAATTGTCTTTATTATCCCAAAATCTATTTCCCAAAAAAGAAATCAAAGGTCTAATATTATAACTTTCTTTTTGTATAGTATATGGATATCCTTTATCGTTCCATGCTACTGCTCCTGCATACGGATTACCATCATCTTTGAAGCCATTTGTTAATTCTACACCAGCCGATTCTAAAAAATATAAACTCATATAATAAGTAATAAACCTACTATTATTAAACATAGCAAAAAGATCATGTTTACTACTTTTTCTTCTGAGGTAAAATTGTTCTGTTTTATATTTAATTGGGTAAACTTCTTTATTTAATTTTTTATAATTTTTAATCTCTATTTCGGATAAACTCAAAGCTCTTAAAGTTTGAGTAAGATAATTTTCACAGAAATCAATATTCTTATTAGTAATTGCAGTTACAACTATTGGAATTTCAAATTTATTTCCTGAATTATTAATAGATTTTGGACTACTACTTTGAATTGTATAATCAAATGATTTTTCTAAATATTGGTGTATTAAACTTATCATTTGAAATATTGCAGTTGATTCTGCTTCTTCATTTAATAATTCTTGTTTAACATTTAAAGCAAATAATGAACCCTTAATCTCAATAGCAACCCCCTTAGACTCAACAAAACTAATTAGTTTGCTTATTGAAACAATCACCTTCAACGTTACTGCCCAACTACCATCAGGAAGCTGAGATTCATTTAAAATTAAAAAAGATTGTATGTTACCATTTGCAACTGAAGTAATTTGATCAGTAACTAATTGGTCATTTAAAATCTCAGTTTTGGATGAAATAAAAGCGCCAAATGATTGCTCTATCGCAGAACGCAAAGCAGACTGTTTAGCTGCGTCTTGAGTTTTACCACTACCACTTACCGTGATAGTTATACTTTTATCTGTATCTTGTGCTCGTGTTGTTTGTGTTGATAGGATTAAAACTATTGAAATAAATAAAAATTTAAAATAAGAATTCATTATTATCATTTAAAGAATTAAAGTGTTGTATAACACTTAAATATAGTATAAAAACTTTATATAAAAATGTTGCAAAATCCGTAGCTACTACCCCCTATTTAACCCTATTTGGTGCTGTTATAGCAAGAAAAATATAATTATAACTCCTTTATATCTGATGAATTAGGTGGTTTGAGAGGAGTTTGAGTTAAGTGAGAACTCACCGTCCGGTCCGCAGAATAAATTTAAACCCTTGTAAATCATAATTTTACAGGGGTTTTTTAATGTGTATACTTATATTGTTTAACTTTTTTAATGATTTATTAAACAAAATAAGCTCGATCATTGTT
>JACCDV010511012.1_pt1 | contig 18984 bp, 8 predicted proteins | sample 7446131 | NCBI WGS metagenome assembly JACCDV01 (sample SAMN15323448, study PRJNA562643) | freshwater metagenome | isolation source: river surface water | place: USA:Blue River Watershed | collected 2017-08-17 | reverse complement strand
AGCTCCAACTTCTCACTCTTTAGCTCCACATCTGCTGAGGCAGTGATGGGCGCCTTCCGTGAGATCAACCTAAGCAAAGAAAGTGATCACCTTGTGTTTATACATCTCTGCTGTACTCTCATTAAATCGGCAGGAGAATAAAAGCATCCTTTGGCTCCTCTGATCTTCAAGTTCTTAACATCCAAACTCATCGCTTCAACAGGAACTTAGTATGAAACCCTTGCGTTCAATCTTGCTCAAGTCATCGCAGACATTCCTTCGATACCAACCCTTCCCATTCTTGAAGCCCTTTCACAAAGAAGTTAACTGAAGCTGGCACAGAGCTAATTACATTTGTTTTACCAAGTCCTTTCTCAAGGAGGCGAGGCGAGGTCAGGGGTGGCTATTTACAACATGGCAAGCCGAGCACTAGTCTAATAAGTTGGCTTGGGTTATTAACTCACCAACTGCCTAATTGAAGTTATTACGCTTTTCAAATAATAAGAGATAATAATGGACATGACAGCGAAATTAGTCAAGGTGTGCCTTGCTCTTTACTTTGCCAACATAAAGAAACTTGCTTAAAGAAGAAAGCCTATAAGTTACAAGACAAAGCTGTAAGGAGATGAGGCAACATCTAAACTAAAAACCTTAGAAATATAATATTTCTTAATGAAAGTTGTCTCACTTAAGATCAATTAAATCAACTCAAGCGTATAGCCATTACTATGTTTCAGCTACATGCAGATATTGACCTTAAATAAAGACAACAAAAACTTCTAAAAGAATCTCTAAAAGGTTATTGCTGTGCTTGGAGATGTCAATCAGCTCATCCGCAAATATTAGAGTTAGTTGGCAGATAGTAATCTAACTATGAAGCAGTCAAAGGTCAAGCAACAGCAACAGCAGAATGCTCCTTAGTCCCAGTTCTATGATCAAACATAATAGAATTCCTCAGAGTACATGAAGAACAAGAGAGCAAAGAGCTCACACCCAATGAGTTTAAGCTTGGCTGGGGTTAAGAATGATGCGTATGTTGGCATATAGAAATACGTGAAGCTGCATCAGCATAGAATTTTAGCTGATTAAAACAAAAGATACCAAGCCATAAAAGTAGAATAAGATCGGAAGGCACTCAAAAAAGCATACGAGAAGAAGATGATGATTGAGAAGGGATTCAGAATAAAGAGTGTTTGCGAAAATGAACTCCAGTATCTCTTTGAGTTTGACAGTAAGTAATAATTCGCAAAGCGATAAAACATTAATCTCCCCTACTACACCAAGGACTCATAGGAGGATCGAGATGTAAATGGACTAGACAACATGCTAAAGCGTTATGAGAAAGCGCTAAGAGTTTACTTTACAAGTTATTGTGGTAAAAAACAAGGGTACTCACTTAAACTATTTGACTAGCATCTATAACGAAATGGATTCATACATCCCAGTGCTATCTTTCATCTACTAACTGACCATGGCTTAGAAAATTTTATTACTGCCAAGGAAATACAGGCACTTGCAAGGAAAGTTAACTATAAGCTTAATAGCATCAAAGATGATCCTTAGCTGATGAACTTCGAAAGCTTCAAAGAATTTATTGTTCAGTTAGCCTTTACGATGTATACGAGACCTCCAAAAGACCTTAGGGGACACCCAGTTGCCGAGATGCTTTAAGAATTATTTTCGAACTTACAACTTTATGCGAAATAAAATAGAATCAATCCTCAATTGTTTGCAGCTCCATAAGCAAGTAACTATACTGGCGAGACTTAAGCAATAAAAGTAATTAACTAGCAGCTTGTTTAAAATCCAGATTACATTTTGCCTGAGGGCTACAAAAAGATAACATAGACAAAGATTAGCTACGATTATAAGATATATCTACAAGCCATGAGTACAACATATAAGGAAGTTTATTAAGTTCTTGACTAAGTGCTGTTCAAGACATTTAAATTTCATATCATTGAACCTTTTACAAAAGAGGAGAAAATTACCACAGCCAGACCCAACATCTATCATTTAGAAAGGCATAAACTTACTTAAACTATTGATCTACGACATATTCCCGTTTCATTGAAGAAGGAAGTTGCAAAGTTCCCTATCAAAGATCGAACCACAGCCAAATAAGCAGCCGGCGCTTTGGCTGACATCATTCAAGCAGTTGAGCTTAATCATGAGTAAATCAATATGAAACATGAAAATCCAATCCTTAAAACTAAAAGATAGCAATAAGAATAGTAACGAAGGCTTCGATAGATTGAGTAAAGAAAGCGAGCCAATTTCAACAGACAAATAAGGACATCTATGAACGAACTTGCATCACAAAGATAGGCATAGAAATAAAAGAAGGAAAAGGAAAAATAAGATGAAGCAAGACGGCTTAGAGAATAAAAAGAAAGAAAATAGAGGAGGGATAGGGAGCTTAAAGCCAAAGTGTAAGAGTTTGCTCAGCGGAAGAAAGAGGACGAATAGGCAAAAAAGGCAAGTGAGGAATCACGTATTCATAAATAGAAAGAGGAAGCCGAGCGCAAGAAGAAAGAGCTGGAGTAAATGAAGCGCAAGATCTAGTAGGCTAAAAAGCAGAAATAATAATAATAGAAGGCGCGCAAGTAGAAGTAAAAGCAATAGTAAAAGCGCAAGAAAGAAGAGTAGCGAAAGAAGTTCTAAAAGGCCCAAAAAGAAAAGAAGCAAATGATAGAATAATTCAAAGCCCGCAAGAAAGGCTAGTCTAAAGTAATGGACGAGCCCTAGCCTGCCCCAGTTTAATAACAAGAATAAAAGTAATGATACTTGCCATTTTTATGATGATGGCTTCTCTTTAGTTAATCTTATGAAATAATAAGAAAGTGCTATAACCGATAATGAAATCATAGGCCAATCAATCTCCATAAACCTATCCCTGCTCACTCTGCAAGGAAAATTCCACCAACGTCGTCCAGCTCACATGCAATCATACTCTCTGTCTCAAATGCATCACCTTCTCCTATCATAAGTATAGCTCAGCCATGCCTCGTTCTAATTTTACCAAATGCATGCTGTGCGAACGTTCATATGAGCTCAGTTAGTAGAACATGCAAGCCATCCACGACTTTACCGATAAGGTTCTAATGCCCTTAGTGAAAGAATAAAACGAGAAGGAGAGTGGTAAGACTAAAACTGAGAATAACCAATATCAACTTAGCAATAACTCAATGTCAGCAAACAAATTATTCAAATCGCATGACTTGTCCTCATAAAAAGTAACTCCAGGGAAAGGCTTTTATTCAAGATGTTAGAGCCCAAAATCAGGCTTTAATCAAACTCTTTGTCCAGTCCACCCCTAACAAGATTTAAGCATCATTTGCTTCACTTGCGGAAATTCTTTATTCTGTCTCTCTTGCATTGCCAACAAAAAGCATAATTCCCATAGTATGAAGACTATACCGAAAGGGTTGGAACTCGTTTTCGAACAGGTTGCTCTTTCCAATTTGAAGGCCAAAGAGTACCTCGATCGGTTGTAAATCTCAAAGCGGCGTCTTGAGGATAAAAGATCAATAATCCAATAGAAATGGGATAAAACAATAAATAGTTTGAGAGTGAATTTCATACGGCTTCAAGAGCTAGTCAACAAGAAATATGAGTAAGTTCTCGATGGTTATTCTTCATTTTTCTAAAGGGCGATGTAAGATGCAGTCAGAGATGGAGTTAAGGTCGATGAAGCTATCCGATACGCTAAGAGGCAATTATAGAAACTAGGGGATGTTTCTAAATTACAGACAAACCCAATCGAACTGATTAAAAAATCAACAGTTTTGATGGAGGAAATACAGTAGCTACGATAACCTGAAACTGTATCCGGAGAAACCCTTCATTGCGATTCATAACGAGTCATCAAATAAATTGTCCATTTGTGCGAGAAAATTGAGAGAGTTTAGCCACTTAGCAGAAAGGAGTCCCTAAAGACCTACGGAGTAGATAATTGCAAATCCTAAGAAAAGCTTATTAAAGACAACTACCTAAAAAGAGTGAAAACCAATATAATGAGTTTGAATTCTTCAAGGGACAGGAAAGAAAAGAAATGCACAAAGACTGAGTAGGATGAGAAAAGGAATAAAAGTAAGGCTAACTATAAGACAGAGTCAAGTTCTAAACTGCTCAAAGTTAATAAAGCTCTCCCTACCTACCTTCTTCAACATCTTGACAAGCAAGGCAAAGATTCGCAACTTCCTTAGTGTCTTATGGATTTGAATCCTCTGCAGAATTCATTCAAATCGACTTCAAAGATACTCTCCAAGACTCATATTCCATCAGCTAATGAGGAGCACCGTCGTAAGAAAGAACATGTCGCTTATATTAAAGAATGCCTTGAAAGAAAATAGAGGAAAACATTCAACGGAACAAGTAAATAAGCGAAAGTGGGAACATAAGGAATGCGTAAGAAAAAGATTCCATTTTGATATGCTGTATTAACGTTTTCTATTAAATAAATCACTGGTTTTATTCATTTTTAAAGTATGTGCTTGGCCTATTCACTTTCTTCCTAAGCAGTATTTTTTATAGCTTTATTGATTTACTGCAGCCGTTTGGATCAAAACTTTTCCTTTTTATCTTCAGAATCTGCTGACTCACCATCTCCTTTTACACTTCGTTCAAAAGTACTCTTTTTATCTTAGGCAATTTTATGCTGAAAGATGATTCCCTTCCCAGATCACGATTAGAAACGGAAGGGAAGGGAGTAAGAGACCAAGGGATGGGAACAGAGTGTGCTTGAAATTATTAATGAGGTTCAGTTTTACTTCGTTTAACACTTTTATTACTCATTTTAATCAAAAAAATATTTAAACAATCAAACGTTATATTACATTGATGGTTTATGGAGAAATAATAGAATATTGGTTGGATTTGATGATCACTTGGCTAAGAAGTGAAAAAGTAGTAAAAGGAATATAATGGCAAAGATTAAAGCCTGTGACTATCTGCCAGGAATATTGATTTTTATTATTTACGCTGGCTCTTTGTGAGCATTCTTCACCAAAAACTATTCAATTTATAGCCAACGCTACTCGTCATCCATATTCTTCGCAATGCTGCTCAACTGTCTATCATTTATCTTCAGGATCCGCATGACGCAGTAGATGATGTCCGAAGGGCTGTTCCTTTCGTGAAGAATCCTTTCATCAACAAGCTGAGCGATTTGCCTTAAGTAGATTGGATTATTAAGTTTGTCATAGATTTCGAAGAACATTCGAAATCGCTATAGCGATAGTGGATTTTTAGCATTTAATTGCTAGACCTGGCAAAGTTTCAATGAGCAAGTCATATTGTGGGTTTAATAATAGTTCTAGTGTTATGCTCTTATTACGTTTGTGGAGCTGACCTTCAAATCGAGCTCTTGCCAATCCAATATATTCACAAAATATTTCCCTTAGAAAATAGCCTTATATACTGTCTCATATCTTGATGCTTTCATTAGATAGTGATAAGCTTATGGTCGTAAGAGCCGTCCCGCAATCCCAATATTCTAGTCAGCGCCAGGCCATTTCAGTACAACAAAGTTGGATTGAGACTGTTGCTCCAATATCTCGTCAATAAAGGCAGTGGCGAAGACAACTTGGGTGTAGCAGTGAGGGAGAAGGGTGTTGCTATTGCTTGCACATTCGATCATGATATGGAACTGGGCTTCACAGTGAGGTGGGATAGAGACTGGGGTTGACTGTTGTTTGGTCTTTAGGGCGAATCTGGAGATTATGGCTGATAATGTGACATTTTCCTTGAGAGTTCCGAGGGGACTTACTTAATCAAAGTCTACCGCCAAATGATCGCCTGGCATCTAGGACACAGGGGGATCATAGTTATAGCCCTATTTTGCTTATTCTCGGCATTCTTTTTGGAAATGGATGAGATCAAACATTGATGGCAAAAAGTGTGTCCGCACGCCAGAGTGGTAGGCCTATCGAAAATCATACTACAAATATCACAGGTCAATAATTTGGGATCAGGCTGGTAGTTCTGCTTGATTTATTACTCTCTCTCCTCCGACAATTACTCCATAGCTATTATTTATAATAGTGAATCGATATTAAATCAGATTGAACTTAGATTAACAATCATAGATAAATTTTATGGGCATATTTCTTCATGTTATATTTCTTCACATTCTACGAAATATCGAATGAGGAGTTCAAGCCATAATTCCCGCGTAGAGCACCAAAGATATTCTAGATTATTTCGCTGCTTAGCTAGTACTCCCCGAATATTCCAATGAAGCATATTATTGGAATTCGGTTTATTTAGCCCCATTGGAGGAGGTCAGCCCCAACCCCCATCAATCCCTCATTAAATTTCCCAACTAGTTCCTTCTATTTGACCCATGAAGTACTAATGGCCTAACTATGAAATGTCATACTGTGAGAGAAAATTTGCTAACTTCCCGAAGAGTAGTCTTGGAAATGGATGTTAGGATTATAACTCTTTGAAAGGCAATATTTTCTGTGATAAATTTGGCAAGAAAGATCTCCTTCATGGGTTCAAGATGATCATTAAATACCAAATAGATGAAGTCGCCAACCTGATACAGGTCGGCAAGTGACTGTTGCTTTGCCTTTGAGAAGTTAAGCCTATTTCTAAACTTTTCCTTGCCGATGACGGAATGAAGAAATAATGATGAGCCTCCATATGTTGCGATATAGAGAGTTGTGCAGGAGTATGTTTCTTTGTTATTGAAGGAGAGGGGAAGAGTGGGATAGGGAGGAGCAATAAACTATTCAATCTATGCGTCGGGAAGTTCCTATTATGAGTGCATCCTTGTATCAATTAAAAAATTACTAAATTTTAAATATTCTAATACAGAGTTTAGTTTTATTAGGATAAAATCACATTATCAACTGGAAGTTAGACAGATGGGAATCATATTCCTTAAATCTTAGCAAAGAATAAAATGTTTTCACCTAACAATCATTCCCTTCTTGAAAAAGTATAGGCAGAGCTTTGATAATTCACAAATCATCAATAAATTGTTTTTTGTATTTTTTCTCATCTTTTTTGTCTCAAAGGTATTTTCTACAAAACAATCACTTGCTGAAATCTCAGTAAATATTTCACATAATGGCATAAAACTAACCCCATTTGTTTTTGCAAGATTACCCAAGATGGAAACTTGAAATAACGCATTCTCCGCTTAGTTCATTTATACATAAAAAAACCCACCCTTTGTCATATATTCTCTCGTACAATAATCAACGAACTTCATATCCCCTTGGATCATTGTCCAAATTGAAATATTTTTCCTCTTTATATTAATCTATCCATAGAAGCATAATTATTTACATAAAATAAGGAAACTAGAAAGATGCTGAGCATTGACCCTACCTTCAAATCGACTGCTTCCATTTCGCCCACCTACAAGAGAATAAAAAACTACCTGTACAACATGTAGGAGGTCTTGGGAAGAGGTAGTTTTTCAACAGTATACAAGGCAATCTAAGAATCCACAAGTATCAATTCAATGATTGTAGATGAGCCATTAGCTATTAAAGTGGTCCAATTAAGCTCCCTCACTTTCAAAAAATTGGAGGAGCTTCTGCAGCAAGAAATCAATATCATCTCATCTCTCAAACATCCCAACATCATTCGCTGTATCGAAGTCCTCAAGAGCGCCAATAACTGCTACTTCGTTACTGAGCTGTGCGAGGGCGGAAATTTATAAAAAACCCTAAAGGAAAGAGGAAGAATGGAATAAGAAGAAATATGGGGGACGGTGAGACAAATATATGAAGGATTGAAGTATTTATCTTCTAAAAAAATTATTCATCGCGATATAAAGCCGGCAAACATATTCATCAAAGAAGGAACCATCAAAATTGCTGATTTTGGATTCGCCATACACTCTAAGTAAATACTTCCTTATATAGTCAATCTTTTAACGATTTTAGCATAGGCTCTCCTCTCTATATGTCACCTTAGGGGTATTTAAGAAACTGCTATGGGTCCAAGACTGATGTTTGGGCATTCGGAGTTGTCCTTTATGAACTTCTTCATGGAAGGCAACCTTTGTCATCTTGCAAAAGCGACGATGATTTAAAAAGCAGCATAGTTAAAAACATTCAAGATGATCAGTTCAGATAATATTTGAGCCCCTAGATAAAAGATTTCATTAAGCGGTGTCTTGAGGTAGATGAGAACAAAAGAATTACTTTCGAATAGATGGAAAAAACTCCATACTTTCAAAGATATACTCGTTTAAGATGCATTACTGATATTAATAGCATTCAAAAAAGAGCTAGCATGAAGTTCATGAAGGAAAATATACAGGATAAATCATTAAAATCCATTAATGTCACACATCGCAATAACTGTTACAATCCCAATCAAAAAGAGAATTTAACATACAAGCTAAACATTATTAGCAACCCATTGAATGTCCTTAAACCTAAAACAAAGAAACAGATTATAAGTTCATACTAACTCTAACAAAATAAAAGTTTCAACCTTGATGAACCTTCAAAAGGCATTTTGTTAGGAGGATTAACATTCAATCAATCCATTGGTCTTATTCATTATTGTAGAATCGGTTATAAGCTCTGTCAATAACCCATCAAATAAAATTTTATTGCATTGATCAAGTCACTGATTTTGAAGATTCTCTAAGAAATACAGATAAAAGCAAATATAGGGCTTATCAGATATGAGCAATAATCCAATAAGACTAAAAAATAAAGTAAGCTAAAATTGATTCTTCATTAGTATCAAGCCAAATACTAGAAATAGCTAAGAGGAAATAAATCGTAAGTCAATCTTCAAGAATTCCAAACTAAACTAGCAAAATAGTTCTAATAAATCGAATAAAATATGGACAAAGCCCTCCAACAATGTTATTTAACTATGATCCTAAATATTTTTACAAACAAACTGATCTAAAGCATCGCAAGCAAGTCCTTCACAATTTTCGGAGAAATAGGATATATAGATATATGTTTGGACGAAAAGTCAATGCCGAAGTGCCTAAACGATTACAGCATATCCAAACTAAAGTATTCCTCCATGCAAAAATGATAATCTTTTAAGTTACTTTCTTTCCTATTAACTACAAAATAATTTATGGCGCTTTGCATGTGCATGAATTGATATTAGTTGTGGGTGTGTGATTTGTCGAATAAATAATGAAAATATTAAATAATTTAATAATAATAACAAAATATGGTGTAAAGTAAAGCTAAGGGCACTACCTCAAGGGCTAGAATCGCACACAAGCTAGCCAGATATTACAGAGCTACACATGTCCATCTCTCAGGATTGAAAGGAGATTCCAATCCTTCTGTATCTCATCTAAGTACTCATGCCACGATCAAGGTTTGGGAGGTGCTCCTAAGAGAAGACTTAGAAATAAGGATAATACCTGGTATCCAGCTGATGACGAAAAGAAAAGATTCGCAAGAGCCAACACCAAGCCTCACCCTTCTGCTGGAAGAAAATCAATTCAAGCCGGATCCATCGTCATTTTACTCTCAGGACCACACAGAGGAAGAAGAGTTGTTGTCCTCAAGAGCCTTCAATCAGGCAGCCTCCTCATCACTGGCCCATACTCAGTCAATGGAGTTCCTCTTGGAAGAGTTAACCCCGCTTATGTCCTCTCAACATCAAGCAAGGTCGCTCTTGACGGAGTCAACGTCAACGTTGATGACTCTTTCTTTAAGAAAAGCAAGAGATTCACCAAGAATGAATTGAAGAATGCATCATAGCACAGACTAAAGCAAGTTGAGGAGGGAAAAGCCTCAGAGAACAAGTTCAGAGAGGAATTGAAGGCAGCTCAAAAAGCAGTTGACTCAAAGTTGCTCGAGAACATCAAGAAGGTGGAGCACCTGAGAGGATACTTAGGAACTAGATTTACCCTGAGCAACGGAAGCAGGCCTCACGAACTTAGATTCTGATCCAATCCTATTTAAACATACCTAATCACTAAGATTATTAATGCTTATTTAAATAAGAGGGCGATCATTTTTTATTCTTGGCGGGTGCTGCTTTCTTTTGGGCTTTTTGGGCAGCTTTGTCTTGAGCTTTCTGTTGAACGTTCTTGTCCTTATTGACAGCCTTCTTATCAGTGTTCTTCTTGGCAGCGATGGCTCTCTTTCTCTCCTTGATCTCACGGACGGCTTCCTCAGCAAGGGCCTTCTTGTCTTCGGGGCGGGCAGTTTTGATCTTTTTGATGTCGTCAAGGGTGACTCCCTCAATGGCTCTCTACTTTCTGAAGAGTTTCTTCTTCTTGTTCTTGCCTTGATCGGACTGCTTGAGCTTTTTATGAAGTCTCCTCCAGGCAGTAGTCCATCTGAGTCTTTGAGCTTTAAGCTTTCTGAATTAGATGTCGATGATACCTTAGACCGAAATCTCTTGTTCTCTTGCTGAGATACAAGAAAGGTCTTCCGTCTTTCGCCACGTATCTGATTCCTCTTCCTGGGTAAATCTTCCATTAGCTGAATGCACACAGCTCAGTCTTAATGACCATTCTTTTAATATAATATAAAAAATATGATTAAATCGACAAAATAATAATTACACTCTCCCACCCTCCAAAACACTCCCAACACTCATTCTACAAATGAAATAATTTGACTTATTATATTATACACATCTATTCGCCTATCTAATTATACTTATTTCTCTAGAGTAGATGTATCACTACAATCAAGAGCAGAGAAAGGAGAAGGAGAAGGAATATGATGATCTGAAGAGAAGAGTCAATGAGATTAATACGCAGTTGGATCATAGACAGAAGATGAACTCCAATCAATGGCTCACCAATGCCATCCAGGGCATGCCCACAGGCGGAGGAGACTTCTTCTCATACCTTGGCTAATCCCGAATTCATGATTTCAAAATGAAAATGACCCATTCACTAATGGATCAATGACACAAACAAGAAGTAGACTTCCAATGCAAGATGATGAACAACAATTTGAAGTATTGTTAGACCTTCACTGAGAAAGTTCACAGCGGTTATCGAATTGGAATCCGCTATCAATCCCACTGCCGATATTATTGATTTATCTATACCTCAAAACTAGACTTTAATAAAAATTAGCTAATAAGTATAATATTTTGAATCAATTTATTTATGAACTTTGATCAAAGCTAGCGAATAAAGCAATAAGAATATATCATTATTATAACTCACAACCCATGCGAGATCCATAAAAGCCCATCTTTAAATACCACTCACAAATGCAAAATTCAACTTCTAAGCTGCCTTAGTTCGTGAGGAGCAGTCTGAGGAAGTCGGCTTCATAGTAGAAGCTTTAAAAATTTGATCTTCAAAATATCATAGCTCGATCTACATTTTCAGGAGCAATATGTGTTCTCTGTGAAACCAGATATAAGATGCAAGACTTGGTGATTACGCATGAAGATTGCAGTCATTCTTTTTGCTGGAACTGCATTCGTAGCTACCTAATATACAAAATAAGTGTAAGCGAATAGATAGTCTGTCCTCAGTAAGGATGTCCCTAAGTCATTTAGACTAACTCACTATGCTTCTCCTCTCTTCCTGCCGAAATCATTAATAAATACTAACAATACAAACTGTGGAAGCAAACCATTAATAACCCCAACTTAAAGCTTTGCCCTACAGAAAATTGCAAAGGCATGATTAGCAAATAGCAAGCCTTCAAATGTAACATTTGCAAGATGGAATTTTGCCCAGAGTGCATGCTTAAAAGGCACCAAGGGCCCTGCGATTAAAACTTTCAGAAAAACTTCAAATAATGGAAGCGATGCCCAAATTGTAATATGTTCATCTAAAAAAACTAAGGATGCAATCATATTACGTGCCGGTGTTCTCACGAATTTTGTTACTTTTGCCAGGCAAATTGGAGTGAAGAGCATTACCAATGTGGGTAGAATGGAATACCAGGCATACATCAGCAATACTTATTACCTTAAGATCATTTACGGAATTAGCCAAGAGGCAAACAGATAGTACTAAGTTTGCTAATGTTCTTACTTTCGCCACTTGCCTTAGCTCTGCTTTTGGCACTTTTTGGCATCAGTATTACTGGCGCGCCTGCCATTGCCTTTATAGTGAGCCCTTTCGTTGTGATGTGCAATCCAACTTCGATAGAGTGCTGCGAAAGGTGCTGCCCTTGCTGGTGCGTCCTGTATTTAATACTGCTTCCATTAATCATGGTTGCTGCATTGGTTGTTTCTTTCTTTGTTATCGCCTATAATATCGGGATTGTTGTTGGCAGTCTCTTCTGGGCCTATATCAATACAGCTGTTTTCCTTCTATGCAATAACGATCAACACAATCAGCAAGAACCATTTGATAATGACCTCTTAGCTATATGAATGATTATAGTTATTTTTATATTTGATTTTATAATCCCATAGATATTTCAAGCATGCTTCCTGCAAATGTAAGGCCTGGTTGGTAGCTCATAAGGAACAGACTGCTTTCATCAATTAATCCTTTGTAGCGAGGAAACAAAGAGCAGCTCCTTTATGTTTTCCAGAGGGAAAACCAATTTATCTTCGAATATAAAGCTTACAAGGAATAGTAAGGTAAATAACAAAAAATCCTGCTGTGGCTTTTCCTCAAGTAGAACCATTTGTCTAAGCTCACTTTTAAAGGAATGAGTGAAGGACGAAGGGAATTTGTTGAAGGGTTGCTTAGTTGGGACAAAGAAAAATCGATTTGGAAGGATACAGAGGAATAATTATAATTCTAAGTGATCCATCTGTGCAAGTGAGAGTATTTGATTAAATTCTATTATTAATATTAATAAATAATTAAATTGATTATGACCGTCACCATAAAAACCCGTAGACTTAGGGTCAACAAATTACTTGCCCGCCGCGAGCTCCTTCTTGATGTTTACCATGAAGGCAAGCCCAACGTCTCCCAAAACGAGCTTAGATAGCTAATCGCAGCCAAGTACAAATGGGAGCCCAAGAACATTGTGCTCTTTGGATTTAGAACTGCTTTTGGTGGAAATCGATCAACTGGATTCGCACTTTCCTATGATAACCAACAGTACTTGGTTAAATATGAGCCCATCTACAGGTTGAGGAGATTAAAAATTGTCCCCAAGAGAAACCCCAAGAGAAAGTCAGAGAAAGAACTCAAGCGCAAGATTAAGAAATCAAGAGGAGCTGAGAAGAGAAAAGTGTTGGCCACTCGCAAAGTTTAAACTAAGGCTGATATCAAGAGGGCTAAGGATGAATATCTCAAGAAACTTATTGCATGATCAATGCTATTTAAATTTCATATTACCACACTATCAACTTTAATAATCTTTCAAATATTTTATTTGTGATTGGCCACAGTTTATCATGCTTATGCATTTTGCTTCAAACCTTACCATAGTCAATCAAAAGAATATATTCTTATCAAAGATATGGAGGAATTCATTAAGTTAAGAAGGTAAATTCATAAATACCCGTAAACTTCAGGCAATTAGCACAAGACAACTGCAAGGATAAGATAAATCGCTCTTCAAAATGGAGTGAAGTAGGAATGGATTAGAATGATGCCGACAACAGGATTATGGATTGATCTGATTGGGTAGGCTAACCCTTAAGGAAATAATGTAAGGATTGCTCTGAGGGCAGATATTGACGCACTTGAAATGAATGAAAGGAATGAAAAGCTAGAATATCGGTCCACGGTTCCGGGCGCAGCCCATATGTGTGGCCATGATGGACATCTCGCTAGTCTTGCAGCAACCATCCCCCTTTTGCTATAAGCACTAAAGACAATTCCTAGTAATAAATCAGTCAGATTGATCTTTCAACCTGCAGAATAGGACTCTCTCTCTGAAAAGGGAGCGAAATAAATGATTAAGCAAGGATGCCTTGATGGTGTGAGTGAAATATATGGATTTCACAATGTAAATGTTTCTCTGATTCCATTTGGGTACTTTTCATGCAAGGAAGGAGTAATAATGAGTTCCTCAACAGTAATAAAGATAAAGATAAAAGGAACAGGTGGACATGGAAGTTAGCCATAAAATCTAAAGTATTCATTGCCAAAAGCTATTAGCTTTTATCATAGTGTTATTGCCTATGCTAAGGAGCTGAAAGGAATATATGGTAATGTTTTTACAGCGGTCTTCCCTGTTCTCAAGGCAGGATAAAGAAATAATGTTATTTCGGAGACTGTAGAGCTTCAAGGAAACCTCCGAACTTTTTCCAATTAAATTAGTAACCTCATCATCGAAAAAATCAAAAATGAACTCGAAGCAATAAAATCAGAAGGATTTTAAATTGATCTAACTGTAAATCAAACTTCCCCAACCGAAAATCATAAAGAGCAGACTGAACACATTTTAAGAGTTGCAAGTAAACTATATGGAGAAAAGCTAGTTGGAAATATTGGATTGCCTACAAAGGCTAGTGAAGATTTTGGCTAATATACAAAGATTGTGCCAGGAGCATTCTTTTTTGTTTCTGGAGCAGATGAATAACACGAAGGAATTCCTCATAACCCAAATTATAACTTTAACGATAGGCTTATCCCACTCATTTCTAATTTTTGGCTTAACCTTGCTCTTGATCGAATCGCATCTTTATGATTATCTTTATAAAGTTAGTAAAAATCATTAATATTCTTTTGACTATGAGTCCCAAGGTCTTATAAGATTCTAAGTCGATTTCTTACTCTTTTTAATTGCTATCACATACTCTGAAGCTTTATAATTACATATCGATTGAACCTTCAGATTTTTTGTACGTGACTCACTTCTTCTTTTACTTATCCTCCATTTTTATGAAGTAGCTGCCATAGGGGTTTATTCACATGACTGTTTATTGTACACAGAATGACGATTGTTCATTACAACTATCTTCAATGATTTTTATTGAAATTCCTTCTGTCTCTTCATTATATGGGCTAAAAGAGATTAGTCTGGCAATATGAGATTGGAAGACTGCCTTGTAGAAATCTTCATCTATTTTTTCGTCAGCATTCTTTTGTTTGCTTTGCCACTATTCATATTCTATGATATATTATTTATGTATTATTGTGCTTGAGCTTGCCTTTAAGTATTATTTTCATCACTAAGGGTTTTGTATCTTATAATGCCTTTTTTGTTCCCTTTCTCATATTCAAGCAATGATTGATTATTTCTCAGCTTTTACTACTATGATTTTTATATTTTCTACTTGATCTTTTTAATCAAATATTGATGAACTGAGGTTTCATACTTTTTCATTTCGATAGTCTCCTTTATTAATCTTTTTCTTATTTTATCCTATCCTTTCCACAGTTACATTTCTTTGAGTTTTTGCTTAATACCAATGTTTTTAAATAGATTAAATTTGATTTAGGGCTCTTCTTCTTTTGTGCTATTGATCTATAAGGCCTATTTAATATGAAGCTTTTATGATGGTGTAATATTATGTTTCGCCTTTTCTTTTTTCAAAGTCTTGCCTCTTTTATTCTTCAGTTATATTGCCTACTTGGCTAATGAATCTGCCATGCTTTCAATAGATGACGACTAGTGAGCAGTGTATCGTTGTGTTTTGAGTACTCGTGCTTGTTCATAATATTTTAACATCTAAATATTAACATTTCCCAATAACTTCAAAAAAAGATTATTATGATAATCAGTCTACAAATACATACAGTTTGTTGAGTTTCTTTATGTCTGCCTCAATATCGCTCAGCTCTTTCTCATAAGCTTATTTGCGACGTTTAGATCCAGTTGTGTCCACAAGCTTTATGTAAGTCTTCTTTTGATACTCCAAGTTTATTTCGTTCCATTTTCTTTTGAGGCCTTCACGGATCTAACGAACCTCTTCTTCAGATAGCACTTGTCTTTATAAATAAAGCTGTACTTTTAATCGTTATATTTCTCATGAAGATTTTGAATCATCTTATATTATCCTTGAATGTTTTACTTGATTTTGTTGAGGTACTCAGGCACCTCTCCATAATCTTTCTTTTTCTGCCAATCAATGGGATCTACAGTCTTCTTCGCATTCGATAGAATATTTTCAATCGCATTCGTGACTATGAAATTTTTATCAGACTTCAATCCTTGTATAGGTTTTTCTGTGACTTTTGGAACTGGGTTCTTTTTGTGTTTGCAATCGTAAGAAAAATTGCGGACTAAGCTAATTTTATGTATACCTGGAGGCAAAGTTTAGTTGCCCATGGTGCCTGTTTGCTTTTTAAGGAAAGATTCTGGGGTGGGTTTGCGATCACCTTTCAAATGGCCGAAAGTTTTCGTGTCGCCATATTCAGTGTGAGCCTGCAAGCCGAGATCGAACTCCCCTCCAAGATTAGCAGCCTGGATCGAGAGTAATTTACTAACGGTTTAGATGTGGTATGATTGCAGAAGGTAGAGCCTGTGGGTTTAATGCTGGGAGGGAATTTGGACTTATAGAGGGGTTCTTTTGGAGGTGGTGTGTACTCCTTGGGAATAATGTTGTAGATGGACTCAGACATTTGATAATATTTTTTATTACTAAATGAAACTTATATCGACACATTTATTACCTCCATTTACATTTAGACCAAATACTTATCTCTATTTATTTTACAATTAAAAGCTAGTGGTTGAACTTGATGATGATCCAACTAATATAAAAATCATTTGCCTTATGTATGCTCGATTTACCCACCTTCAAAATGATTCTTTAACTCTTGAAGGATTAACTAAATTGAACTATTATCAAGCGTCTTTAATCTTGTGATCAAAAATGTCTTTATAAACTTATCTTTCTCATTTATTTCTTTTGATTTCCTCTGTAAAAATTACTATAAATTAGCTATCTTTTTGTTTTTGAATTAGATTTACATTTGAAGGGTCCTTTGTAGATTTTCTACTTCATTTTTAAGGCTATTTTATTGGATTTTCTATTTTTTATCATTTATCTGCTTATCTTCTTTATAGTTCCTGATCTCAGTGGCAAGACACTAAATTTCTTTCTTCTGTTCCTCGAGCTATAAATGTTTAGAGGCAACGATTTCATTCAAATCGGATATTCTAGCCTCGTACATTGCAATAGTATCCTTGATTTGCCACATATTCATTTCTTCCATGTACTTTTGGCTATTCTAATCCTTTTGATTTTGCTTCTCAATAAGCTCTTTCATTGCTACTTTTGCCTACTAAAGTTATTTTTATTTGAGAATTATTGTCTCAATTGATTATTCGTTCTTTTTACGGATGAAATTATTTTCATTTTGTAACTTAATAATCAGCATCTTGTCGTCTCCGTTCTCGGTAAATCTTTATATTGTCTACTTGTAAGTTTTGAATTAATTTCTTAGTTTTGAAAGCTACCCTTAGACCTCCTCAAGTTTGTTACTGAGGGTCCGTCTACTCTCCCCTACTTCAATAATATACTTTTGGTGATCTTGGAACATCTTTGCATTTTAAGTCAAAACCTACTAAAGCTGTTCTTTAAGATGGCTGTAATCCTTAGCATGTATCAAATCATCCTCGAAAAATATTAGCTTATTAACTTAATCCTTGGCTTTTTCATTCTTTGCCCTTTACCCTTGATAAAGCTTGGAAATCTTCTCGTTTTCAGTTTATAGGCGACTTTTACTCCCTTGCAGCATTCGAATTTAGAATTAAAGGCTATTTATTTTGGTCTTGGCTTATTTTTATTGGTTTGATATCTTTGTTTATAACTCTCGAATCGCTATATTCTTCTCATTAATTTCCTTTATAAGTTTGTATTTTTCCTCAAACCACTCTTGAGGAACATACTTCCCGTCCTTCTTTCTTAACTCACCCATCAACTAGTCTTTTTCTCTTTGGAGCCGAGCAACGCGTTAATTCAAAATTTTCTCATTAGAATTGCCCTCCCCATAAATATTGCCCCTTCTCTCCTAAGAGTGCTACCTTGATCGAACTGGTGAGGAATACAAATACTAATGGTTTTTATTTATTTTGTTAGGGGATTCGGATTCAGTTCGATAAGGTTATATACTGATTTTCATCTTATTCAAAGATTTCGCGTCGCTTTGAGTGGTGCAGTGCTCTCCATGAGATAATCTCTCAACGATAAATGCATTTTCCTCAAAAGAACGATTGACAGGGTCATTGGAAGATAGGGTATTGAGCTAGTTTAATTCGGTTACTTGATTCTTTGGCTTAGTTTGATAATTTGGAACATATTTCCAGTTGGATTGCTTGGGCAGTGGAGGGTGACCATTTGCTGCTGCATCCTTGTTGGCCAGTAAACGGATGCTGGGGCCAACGCTTGAAGATTTTTACTCGCGCTGCACTATTAGACTTTGGTAGTTAGGCTGGGTATTGTTTGATGATCTAGCATTTGTATTTTAAAGTTGAGGATATTTTTAAACAGAATATTTTTGAGGGATGCTGGCCTCAAACTGTAATACTCGACCAACCTGTTAATTCGTCCTAAGCAAGTAATCTCCATTCTTTTGAACATGTCCATTATTATTTCTACTGAGTGTCAGCCCCTTCTTAGCAAAAAAATTGTCCATAAGGCCCACTGTATAATTTATTGATTTATTAAAGGATAGTTATATAACACCAACATTCTCTTTGCCTTCAATCCAGGATTTAGTGCATTTATTGGTCCTTTCCAAAAGGATAGCTGCATTATAATATTAATATTATAAGAGATGGCTGGAATTATTCGTAGTAAGGAAAATCCTGTAGTCTTCTTTGATCTACATGCAAACAAGCAAAAAATAGGCAGGGTAACATTCGAACTCTTCAAAGATATCTGCCCTAAAACAGCCGAAAACTTCAGACAATTCTGCACGGGCGAATATCTATGGAAAGGCCAGCCTGCTGGCTACAAAGACACATGCCTGCACAAAATCATTGGTGAAAAATTCATAGAAGGGGGGGACTTTGTGAATAATGGCGTTAATAGCAGACCAAAAATCAGTATTTATGGATATTAGAAGCTGTTCTAAGATGAGTCATATGAGCTAAACCACAATGAAATGGGGCTACTTTCATCTGTTAACTTGGGCGCGAAGGTTGGAAATGGCAACCTCTTTCGAATCACAGGAGGGGCATGTCCTGAATTGGATGGCAAGAGCGT
>JACCDV010878265.1_pt1 | contig 18988 bp, 16 predicted proteins | sample 7446131 | NCBI WGS metagenome assembly JACCDV01 (sample SAMN15323448, study PRJNA562643) | freshwater metagenome | isolation source: river surface water | place: USA:Blue River Watershed | collected 2017-08-17 | reverse complement strand
TTTTTGAGCTTGTTTAAACTTCTTTTATTCAATGATTTCTTTCAGCTATTCTACCTTAGGCTAAAGCTATTCCTGTAAATTTTAAATGGCCTTATGTATGGATCTGTCAAGCTTAGGAATGGATAGGATTGCTAGCTAATTGATGTCTTGCTGTTTGATAAACTAATGGAGTTAAGTACTGAAATTAATGAATCTATCCAGCTACTAGAACTTCTTCATATGCTAGATGCTATAAATATTAATATTATTCAGGCCTATTCTCATTTTCTCATCAATAAACTCATTTAAAAGCTCAACGAACTCTTAGATATTCTCCCTATTACCAGTCGCCTGCATTTCACTAAAAAGCACCTTGCATTTAGAAAGATTTATATTCATATTCTCAATGTTAATCGCTTTTTATATCTATTTTTGTTGCCTACCCTCATACTCGTATCTCAGCGCGCGTAATTTATCTTCAAATTAATGTAGTGATTTATTATCACTATTTTGATTTTTTATCTGATTAATTTTACCTTGAAGTTTTTTCAATTGCTTTATTTCTATTTAAATTTGTTTGCATTTTTAGTAATCTAAGTTTTTAATATTTTTCCTTAATGAATCGGTTATGAAAAAGTCAATTTCACTAACTCTCGATTAATAAAAATGTTAGATGTCATCGCAATTTTCTTTTAAATCAAAGGTGATTTCTGCAGAATCAAATTTGAACTACAACTCATTCATGACATATTTATGGAGATTTTCTGACTGTATTGTTTGAGCCAAAAGTGAGTATATTTAGCTAATGATAAGAACATACTAATAATTGGAGTTAATTTCTTTATTTAATTTTGTATTGTCTTTGTACTTTTGCCACTAAGGAGATTCTTGTGTACGTAGATAGCTTACAAACTCACAGATATTTTCGTATGCTACTTTTACTATCTTGAATAGTTGATTATTCTTTTTAGTAAGATCAGCATCCATAGTTGATCTATGAAGAATGAAAGAAATGATAAAATTATCCACATAGTTAATGAGCCTTTTAAAATAGTCTCTATTGAATTTTTTATATTAATGGCTATTAGAAGGCGAACTAATTTATTTTATTTCTAAAGTTTACATCAGCTGCGAGATATATCTTATTATCTTTTATTTGAAAGCTAATCTATTTAGCCTGATTGATTCAGTTACTTTTTGGGAAATTTAATCGTATCTTTATAAGCTAGCAATTGATCTAAATGTTGAGGAAATCATCTTGGAGCTTTAATTGAGCATCTATTATTGCAGGCTTATCGATAATTTCTATGAAAAAGTATTGAATTATGTTATAAAATTATTGTATTCTTGCTATAATTGTTAAGATTATTTGAATTATTGAAATTTATGAAAAGCCTTAAAAAACTCTATCTTCTTGCATATATTGCATAATAGCTTGGTCTGAACAATAACTACTTATAGTCTATTGATATTTGCTCTTAACTATTGGAGTTGTGATAGGAATGACCCGATTTTGGTGAGTAATATATCCAGGATATTTTTCTTGAAACTAATAATAAGTTCTTTGATTGGTTCGATTTCTACATTATTGATCATGGACACAACCTTCTATGCTAATACCTAATAGATGGTGATCTTTTGCTAGTAATTGTCTTGAAACTAAAGGTCTCTGCTTAGCTATTGACTAATTAGAAGAAGCAATTAGTTAACTGAAGAAATGGTTTCTCTATCGTGTATTTGTAGTTGATTTTCAAGAGAAAGAGTAGTTGATTTAATAAAAATCAGGCATTATTTATGACTTTTGTTCAAACTCACTATTGTTGATTCCCTAAAAGGATCATTATTTTTTAGTTCATTTATGAAGGTTAGAGTAGATTATTTTTTCTATTCCATCTTTATTGCTTCTTTGGCTAGGTACTAGGATTCTAAGGTGCTTGGAGGCTTGTATTTTTAAAGCCGTTTAAAATTTTCAGGAAGCTTGATATTGAAGAACCTATAAAAACTATAATAAAGTGAGTAAAATTGGAAATTTTTATCGAATTACATTGGCTGCTGATTTTTATAACTATATTATAAATCTTTTGGCAATCTCGAGATTTACTGATTGCATTTATCTTCAATATCTTTGGGCTTCTTTGACAATTGATCTTTTAAAATCGAGTTGGACCAAAATTGGCAACAAATCTCAGTAATATTTTATATTTCTTCCTGATTTGAACTACGTCCAACAGACTATAAAATTTTATTAAATGATTGGTCGATTTTTTAGAAGATCCTTTTCTTGTTGTCTTTCATACCCAGAAGATCAATCAAGAAAAGTATTCTTTTTAATTATTAAATGTAAAATGAGAACTCTTCCTTGGTGACTTTGAGCTTGTCGACAATCTTATCCATACTTTTGAAGACTTATTCTTCAAACTTTTGCATTCTTTTCTTTAAGTGGGTATCTATAATTTATTTTTTAGTTTTAGTCGTCTCATGCTCAATTGAAGTGTAAAGAGTGATAATTTGATCATAGTAATATTGCACTTTCTTTAGCTACATTCTTTCGATATTAAAATTAATCCCTATCTCAAGAATATCATTGTAATCCCTTATTCTAGATTTAAAGCTATCGTCTAGATTTCTTTTTATTCTATTTTGAATTTTAAAATCAAGCTTTGATATCTTCTACTTAAAAGCATCTAGATTTGGCCTGAGAGGATCAAAGAAATTGGTTTAGTTATTTAAGCTATTAGCAATGAATTCTAAGGCAATTTTTTAGCGAAGGTCCAAAGGCTTACTTTTGTTTTAGTTGAAGTATTTTCTTGCGTTGGCAGGAATATTCAAAATTTAGATATCCTATTGATCTCCTCTTTGATTGATGATAAGGACAAGCATATTTTGTAACTCTTGTAGGGTGGAATAAACAAATCGATTTGCAATGTCTTTGGCTAAATCTGCAAACACGCCTCCTCTTCCTTTTAGCTTGATATCATTAATTAAATATAGAAAGCATATTCCTTGACATTTTTTGCATGATCTCTAGAGATTGATTTGATTTTAAATATCTTTCTCATTCCCTTCAGTATCACAGAACCCTGGTGTATCCAGAATATTAATCGACTCCCCCTTTACAGATGCCTTATAAGATAGCAGTTATTTGGTTATTGAGGATGCTGAGGATGAAGCTTTTAATGAAGCATGTTCTAAATTTAGCTTTTTGACTGGCACTAAAGTTACTGTATTTGGCTTTTTTGTGAGTGCATAGCCTAAAAGACTTATAATAAGAGTTGTCTTTCCAACTCCAGTATCCCCAACAATCATTAATGCGTGCTTGAGTTCTTGTAATTTGGAGTCCATGATTTTGATTTTCAAGGTGTTCAATGGCATCAGTAGTTTAACTAAGTGGTTAAACTAATGATATTAAAGTTAGTATTATTCAATCCCTGTTTTCTTTATTTACTCAAAATACTCTTTAATGCTGGCAATTTACAACTTACCTTCTTTTTACAGCTGCCTTTCAACTTGGGTAAAGTTAACTCTGTAATCATTATGTTATAAGAAATTAATGAGGTGCTTCAAAAATTAAATCTAAAGCACTTCTTCTGATTTATAAATCTTTGAGACCTACAAAAATATTTATCTGAGTGATTGAAGTCTTTCATTTTTATCACCGGGATTCAAATTCTAGGGAACTAGTTTTCTATAAGTGCCAGGTTGAACTAGCTGCTTATTTTAAGGGTGTTGATGATCTGAAACCTTAATTGATGGTGGATTATCTCTATCTTTAAATCTTGAGCTCCATTGCTGAAATTCCTTAGAGTTGATAAAGGAAGAAACTTGCTTGATTTAATCAAGCTCTGGATCAAAATCTGAAATTTTAATATTTCTATTTTTATCCAGCAAGCGGAGAATAAAGCCATCGACGTTGATCAATCCAGCGTATCTAGAATTTTGTTCGAGGATACTCACAAGCTAAAACTCGTCCTTGTCTTCTTCCAATATACCTGTAATTTGGTCAATCATGTTGATCTGCTCAATCACCTCCCTCTTTTCATCATCATCTCTCCAAAAGTAATAGTCGTTTGCATTGGCAGCTGAAATGTCTTCAACCAGATCTCTGAAATAGTCTTCATTTTTGAACCGATCAAATAGCTTGGCTTTCTTAAACTTTTTGTAGCTCTATAGTTCCTAAGGAGATATCATTTATCTTTTAATTATAAATTAATGCTTCTCAAAAGCTCATATATAGGCCAAAATTAAGACTTCAATATAATCAATTCTGGCATCAATATGCAGAAGACTGAATCTTGCTAAGACAGCTGGAAGTGCGAGTATGATGTGCCCCAATATTCGACTTAAATTGTTTTCTTGGCCATGACCAAGATTGACATTTACCCATATCATATCTCAACCAAAATGTGCACGATCAAAAACCTCAAACTGTTGACAACAGCCGAACTTTACTATAATTGATCAAACGTAGCAGGCATCTCAAAGAAAATCAATCTTAATGATTATCCCAAGCATCATCTTTTTTAATTCAACTGAATACTGATTGTTTTCATTATTGACGAGATATCTATGCTTCAATCAGTCATTAATCACAATTTGCATCATCGTTAAAATAAGGCTCCATTCTTCATCATTATTTACAGACATAACAAATAATCCGATAATATACTAACTGCATTAAATATTATTGGTATTTTTAACTATGCATACTATTGAATAGATTAGATTGATGATTAACATTGAGATAATTGTATCATGATTTTTATTTGGTTTGCTAAAATGATTTGAGTAGAGTTTTGGTGGCAGTGTTTCCTACTTTCATGCAGAATTAGATGCACTCTACTTGCTTAATGGGGTTATTCTCTAAATTACTAGATATATACCTAATCTGAGATTGGTTGCAATTATTTTAGTCAAGTCTTCGATTTATTTGGGGACAACCTCGATCAAGTTATTAGCCAAGTAGAGATAGTTCAAATTAATAAACAGCTTAATATCTCTGGGAATTTATTTGATCTTGTTGCTTTAGAAGTTAAGGGTTACAATAATGTCCTTGTGATTGATTAAACTCATTGGTATGGAGGTTAGCTCATTATTGGTGAAAACTATTAGCTTGCCCATCGCATCAAAGAGCTCACTAGAATCAATCAAACTAACTTTGTTGAATTTGAGGCTATTCCCCCAAGTTGCAATACTTGGAACTACTTATTTGATAAACGATGGAACAACCTCGATTTAATTGTTGTCAAATTCTAGGACAAACCCTTTTCCGAAAGTAGTTAGCTCACTTGCTAAAGTTTTAATCTTATTATAAGACAGTTTCAAAACTTTTAACTATTAAAGCTTTTATATTTCTTTGGGAATAGAAGTAATTTAGTTTTTCCTCAAATTAATTGAAGTAGCATTTTGAAGTTCGAGTATAAAGCTTGGGAACTATTTCAAACAATTTTAGCTGTAATCGATGACAGTTGATAATGACTTGAATAAATTGAACCACGAAGGGATGACGCTCAGCTTATTATGATTAAGAGTTAGCTAAACTATTGATTGACACTCTTTCAAAGTCTCCGGAATCAATTATATTTAGTTGAAATGAAGGTTCAAAGTTTAAAGCTTTGTACTCGCCTTGAAACACTCAGGTGGAAGTTTTGTCAGCTTGTTGTTGTTTAATCCCAAGCATTTTAAAGATAAAGGAAATTCTAGGGTTTAGGGGATGGATGAAATTTGATTCTATTAGAGCTTGAGTGTTTATAGGGAAGGGAGGAGCTTAAAGTTATTAGATATTTATGCAAATTTGTTCTTTGAAATATCCAAAATTTATAATGTGCTGAGTTATTTTATGGACTATGGCAAAGTGGAAATTTGATTTTATCGCAAAGATAACTTCTTTAGACTTGTCAACTTGCCAATATTCTCAGGAATAGCCGTTAGAGAATTGCGATTTAAACTGATGCATTTCAGTTTAGACAAGTAACACATACTCTCAGGAATTTTAGAGATTTTGTTGATATTCATAATGATGGAGGTCAAGTTGGTTAAGTTGACAATATTTTCTGGTATTTTTTAAATTTTGGCTTAGGACATTTTGATTTACTATATTTTTGGGAGTGTGCATATTTATTCATTAAAGACTAGTACCTTGTCGTTGTTACAAAGTTACAGCTTCTATAAAGATTTAAAAGGTAAAAGGTAAAGTAAATGAAGGAAAGAACTACTGTTGAGATTGACTGATGTAATATTTGGGAAGCATTTTAAGAAATAGGCTTAAGGGATATAGTTACCTGCAAACTATAATCTTTTTATTTTCTTGCATTGCTCAGGATATGATTCAGTAATTTTCATGAGTTCAATAAACTCGGGAACAGTAAATTTGATTCCAGTCAAGATAAGTATTTCTTTTTCCTGCATCAAGCTATCTTTGAGATACTCCTAGACTAAGAAGTTTTGTATCATTTTGGGTGTGATATCAATAAAGGAAGATGCTTCTTTATTGATCGAAAAGACGCAATATTTGTCAAGAAATTAGTCAATATCTTTCTGTTTGTAGATAGATTTTATATTGTAAATCTTTTGTTATTTAAGAGATAATATGAATCTTTTTCCTTCATATGTTGTTAGTTTGAAAACTTCTTTACTGATTACTGTTGATTCAATCTTTATGCAAACCCCATTCAGTGGTATCTCCTTTGAAGCTCGCTAGCAGCATTAAGCAAGCTTTTTATCTTTCTTCGTGTTGAAAATTATCTTTTTCAATTAATCTTCAGTGGTGACATTGATCTGGCATTTCGCACATTTGTATTTGCTGCAGTTAGTACACTTTTTGTTGGGAACGATGTAGTTATTATGGTAGTAAAGCATATTACAAGAGCTACATTGAAAAGGCAAATCAAATCTCACAAAATTGTGCTACTTCTTATTATCCGCACACTAATCAGCCTTTATTTACTGCTTACTTAATATCTTTAGTAATGATTTGTATTAAGAAGCTCTTGGCTCAAATGTATTCCATATACTGCAAAGTTAAGAAACTGGGCCAAATATTGATCTCCTCATTTCATAGATGTAATGTGCGAATTTGTTGGAGCACTGTATGAATTTGGACTTTTCTTTGTTGATTACTTCGAGCTGTATTTAGCATATGATTAAATTATTAAACTTTATGTTAATAAGCACGTCTCGAGTACCTTGCTTCAATCTATTCTTAATACGTACAATCTTCATTCTGTTAGGATTCTTTTCACTAACATTCTTAATTTCCTTGAAAATTCTCACTATTTCCTTTTCCTTCGAAGCAATTTTGCATCTAAGAAGATCTCCGATCCTAAAAGTCATTAAGTTAGGAGGTGATTGCCAATCTTGCCAACTTTTTTGAACAGACTTATCAAAGAAAGTCTTGGAGACAGTCATAAGTCCATGAATGAGCCTATTGAGGTAGAGGATGATATATGAGTGAAGATTATTGAGCATTTGTGTGGCAAATTTTCCAGAAGCCTTCTAATACTTAGGAATGCTGTTGATATTGTCTTATTATAAGTGTTTGAGTAAAAACTATGCTTGCTGGTGATAGCTATTTTTGTCAATTTATGTTTTAAAGGCTAATATTTTAGCCTTTTACTCCTTGGCCAGCTCATCCATCTTTGCCTTCATCCACTTGAAGAAAGGATTTATGTATTATGGATTTTGGAGCTGGAGAGACTCCGTTCTTTAGATAAAATAGTTTTAGTTATCAAATTTATTCCATAACTATTAACACCATTTGGTGAGAATCCTCAGGATGGCTGGACTTTTAATGATTAAATTTTTGCTTTATATCTCATTTTCAGTATAAGGAGATGTATTTTCAGATATCTTCCTTCCAATTGCATAAGTCGTGTATGCCTTCACCTTCTCCTAATATTTTTATCTATGTGACTATGAAATATGTTTATAGCTTGCAGTGCCCTAATTGGTTTTAATATTGAACATCCATTCCTAATTGAAGACTGATTCGAACAATTTAGTTATTTATTTCTAAAAATCACTATAGTTGCTTTTTTCCCTGTCAGCAGTTGAATATGGAGATGGGCTTTCCGCGTCTTAGATAGCTTTGTTAATAACTCTCATAATCAAGTCATTGTAGTTACCGTCCTCTCTATATTTGAACATGATGTTGGAGTTGAAAAGGAAATCGTTGACTAAGAAGTTTAGATGGTCTGTTTATTGAACTTCATTCTATAGTGTTTTATTTACATCGCTGGATTGGGTTAAAGGATACTTCTTTTGTAAGTAAGAAAAGACATTTGAACCAATGTGCTTATTTAAGTTTTCAATATCCTTCTCTGTTAGCTTGAATTTTTAGACGTATTTTAATAAATTTCTGAGGATGGTTTCGGAGCAATAAACTTTAGTTTGTTCAAAAGTCATCTGTTCTGTAAGAAAATAATGGAAAGAAGCAGAGAAAGTATTAAAGCAAACGTCAGTGATCCATTTTTCTGCCTATTATTGAGTGATGTTTTATAACTAAGGAAGTGGGGTGTATATATGGCGATCTCTGACCTCATGCTCGGCAATAATAGGGCTGGCCTGGCTAGTTGATTTTGCAGAAGATATATTGCCTATTGAGGTTTTCATGAATGTTTCGAATAGACTCATCAGCTGCCCCATTCTAGCATTGGTTTGCTGAACTGCGTCTCTCAGCTAATCCGTATCTGAGGGTTTTTTGGCTGATGAATCAGATGGATCAACTACTTCTGCCAATTTCCTGATTTTAAAGCTGGAAAGTTTCATTTTCAATAAAGCAAATTAATAATAGGAGTACTTGTGGTTGTGATCACTAAATAATTTGATGGAGTAAAGGGATGGTGATAAAACAAAAGTGCTGATTGCTCCCAAATCTTATTTTAAAGTTTAACATAGCTATCAATTATGATTACCAAATTGATTAATCGATCTTATTGTTCTAGGTGATGAGCCGATTTAACAAGCTTGCAGCCTTCATCAAATACAACTTCTTCTCATCAGCTTAATAATTAATACATAAATCACCTTTCTCCACACTTTATTGCTTCATATATTAACAATTCATATAAACATGTCATTTGTTTGAAACAGCTATCTTTGATTATCCAACTTCCCAAATAAATTTTTTTTATCTGGGGAATATACTCAAAATTAATATTGAATGCACAGAATTCAGGAACTCTCTTATTTGTTTGTAATTTATGAATTCTTGGGTTGTGGGAATGCTGATGTTTGATCTATTGAATTCTGACGAAATGCAATAGTTCTTATTTTAGGTGATTTTTAAATTAATATAAATCATAGTTAGCAATGAATCAAGATTACGACTATCTGTTCAAGCTTCTACTCATCGGCAACTCGTCAGTGGGTAAGTCAAGCCTTCTGCTTAGATTTTCTGACAATATTTTCAGTGAGAGGTAATGTTTGCTTTACTCAGCTTCCTGCCAACCATTGGTGTTGACTTCAAAATTAGAACCTTTGAGTCAAGTGGCAGCACAGTCAAGTTGCAAATCTGGGACACTGCCGGCCAGGAAAGATTCAAAACCATCACTGCATCCTACTATAAAGGCGCCCATGGAATCATTCTTGTCTACGACATTACTGACCGCCAATCCTTCAAGGACATTGAAAACTGGCTGGCAGAAGTTGACAAGTACGGCAACTAGAATGTCGTCAAGCTCCTCGTCGGCAACAAATCTGATCTTGAGGCTAGCAGGCAAGTCAAGACAGAAGAAGGCAAGACCCTTGCAGACTCCCTCGGCATTAAATTTTTGGAGACCTCAGCCAAGGAGGCAGTGAATGTTGAGAAGGCTTTCACTACCCTTTCGAATGAGATAAAGTCAAAGGTGATAAGCAAGCCAGTTGGGAACAGGGCCACAGGAAACGATAGAACAGGAGGAGGTGGAGGAACAACTACCCTTACCAAATAGCCACCAAAGAAAGACAAATCCGGCTGCTGCTGATAGATCAATAAACTTATATCCAAACTATTGAGTGAAGGCCAAATTACCTGATTAAAATACTCATTCACAAATAAGAGTGGTGATATCAAATGTCGGAGTCGGGGTCAGTTCCTCTAGGGAAAGCTGTTTTTGGCCTGCTGTGTCGAGATCTCTCCAGCCTCTCGTATTATTTCATCAGCTGCATGTAATCTGGGACAGATTCTAAATCAAAGTGATACTTACATTTCTTGATGAGAATATCTCTGTATCTTTGGTTCTCCTTCCACTCTGAGGACAGCGTTTTAAGGTTGTATTCTGAATTTGCGTTTTCCAGCTTATCGATTATTTTCTATATCTAAACCATTCTACCATATTCTCTCTGCGTATGCCATTGAACTAGGCTTTTCTCTCCCTGGCCTTGAGCTAGAGAAAGGTGTCCTTGTTGGAAGGAATATTTCGGGGAATAATGTTGATCGTATTCCTCATGGGCTCTGTCTCGATTTTGAGCATGCGTGAGAGAAGATTCTAATTTTGCTTTACGATTTAATTTTCGACGACTTCGTGAGGGGAGAGGTACATTTGTGATATTTGTTGAGTCGTTTGGAGAGAGAAAAGGTTGGTCTCCATGGTTACGATATCTTGATTCCGGGCTTAATTTTCTTCAAACTTTGAACGTGCTTTTGATAGGAGAGCACCTACGTGAACTAAATGTTTACTTTCATCTTCTGCGATACCACCTTATTTGGCTCTGATAATTTCCACATCGAATTTATTTTCTATATTATTCAATTAACAATAAAGCCCTCTTTGCCCATTCTCCTATTAATGCAGCATGTCGGATAACCATACCTATAGTTAATAGTGATAGATAAACAATTATATTTCTCTTAAACAAAGCCCAGACAGAATGAGCTTTATAGCCAAAATACAAAATTAATACGATCAACTTTGGAAGTATATCATACGTCCAGCAAGGGCGCCCTACTCTGAACAATCTCTTGGTCCATCTGTATTCACTATCAAGGAAAGAGAGTTCCACAGAAAAGATTTTCAGCTCACGAATAAGCGAGGATATGACTTCTCTTGCTCCCTATGGCTACCCGCCGATATCAACGAGTATCCCTGCGTCATATACCTCCACTGTAACAGCAGCAATCGGATGGAGGGAACCGAGTATCTTCGTAAACTCCTTGTTAACAAAATAGCTCTCTGTACTTTTGATTTCAGTGGCTGCGGTAATGCTGAAGGCGAGTACGTCTCCCTTGGCTATCATGAGCAAGATGATTTGGAGGAGGTTATCAACTATCTCAAAAAATATCCCAAAATTAATAATATTGCACTTTGGGGCAGATCGATGGGCGCAGTCACCACTTTGCTCTATCTTGCCAAAAATGGAAAAAGCAAGAGGATAAAAGCTGCAATTGTGGATAGTCCTTTCAAGAGTTTGAAAACTTTGGTGGAATGTATGGCATAGAAGATGGTCAATATTCCTAACTTACTTTTAAGTGGAGCCTTAAAGATCATTTCAGGCACAATCCAATAGAAGGCAAATTTTAGTATTTATGAGCTCGATCCCTATAAAGTTGTTCCTACTATCGAAGTTCCTTGCTTTTTTATTGTTGGCAAAAAGGATTAAATGGTCCCTGTAGAGCACACAAAACAGTTATTTTAAGCTTATGGAGGAGAGGACAAATAAATACGGATAGTAAAGGGAGGACACAATGACAACCGCCCTAAGGAGTGCGTTAGAGAAGTTGTTAGGTTTTTACTAAGAAGGTTGAATAGAGTGGAAAAGAAAACTTAGTTATCTTAGAAAAGCTAGGAGAGTGTAATTTAAGAAGCCTAAGAGTAGAATATATTGTTGATTGAATCGATGGGGAAGAAACAATAATCCCGTTGGGGAAGCTTTTTCTCATTCTTTAATAAATCTTAAAACTACAAAAATAGTAAGACCTCATAGATAGCCAAGTAAAAGATCGAAGAAGTTCCTTCTAAGCCTTTAAAGCTAAGGAGAAAGTAGACAAATGAAAGCCTAAATGAATAGAAGAAGATATTAACTGAAAGCTAAATGTAGGATAGGATGAGGCAACTCACAAACTGTTATCTTTGATTGAGCTTATATTTGTATGGTGCTATTTGCTTTGTTGAATCCATTGATTAATTGAGAATGGGAATTAAATATGGACTATAGATCATTATATCTCCTTTATTTGGTCCCACTCACGGCTATTCTAGCCCTGCGCAAAAAGATAAGTATGCTCTTCCTCGTCGGCAACAGAAACACTGAGCTGATTGCCAGTCAAGGACTGCGATAATCTAAACACTGGATACTCGAATTTGCAAATGTCAGTTGTATGAATTAATTTGGCGCTTCTGAAAAATGATAGCTTAACGCTTCCATCCTGAGTAAGAGTGAATATACCTCTGAGCATGTAAAGACTTAGTATTCAACTGGCTCAGCTTCAGTGTAGCGGATCTTCCACAGAAGAGATCGTATTGTTTCGCCATGGGGCTTGAAAGAAAAGACTTACTGATACACTCTTGCACTGCTACTCAACTCTTCCTCGCTCAATTATGAAGTGTGCTTCCAAAGCTTCACCGTATTGTCCTTTGCCACCGTCGCCAGCATCGGGTAAGCATTTGCCCTCTCCTATTCGTCTTCATTCAGAGCTGACTGCCGTAGGCTTAGGCTATTGATAGAGCACTCATGAGCAGCAAAACTCACTTGATTCCAATTATTCTTTTTTAGTTATAAAATCGCTACCGTACCGTCACTCCCTGCTGAGTATAGCTTAAGTCCAAAAGCAATATTTGCCCACTCAACATGATTCACTGACCCTTCGTGGATTTAGTGATTGGCTACTTCGACCCAATTATTATTTCCTCTGTTTTGAAAGACTGCCACTTTACGCTTGAAGCTGCCCACTGCAATAGTTTCGCCGTAATTTGGATTGGCCCACGCTATCTTCCAAATAGCAGCGTCGTCTCTGAGTAAGAAGGAGTGTACCCTTTGAACTGAGCACTTTTTTCAAAGCGGTCTGCTTTTCGACTATAGATATAAATGAATCCATCGGAATCAGACACTGCCAACAAGTTGCCGTTATGATTATACTGAAAGTCAGTCTATGGTCTTAGTGTAGTTACGATTGAGGCCTGAGTCTAAACGGAAAGTGATAATTTAGAGACGTTCTTGATTTCAGATTTAACACGCATGAGATTAATTGAATAATTAAAATATTTAAATAGCTACACCTTAGTTTAATACGTATTATATCCGTAAGATAAGTTTTAACTCATGTTTACAAGTCCAGTATTTAGCACATTGGCACCCTATATTCACTCAACTTCTCCCCTGTTTATCTCCCTGCCTACAAAACTAAAGTAGTCTTGATATCCAAAATTAAGTTTAGTTAGCTATCCTATATTTTTACTATTTTGACAAATAATTACTAATTAGATAACAATTATATTAATAGGAGTATGACATTAAATTTACGAAAACTCCTTTCCATCTCTGCCCAGCTATCCTTCGAAGCCTGCACAATCATAAGGAAGAACCTCGAGCAGCACTCTTACAAGAAGTATATGAAAGGTGAGGATGACCCTGTCACTGATGTAATTCACTTCCCATCAAGGCTGACTACCAAATCCAGACCATGATCATAAAAGGACTCAAATTACATTTCCCTTCCCTCAAGATAATTGGGGAGTAAAGCGAATAGTTCAAGGGTGATATTGATTTTCAATATGCCGGCCTTAAAAATGATGTATTCCCTTCAACAACCAATATAAATCGAAATTTGGCTATATAGGATTCTTGCTTATGGATCGACCCCATCGACTGTACGCGAGGCTTCATCAATGGTAATTTCGAAGATGTTACTATTTTAATAGGACTCTCCCATAAAAATAAGCCTTAAGCTGGTATAATTGGAACCCCCTATAAAAAGAAAGGATTAAGAAAAACATTTGAGCCAATCGTGACAGTGGGTTCAGTGCAAGATCAATAAACGTTGGACTTCAACGGGAGCAGTTGGGCTAAGAAGGAAAGGCCTTAGATCCATAAGCCAACTCTCATAACAACAAGCAATACCCGTCGAACCAAGCAGTAATAGCACTTAATGAAAGCTTTGCACGCTAGAGACGTGAGGGCAGGAGGCTCAGGACGAAAGGTACCCTCCCTAATATTGTAGATTATGATGGTTGCCAATGGATAAGCAGATGCAATGGTCTATTTATAATCATGGACTCATAAGTGGGACAGCTGCGCTGGAGATGCAATCATTAAATCAATGGGCGGCTATTTTACAACCCCTCATGGCAAAGATATTATCTACGATCCATCACAGACAGCCACCTAAAACAAAGAAGGCATGGTCGCAGCACTCGATCGAGAAGTGTTCATGAAGTGCATGGATGCAGTTGCTCATTTTTGAATGCTTCATATTTTGATTCAAATGATTGCTTATAATCAAATGATAGTAAAAATTGTTATCTTAATCCTTACCTGTCTTCTCTTCTCGGTGCACTCCTACTCATAAGAAAATGGGGTGCTTATCCTTGGGGATGAAGACCTCGACAATATTACTTCCATATACCCACATTTATTTGTGAAATACTATGTTCCATGGTACACGTATCATAACTAAGGTGTAGACACTGCCAACAATTAGCCCCAATTTTCTAAGAAATTGCAAAGGACCTCCAAAGCCAAAACTCAACAAGTAATGATAGCATAATTGTAGTCCGGCTTGCTAAGATAAATTGCTAGTAAAACTAGAAAGCATATCATTTTTAAAATATACGGCATTTCCCAACCTTAGTATTCTACAATAAGGGATAGCCTCTAAATTTTGATGGGGATCGAACAAAACCCTTTATTTTTAAGTGGCTTACTAAGAGACTAGTTTCCCCTGTGAAATAGATCGGTAGATAATAGCTCAAAAGGCTGAGCAATTCAGATAGTGAATAGGTCTCCTTAGTTTTTCATGGGTAGCTTGAGAGTGTCAAAGGAGCAACATTTACCAATATAGCCTATCAAGATAACTATAATAGTATTAATGCCCTTATATAGACTATTATTTTATCAAAGACCATATTAAGCCTTATGGAACTGTTGAAATCCTTCGCTCTTTCGCATCCGACTCGGAATATCCTTTTCCTGATTAATCTTTTCAATATTGGGTCTCAGAGCACGATAGGCCTTCAGTTGTTCCTTTGGACGATCGCTCCATATCTTCTATATTTAGGGATGGTCGGCTCGCAGTTTTTCTATTCTTATCAAATCAATATCTCAACAAAAAAGCGGAGTTCACAAATGCTGCGGATTACTGGAAGAATAAAACAGATTTAGTTAAATTGATTTTCGTTCATGTGCCAGTAATAATTGATTAAGATAGGAATAACACGAAGATTACTTTGGCCTTCTGTAATACATGGATGTAAATCCAATATAAACACCCCTTTTTATAGTTAACTCTTAGTTGCAGACCAAATATCTGCTTTAGTTTAATGTAACCTAAATTACAGCCTAAAAGATTATTAATTTTTTGCACAGTTTTCATGAAGGAAAAGCTCTTTAAACTCCATTAGAAAGCTAAAAAGCTCACAAACACCATCATGACCACGATCACGATCATTAACACGACCACGAACATGACCACGGTCACCACCATCATCATGAGGATGAGCATTAAGAGTAGCACTCTCATGATCATTAGCATTAATAGGGACATTAGCATTCTGAAGATTGTAAGCATCGCCATCGCCATCACCATCATAGCCATAATGACGGCAAGCAGGATTAGGAAAAGACAACTAGTAACGAAAAATAGTAAACTATAGCTGAAGGTGGATAACTTTGATTATTAATATAAGAACTAACCCTATATCTCTTTTTTTAGATGAGACAGCTTACCGATGATAAAACTTACTAGGAATAATTAATTAACTTGTTAAATTAATCTAGTGACCTAAAATAAATTTACTGATTTATTCTTGATCGTTTCCTTTCTACTTTCATCGTCTGCCTCAAAAAAGGATTTGTTGTTGAGTTGGGATAGCAGAATAAGGAGGTTCGTGTGTTGGACGATCACTTTGGTTGATCATTTATAAAATTATTCTGAATTTACATAATATCTCATCAGAACATTATATTTAGAGATGTAAGCAAAGTCACTACTGCCCTCCCAGCCCATGTACAAACCGAAGAGCAATACCAAGTTTCAATTTTATTCCCCCGAAAAAAAGGCAATTCAAGATATACGTTGTGTATCGAGCGTGTAGAAGAAAATAATTTTATCTCCGCCGCAACAAAATGCATTTTCACCAAACAAACATCCAAATATATCTTTCAAATAAGGTGGAGGCAAGCTAAATCCTTTTCTATCATTTGGAACCAAATCATGCGCACAAATTAATCCTGCATCTTTCAATCAGCCACCCCCTACAAGACATCCTTTAGATTCCTCATTTCACCGTCAAAAACATCCCAACTTTCTGATTCCCAAATTTATGCCTAAGGCAAATCACGATAGAACCAAGGTTAAGAGTAAAGAGGGATATGGTAAATAAATAAAATTAGAGTAGTAGAAATCTAAATTTTGGAAAGAGCTGAATCTACTGAAGAGAGTCTCAACTCCCAATACCTATATCCCAAAGATTGACTTTTCAAATAAAACAAGTTAGTCAAGTGGTAAGAAATCATCAGCTTATGCCCTTTCAGAAATGGCCAACAGCACAAATAGCAATGGCAAAAGCTAGACCAAAGCTCCTTAAAGCAACCAGCTGTTTGTCCCTCTTTAGCCTCGTCCTAAAACCCAGTCTCTTAGGAAATGCTAATCTTCAACCAAAATCACTAAAGTTCCAACGTTTATAAGACTAAAGCAACAATAAAGTGAGTGTGTGAAAAGGTATGATTGGACTGCCTTTGAAAGTAGACTGCATCGAACTCCTAACAACTAATAATAGGTCCTTCCTGAGTAATATAACGTTGGATATTAATTTAAGATCAGTATAAAGCCGGCAATAAAGAAGAGAAGTTTTAATGATTTTAGAGTGATAAAGTAGCTTGGAACTGGTTCTTTTGGCAAAGCTTGCTTAGCAATATAGAAGAAAATAGGCTTTATCTGCGTGATCAAAATCATCCAAAAAAATATGGTTAATGAGTATGAAATAAAGAGCCTTATGAGAGAAATCAAAATACAAAGCTTCCTAGATCACTTACACACAACATCTCTCTATGGATTTTTCGATGATGAGGAAAAGGTATATTTAATATTGGAACTACTTCCAACTTCCAATCTAAAGGTTCAAACTAAGGGCAAGGCTGTGCCTGAAAGTAAGGTTAGTAGCATTATCTTTCAAGTCTTGAGTGCTATCGAACACATGCACAACAGCTCAATCATCCATAGGGATATAAAGCCTTAAAACATATTTACCTTTGATGTAAGATAGTAATAATGTAGAACTATATGAGGCTTGGTGACTTTGGGTGTGCTGTATATTGCGAGGAGCGAAGGAGTTCTTTTGTTGGTTCTCCTTGTTACTTAAGCCCCGAACAGCTGAGAAACGAGGAATACGATGATAAAGTGGATGTTTGGGAAATAGGAATCTTAACATATGAGCTACTCTATAAAGTAAGCCCATTCGAAAGAGATATATTGGCTATCATCCAAGGTGAACAAACACCTTCAGAACTGTCATAGCTTTGCTTCCCCAAAAAGTACGTGGTCTCATAAGAGGGGAAAGACTTCATGAGGAAGACTCTGAGGAAGAATGCCTAGGAGAGGATAACAGTTCGTTAGGCATTAAGTCATCCTTTTCTGAGAGCTCAGGTGGAATAATATGAACAACTTCGATTATGTCATATGTGATATTAATTTACTCAGCATATATTATTTTAATAATTTTATCAGGATGGAAGGAAGCAGGCTGAGTAAGTCCAACCTCACGTCTCCAGTCAAGAGCGAGGCCTATTTCTCTTTGGAGGAAGATAAGAAGCTGATTCTCAAGAAGCTTCATTACCTTTTCATTGTCTACGCTGCAAAAGCTTCGAGATATGCATATAGATAAATATCCGAAAAGTGCTTTATGGAACTCATTGAAGACATATACGAGTCAGCAGGACGATCCCTATATAAAAACAGTGACGGTTGGAAAAAAATAGCCACTCTCTATCATGGAAAAGGTAAAAAAACAGGGATGATCTTCGACGAGTTTTTGAAGCTTCTCCCCTCCATTAGCACTCAGTTCAGTCGTTCGCATGATCCCGAAGACGATCTCAAGTATTTAATGAAGCATCTACTGGAAGTTTACAAGAAAAAAGTAAGCAAATAAATTTAATCAAAATATGTTGAATTCGACTTCGATCTAAAGAAAGAAACTCTGTAGTACATCGGCAAGCTTGCTGACCAGCTTTTAATAGTTTACAAAGTATTTAAATTTCTACTCAGCTTTATTTTCCACAATAAATGACAAATCAATCAATTCTCTAGTCCTTCGAAAATGTGATGCTTTTCTTCAAGGAGTTTTAGATATATCCCAAGATTATTAGCGCTAGTCAGCTTTATTTAGTCTTTCTCGAAATAATAAATAGTGATTATGATAATATGTTTACTTGGGCAGACCAGCAAAGAAAAAAAATAGGAGAAAAAGGCTCAATATTTACTTTTTCCAAGTTCGTTGATATGCTTGTTCGTGTAGGGATTGTGGGAGTGCCAAAGTTGAGGGAAATTGAGGACCCAGAATGGTGGCTTAGCCATGAAAAGTAATCAGTGAAAGCATTGTTTTAGTATATGTAGAATGTGAAGGTGAAGAATAAAAATTGCAAGTACAAGCAAGTAAGATTTACATTTATCATTTTGGATGAGTATCATAACGAAGGCTAGAAGTGGTTGAGTGTACAAACAGATCGCTTCCAATACAGCGGCAAAGAGCAGAACTTTTTCAACCTCTTTGAACGTATGAAACTGTGATTGTAATTTATCTCACCTATTTATTACTCGCTTATTTGTGAATAAAATACTTTGATAGCTTAGTTATAATATAAGAGTTTAATGAAAAGGCGTGAC
>JACCDV011140322.1_pt1 | contig 18994 bp, 19 predicted proteins | sample 7446131 | NCBI WGS metagenome assembly JACCDV01 (sample SAMN15323448, study PRJNA562643) | freshwater metagenome | isolation source: river surface water | place: USA:Blue River Watershed | collected 2017-08-17 | reverse complement strand
CGCTCACCGGGCAGCGGCAGGGCATAATCGACGATCCCTGTAGGGGCGGGGAAAGGATAACGCTGGGCGCTAATGCCGACGCGGATGACACTGCCGCTTTGCAACCGCTGGGGGACGCGATCTTGCTGGTCGAAATACAGGCCTTCGATCCGGGCGTTGCCGGCGTCGATCGGATCAAACCCCCGGACATCTTCCTGATTATATAGCCCGACCCGTTCACTGCCGACCGAGCGTCCGAATGCGTCGCCTGACTGGGTAACGGCATTTTCCTCTGTCCGTTGGGCAAGCAGCGGCACGGGCGCGCAGCTTCCCGCAATCGCAATAATCCATGCCAGTCGCCCCACGGACGCACGCCCCGCCTTTTTCATTGCGCAGCCCATAAGCGGCCTGAAGTCTGCGTCAACGACAAGCTGAAGGCCTTGTCGAATACCGGCGACCGTTGATCGAAGCCGGGCGTTGCACAGCGCCTCTGGCTGTCCTAGGCGCAAGGTAGGATTAATCTGAGGAGATCTGCCCGCCATGCGTTATCTTGCCGCCATCGCCGCGCTCGCCTTGCCGCTTGCCCCTGTGCTTGCGCAGGAGAAGCCTGCGGTTCCAACCGTTCCGAAACCGGCCGCGTTGATCGCGGATGGAATGCCAGCAGTTCCCGCCGAACTCGCCGCCGAAACCCGGCCCTATATGGAATTTCGCACAGCCGGTTTTGTCGGCTGGCACCCGACCGAACGGCGGATGATGATTGCAACGCGCTTTGCCAATACCGCGCAGTTGCATCTGGTGGCGCAGCCGATGGGGATGCGCAAGCAGGTCAGTTTTGAAGCAGAGCCTGTCGGCAATGGCAGTTGGGCACCCAAGACCGGCGATGTGTTCGTCACCCAAAAGGACATTGGCGGCAACGAATTCTTTCAGATCCATACACTGAAAGACGGCAAGCTGACGATGCTGACCGACGGCAAGAGCCGCAACGGGCTGAGCGCCTGGAGCGATGATGGTGAACTCATCGCCTATAGCTCAACCAAGCGAAACGGCACCGATACCGACCTTTATGTAATGAACCCGCGCGATCCATCGACCGCGCGGATGGTCGCAGAGGTGAAGGGCGGCGGCTGGTCGCTGGCCGCCTTTGCACCCGACAAGAAAAGCGCGGTTGTCGGCAGTTATGTCTCGGTCACGAACACCGATTTATACATGCTCGATCTGGCCAGCGGCGTGATGACGCCGATCGGCGATCCGAAAAAGGATATCGCCTATGGCGGCGCGCAATTCGCCGCCGATGGCAGCCTGTGGGTGACATCGGACGAAGGCACTGACTTCCAACGGCTGGGAACGCTCGATACGAAAACCGGCAAATTCACGCCGCGTGGCCCGCAAGAAAATTGGGACGTCGACACATTCGACATCGCGCCCGACGGCAGCTTCATCGCCTATGTCACCAACGAAGCCGGGATGGCGAAGCTGAAACTGCTCGATCCCAAAACCAATCAGGTGCGTACCGTCGACAGCCTTCCGGCCGGCATTATTGGCGGGCTCGAAATTTCTGAATGGGGCGAGATTGGCATCACCTTCACCTCGGCCCGCAGCGCAGCCGACGCCTATTCGGTTGATCCCAAGACAATGGCCGTCACCCGCTGGACCGAAAGCGAAACCGGCGGGCTGGACGTCACCAAAAATAGCGAGCCCGAACTGGTGAAGATCAAAAGCTTTGACGGGCTTGAAGTCTCCGGCTTTCTCTATCGCCCCGATCCGGCAAAGTTCCCGGGCAAGCGGCCGATGATCATGAATGTCCATGGCGGGCCCGAAGGGCAATCACGGCCGGGCTTCCTTGGTCGTAACAATTATCTCCTCAACGAACAGGGCGTTGCGATCTTCTTCCCCAATGTCCGCGGCTCGACCGGTTATGGAAAGACTTTTGTCAGCCTCGATAATGGGCCGTTCAAGCGCGAGGATTCGGTGAAGGACATGGGTGCCTTTCTCGATGCGCTGGCCAAGGATCCCGCGTTGGATGCCGGCAGCTTCGGCCTGACGGGCGGCTCCTATGGCGGCTATATGTGCTATGCCGCTGCGGTCCAGTTCAAGACAAAGCTGCGTGCGACCAATTGCATCGTCGCCATCTCCAACTTCGTCACTTTCCTTGAAAACACGCAAAGCTATCGCCGCGATCTGCGCCGCGTCGAATATGGCGACGAGCGCGATCCCAAGCAGCGCGCAAAGCTGATCGAGATTTCACCGCTGACCCGAGTCGGCGAAATCGAAAAGCCGATGATGGTTGTCACCGGTGCCAACGACCCGCGCGTGCCGCAGTCCGAAGCCGACCAGATCGTCAAGGCGATCCGCGAACGCGGCGCCACGGCATGGCACCTTGTCGGTACCAATGAAGGCCATGGTTTCGCGAAGAAGGAAAATGCCGACTACCAGTTCTGGACGTCGCTGATTTTCTGGCAGCAGAATCTGCTGAGCAAATAAGGCAATTCCTCCCCTTTCCTCAGGAAGGGGGAGGATAAGTCATTGCGGCTGGGGAAGCGGCTCGACGGTTTCAGATTCGACGGGCTGTTCAGCCTGCCGGGCCTCACGTTCAGCCCGTTCCTTTTCAAACTGCTGCACGCGCTGCTCGACCAGTTCCGCCTCGGCATCAATCGCGGCAAGCCGCCTCTTGCGCTCAGCCGCGATCATCAGGCCAAAGGCGAGGCCGGGGTCTTCCTTCTTTTCGGCATAGGCAGCGTCGATCTGCTTCAGCCCGCAGCCGGTAAAGCCGCCACCGCCGGTTGCCGAACAGCTCGTCGTGCCTTCACGGCCGACATATTCATAGGCAAGCACTCGGTTTGTCCATGCTTCTTTTGACGGATCGTTGGGATCGCTGCGCAGCTGGGTCGGGATACGATAACGGTCTGCCTCCGAAAGGCGGGCGCAGACATTGATCTGATCGTCGGTGCTCTGCGCACATTCATCGTCGCCATAGACGATCACCATGTTGATCTTTTCAGCGTCAGCATCGGTGGCGGCCTGAGTCGTGCCTGCGGTGCCTTCGCTCTGCGCCGCTAACGGGCTTGCGACCAATGCAAGCGCAGTTCCGAACATCAAAAGGGTGCGGTCAATCATCGATGGTCTCCATATCATTGGCGCAAGCCTAGGCTGCGCTGGATGAATAGGAAATGAAATTCGCAATCCAATGATCGAGATCAAATCCGCTTTGAAACCGCAATCGCAGCGCGGCAGCCAAGGCGGATCGCCGCGCTGAGCAACGGATAGGCAATCGCATTCTCCGCGCCGGCGGCAAGCGCCGTGTCCTTATGTTCCAGCTCTTCAAGGCGGAATTCGTCGATCATCGCCGACAGCGCCGGATCGCTGTCTCCCAGCTCCTCCAGCTGTTCACGATAATGGCGGTCAATCTCGGTTTCGACGGCAACGGTGCAGGCCATTGCCGCTTCGGGCCCGATCGCGGCGGTCACCGCGCCCAGCGCAAAACCGGCGGCATTCCAGATCGGCTGAAGCGCCGTCGGGCGCACACTGCGTTCGGCCATCAGCTGTTCAAAAGCGTCGAGATGGCGTTTTTCCTGCTCGGCCATATGGGCAATCTCACGCCCCGCCGGATGGCGATCGCCAAACATCGCCAATTGCCCGGCATAGATGCGCGTCGCGCCATATTCACCGGCCTGATCGACCCGGATCATCCGGTCCAGTTCCGCCGCTCGATTGCCGATCATGCGCTTTTTCCTTTTGCCAGCAGTCCAAACACCGTCAGGGCACCGCCGCATGAAATGAGGAAGTTATACCCGGCAAGCGAAATTCCGAACAGCGTCCAGGGCGCAACATCGCAGCGGATCAACGGAGCATTCAATATGGCATCAAGCACATCCTTGCCGCTTGCCGCCTGCACGGTCGTCGAACAGGTGGTGATACCTTCCCACCAGCCATATTCAACCCCGGCATGAAAACCACCGATCAAGCCGCTGACAAGAACCGCCAGTGCGGCGAGTGAGACCAGAATGCGGCGCAGACCATCGCCGGGAAGCAGGAATGCGCCAAGCGCAAAGGGCAGTGCCGCAAAATGCGGCCAGCGTTGCCACCAGCACATTTCGCACGGGTAGAGCCCGCCCAAATATTGCGAGCCGTAGGCTCCTGCCAGGAGCCCTGCAGGGATGAGGAGCGCCAACCAGCGCGCGCGATCAAAACCGGTCATGCCAAGCTGATTAGCAATATGGACCGATGCGGCAAAGCGAAATGGCGTTTGACTTTATCTCCTTCCCGCTTGCGGAAAGGGAAAACGGTCAATTGCGCTGGGCCGGTCTTGCCTGTGCACCTGCAAATCGCGCGCTTTTGCCAAGCCGGGCGAGCGTCTGCATCGCATAATGCAGCTGGAAATCCTCGATACCCTGCTTTTTCAGCTCCTCAGCCGAAAGTGCGAAACGCGGATCATCCTTCATATCGTCTTCAAGGCTTTTGTCGTCGGCGATGTTTTCATTCACCAGATGGCGGCGCAGATCAGATTCGCGCACGGCAACGCGCTTGCGGTAATCAGGGTCGGAAATCTGGGGCACCGCGATATCGGGCTTCACGCCGCCTTCCTGCACCGACCGGCCCGAAGGCAGGTGATAGCGCGCAACGGTAAGCCGCAATCCGGTTTCGCGCGACAGCGGCAAAAGGTTCTGCACCGAACCCTTGCCGAAACTGCGCTCGCCCATAACCAGCGCACGGCGTTGATCCTGCAACGCGCCAGCAACGATTTCAGATGCCGATGCCGAACCGGCGTCGATCAGCACGATCACAGGCTTGCCGCCGGTCACGTCGCCCTTAACCTGGCTTTCGGCGAACCAACGCCCGACGACCACCTTGTCACGGCCACGTTCGGATACGATTTCACCCTTATCCAGAAAGGCATCGGAAACCTTGACGGCCTCTTCCAATATACCACCCGGGTTAGAACGCAGATCGACGATATAGCCCTGCGGCTTTCCGCCCAATTGCCGTTCAATAGCCTTGATCGCCGAGACGACATCCTCACCGGTCTGTTCGGAAAAGCCGGTGATGGTGATCACGCCGATCCGGTCCTTCACCTCCCATTTCACGGGCTTCAGGTCGATGATCGCGCGGGTGACGGTCACGTCAAAGGGCTCGTCACGGCCCGGGCGGAAAATGGTCAGCTTGATCGAAGTGCCCGGCGTGCCGCGCATGCGGTTTACCGCATCGTCGATGGTGCCGCCGACGATCAATTCACCGTCGAGGTGGGTGATATAATCGCCCGCCTTGATCCCCGCATTGTCGGCAGGGGTATCGGCGGTCGGCGCAATCACCTTCACCGCGCCATCTTCAAGCGTCACCGACAGACCAAGCCCGCCATATTCGCCATCAATCTGGGTTTGCAGGTCGCGAAAATTGCTTTCATCGAGAAAGGCGCTGTGCGGATCGAGCGTGTTGAGCATGCCCTGAATCGCGCCCTTCATCAGCTGCTCGTCATCGACCTTGTCGACATAATTGGCCTTCACCTTTTTATAGACGGCGATGAATTCGTCCATGTCGCGCAGCGGATCATCCTTGCGCTGCTGTGCAACCAGCGAGGGGCTGGCCAGCGCGCCGATCGCGAATGCGCCGATGCCGGTGATGAGCAGCTTGTTCTTCATGTACGAACTTTCCTGAAATACTGATCCATCACGGGTTATAGGCTGACAGCCTGCATCCGTAAAAGCGCATTTACCACGAAAAAGAGTTGAATAACGACAGACGCCTACTGCATCGGTCGCGCACGCTCAACCGAGCAGGGTGGCAAGATCGATCAGGCGGCCATTACGGCGCAGTTCGACCATGATTTCAGCATCAGTTTCGGCGGCCGTGCCCAGCGATGCGCCTTGATCTACGCGGGAGCCCGCCTCAACAGCAAGGCGTTCCAGCCCGGCCACCAGTGTCGCCCAGCCACCACCATGTTCGATGATCACAATATTGCCGAAGCTGCGATATTGGCCGGCAAAACTGATTCGCCCGGCCGCAGGCGCGGTGACACGCGCCGATGGTTCGACGGCAAGCCGGATGCCGCGTTCGCGATAGCCAGTGGGGTTCAGTTCACCAAAGCCGGAGATGATGCGTCCAGCAACGGGCAGGCGATAGGCGGTGGCGGCGGCGCTTTTTGCAGGCTTGCTGCCCGGACGCGGTTGCGGGCCATCCAGCTCGGCGAGCGTTGCGGCATTAAGCCCGCTTTCGCGTTCGGCATCGATACGCTCGATCAGGTCACGGGCGCGCTCACCCTGACCGATGGCCCGTTCAAATTCGAGCGCGGCACCCGCCGTCAGGTCAAGCGCGCGACCCCGATTATTGCGTACCAGCGCCGCCAGTGCACCCTGCCGGTTGGCGAGATCAGCTCGCGCCTTTTGCAAGGATTTGATCGCGACTTTTTCCTGCGCCTGCAACTGCCGCTGCAAGGCGATCTGGTTGCGGAGCGCCTGTGTGCGCGCGGCGATGACTGGTTCGATTGACGCCATCGATGCCCGCAAACGCACATAATCGCGCCGGTCCCCTGGGCGGGCGAGGAGCAGCGAAACGGGCTGGCGCGTCATATTCTGCAACAGGGCATTGAGCCGCAGCAACGGGGCGTTGGCCTCGCCCAGCCGCGCTGCCTGCGCGCGTTGCCGCCGATTGATAATGGCAATTCGCACCTGTGCCGCGGCGATCTGCGCGCTGGCTGCGTCAATTTCAGCGGCAAGCGCCGCACGCCGGGCGACCAGCCTGTCGGTTGCCGCCTCGGCAATCGCCGCTTCCTGACGCAGCGCCTCGCTGCGCGCCTCGGCCGCAGCAGCGCGGGCCTTCGCCTCACGCAGTGCCTCAACATCATTCTGGCCCGCAGCAGCAGACGCCAGAAGTGCCGCCAGCGCGGCAGCGCATCCCATGGTTTTCATACGCCCCATCGCGATCATCCTTCGCGATGATAGGGGTGGTTGGCAAGTATTGAAGTTGCGCGGTAAAGCTGTTCGGCCAACATCGCACGCGCGATCAGATGCGGCCAGGTCGCCCGGCCGAAAGCGATAAGCTGGTCCGCTGCGGCGCGATCCGCATCGTCAAAGCCATCGGCAGCGCCAAGGCAGAAGCGGATTTCCGAAACGCCGTCGTCGCGCCAGCGTTCCATGAGCCGCGCCAGTTCCATCGAACTTAGCTGCGCGCCCTTTTCATCGAGCAGCACGGTGCGGCTGTTACGTTCGGCGGCAGGCAAGGTGCCGCCGCGATCGGGCAATTCAGTAATTTTGTGCGGCCAAGTCAGCCGTTTCAGGTAACGATCAACCAGATCCGCCTCAGGGGAGCGCCCGATCTTGCCGCGCGCGATGATATGCAGCCGCATCCCCGCCCCCTTTCAGATCAACAGGGTCGACCCCACCCGATCAGACGTGCGCTGCTTCTGGCGCGTCGCCAAAGCCCCACATCCGTTCAAGGTTATAAAAGCTGCGCACTTCGGGACGGAACAGATGGACAATCACATCCTCAGCATCGATCAGCACCCAGTCGGCGCTGGGCAGGCCTTCGATATGCGCATTGCGACCGGCTTTCTTGATCCGCTCGGCCAGTTTCTGCGCGATTGCCGCCACCTGCCGACTCGAACGGCCGCTTGCGACGACCATATAATCGGCAATGCTGCTTTTGCCCGAAAGCGGGATCGAAACGACCTCTTGGGCCTGATCGTCGTCAAGCGACTGGAGGATGAGCTGGTGCAGTTCGTCAGGCTGCAGGACAGGTCCCTTTTTGGCGGCGGTTTTGCCTGCGGGGACTGTAGCAAGTTGGATCAAAATGGTTCCTCAATACACAGATTTGTGGGTAACGCCGTCGATGACGCGTTTGCCTTCATAGTCGCGATGCCAGTCAGGATTGGCCTGGCGATATGCCGTGGCCGAACGGAGATCGGGGCTGAAGCGCAAAAATACAAGCGCCGGTGTGCTCCACATCGTCCAATTTAGTCGCTGGTCCGAACGCCGGACGAAACGCCTGAGCCAGGCCATTGCAGCACCTGCAACAGCGCTATCATCATAGCCGGGACGGGCGACAACCGCAATCGGCATTAGTCGGGCTATATCGCGCCACCGCCGCCAGCGTGTGAAATTTGCCACATTGTCGGCCCCCATGATCCAGATGAAGCGCCGATGAGGGTAGCGGCGAACCAGTTTTTGCAGCGTATCGATCGTATAGCGCGTGCCCATTTGAGCCTCGATCGCCGTCACGCGGATCGGCGCGCGACGGGCCATTTTGCGCGCAGATGCAAGCCGTGCAGGCAGCGGCGCCATGTCTTTCGCGTCGGCTTTCAAGGGGTTGCCAGGCGACACGAGCCACCAGATTTCGTCCAGTTCCAGCGCTTCACGCACAAAAAGGCTAATCGCCCGGTGCCCGCCATGCGCCGGATTGAACGATCCGCCAAGAAGTCCGGTAAGGGTCAGGGCCGCACCTGCCCATTGCCATGGACCAGCCATTTATAGGTCGTCAGCCCTTCGAGCGCGACCGGGCCGCGCGCGTGAAGGCGGCCGGTGGCAATGCCGATTTCCGCGCCGAGGCCGAATTCGCCGCCATCGGCAAATTGGGTAGATGCATTGTGCATCACAATCGCGCTGTCGACACCCGCCAGAAACGCCTTTGCGGCGGCATCATCGGCGGTGATGATCGATTCGGTGTGCTGCGATCCATAATGGGCGATATGGTCGATGGCATCATCGACGCCCGAAACCATCTTGGCCGACACGATCGGCTCCAAATATTCGGTGCCCCAATCTTCTTCGTCGGCAGCAACGGTGCGCGGATCGATTTCCATCAGCATATCGTCAGCGCGCACTTCACAGCCAGCATCGATCAACGCGCCAATCAATCCGGCGGGATCAGGATAATCCTGATCGATCAGCACGGTTTCAGTAGAGCCGCAAATCCCCGTCCGCCGCATCTTGGCATTGACGACAATCGCCTCTGCCATCGCAGGGTCGGCCTTTGCATGGACATAAGTGTGGCAGATACCGTCAAGATGGGCGAGCACGGGAACGCGCGCTTCTTCCTGCACGCGGGCGACGAGTGACTTTCCACCGCGCGGGATCACCATGACAATCTGCCCTTGCGCGGCCAGCAGCGCGCCAACCGCTGCGCGGTCCTGCGTCGGGACAAGCTGCACGGCATCGGCAGGCAGGCCAGCAGACACGACGCCCTGTATCATGGCGGCATGGATTGCGCGGTTGCTGTGCACCGCCTCGCTTCCGCCACGCAGGATCACCGCATTGCCCGAGCGCAAACCCAGCGCTGCGGCATCGGCGGTCACATTGGGGCGGCTTTCATAAATGATCGCCAATACGCCAACCGGTACCCGCACCCGTTCCATGACAAGGCCATTGGGCCGTTCGCTGCGATCGATGATCTGACCAACCGGATCGGCCAGATGCGCGACCTGTTCAACCGCTGCGGCAATCGATTCGAGCCTCGCCGGATCCAGTTTCAGTCGGTCGAGCATCGCGGCAGACAGGCCACGTTCTACGCCGGCGGCCATATCCTTCGCATTGGCGGCCAATATCTCTGTAGAGGCCGCCCGCAAGGCTGCGGCAGCCGCAATAAGCGCCTGCGCCTTTTGATCGTCGCTGACCGCGGCGATGGTGCGGGCGGCGACGCGGGCGCGGGTCGTAAGATCGGAAACAATCTGCTGGATAGTGTCGGTCATCTAACCCGTCCCTAACCACCGCGGGGACAAAGCGAAAGTGGCGAGTCCGGCGCGCTTACAGCAATTGATGTGCGCGGATTGGTGATTCGCAATAATTACTTGAGATTACATCATTTTTAACAAATTTACATTTGAATCGGCCTGTCCGCCCACTGCCAAATCCGCTGAAATTTCCGCGTCTGCAAACGGTTCGCCGCACGACTCGCCCGACTCGGCACGAGTCGACGCCCCATGATTCGTCAGCGGCAAATTGACCTGTTAAGCGGCCGCCACAAGAAATAAACGGGGTGGGTCGTGTCACTAAAGGCCAGTATGTCCGGTTGGAAAAACCGGGTGGCCGGATGGTTCGTTGATCGCGAATTTTTCATGCGGTCAAACGGTCAGGTCCGGTTTCTGAAAATCTCTGCCCGATTGCAACGGCGGGTTGCTGGCACGGCTGCGGCTGTCGTCGGTCTGTGGCTGGTTGTGACCCTCGGCATGATGATCAATCAGATCAGCCTTTCATCCGAGCGCATGATGCTCAGCGCGCAACAGGAACGGGTTGAAACCGATCAGGAGCGGATCGAGAAATATCGCGGCGACATGGATGCCGTTGCCAAGGATCTACAGGCCCGGCAGGAATTGACCGAGCGCGCCTTTGAAGAACATTTCGGCGATATGCCGACCGAGCAGGCAGCGCCCGAAGCCAGCGGTGCCGCAGCCGAAACCGCGAAAAAGATCGGCCTTGCCGTTCCCGGCGCCGCACGGCTTGCCGAAATCGAAGCGCGCCAGATCGCCTTTGTCGAACGGATGACCAAGATTGCGATCACCCGTTCGCAAAAGGCGGAAAGCGCGATTCGCCAGTTTGGCCTCAACCCCGATCAACTCGCCCGTGAAGCTAAGGACGGCATGGGCGGCCCGTTCATTCCCTTTTTCAGCAGCAAGAAAAAACAAGTGCGCGATCCCCGCTTTACGCGCATGTTAAATGCACTGGCGCGGATGGAAGCGATGGAGATGGCATTGGCAGGAATTCCTACCAGCATGCCGGCAGCGATCGGGCTGATGTCGAGCGGTTTCGGCTATCGCGCCGATCCCTTTACCGGCGGAGGCGCAATGCACGCCGGGCTGGATTTCAAAGGTCCGATCGGTACGCCTATCCTTGCAGCCGCCGACGGCAAGATCACATCCGCCGGTTGGCACGGTGGCTATGGCAAGACCATCGAGATTACACATGCCAACGGTCTGGTGACGCGCTATGCGCATCTTTCCGGCTTCACCGTGTCCATCGGGCAAGAAGTGAGGCGGGGGGTGCAAATCGGCCGCATGGGTTCAACCGGCCGTTCGACCGGTTCGCATCTGCATTTTGAAGTGCGCATCAATGGTGCCGCAATCAACCCGAAGAAGTTCCTGGAGGCAAATCCCGATGTTCTCGAAATCCAAGCCGTCGCCGGAAACCGGCCCACAGGCGTCACCGCCGCAGGGACGCAATAATATGCGCGGTTCGGGACACACATTTTCGGTGATCGCATCCGATGTTGAAATCACCGGCAATCTGTCGGCCAAGGTCGACCTGCATATTGATGGCAAAATCCATGGCGATGTTACCTGCGGTTCGATCGTGCAGGGCGAAGGCAGCGTGATCGTCGGTAAGATCGTCGCCGAAACGGCGCGGCTTTCGGGCAGGGTCGATGGCTCGATCGAGGCAGGCGATCTTGTGATAGAGTCGAGCGCCCGCATTTCCGGCGATGTTCTTTACCAGAGCCTGTCAATCGCACCGGGTGGTCAGGTTGAAGGCAAGTTCAAGCATCGCGGCAGCCAGCAGCCCAATATCGCAAAGGCGACGGTTGATATCAGCCGCAACGATCCACTGATCCTCGGTGCTGACGCCAGGGTTTAAGCAGGGGCGCAGCTGAAGATCATTCCTTCAGCTTCGCGGCCTTACGGATTATTCCGGTGCGGCACTCTGGGCGAGCGCAAAAGCCCCCATCAGCCCGGCATTATCACCAAGGCCCGGGGCCGATATCATCGCAGACGCATCGCTGCGGAAATAGCCGCCACCCAGTTTCACGGCTTTTTCGCGAACGCGATCAATCAGACCCGGCGTCGCCATCACGCCGCCGCCCAAGATCAGCTTTCCGGGTTCGAAAATCGCCTGCATGCTGACGACCAACTGAGCGATGTACCAACTGATGATATCATGCGCAGGGTGATCGGCCGGCAGATCGGATAGCGTCTTGCCCCAGCGATCGAAAATGGCAGGTCCGGCCGTCAACCCTTCGACGCAGTCGCCATGGAAGGGGCATTTGCCGGCATAGTTCAGATCGTCGGGGTGGCGCGGTAGACGAAAATGGCCCATTTCGGGATGCCCTTTGCCACGCAGCGTCCGCCCGTTGATCACGGCCCCTCCGCCAACGCCGGTGCCGATGGTGAAGTAAAGAACGACCTGCTCGCCCTTGCCCGCGCCCCATGTCGCCTCTGCCAGCGCCGCGCCATTGACATCGGTATCGACGATCACCGGGCAGGCGAAACGACGTTGCAGCGGCCCGGCCAGATCGGCGCCCGTCCAGCTGGGCTTTGCAGTCGTCAATATATGGCCCCATTGCGGTGATGCGGGGTCAAGCTCGACCGGGCCGAATGTGGCCAACCCAATAGCGGAATAAGCTCCGCGCGCGCCGAACCATTCAAGCATCGCGCCAATGGTTTCGTCGGGCATCAACGTGGGGATGCGCGTCCGGTCGAGAATGGTGCCATTGGCGTCGGCCACGCCGAGGACGAATTTGGTGCCGCCTGCCTCGATCAGGCCGTATCTGGGCTCATTCATGGCGCGACGATGTGCGCGCTATCGCCTGAAACTGCAATCCGAAAATCCGGACAGGATGGGCCGAATGACGTGTATCAACTGACCCAGCGGGAGCGTTCCAGCCCGGTCATCGGACGGAGAAATTCTAGGCCCACCAGATTCAGGAACTGCCATTTAACGACGCCACAAATCGGGCGATGGTCGTTGCAGGCCAGTTGGATGCGCTCACCAAGATCCAGATGCAGCGGCAAGCCGATGATTGCGCCCTTGCGGTTGAAATGGACCAATTTTGCGTCAGCCAGGATGGACTGGTAGCGCGCCGATATATCCGCGCCCAGTTCCATGATCTTCTGCACCTTCTTGCCGGTGCTAACCCCCGTCATGGTGGCGAGGACATTATTATCGAAATAGGTCCATTCTGCGACGTTGACGGTGTAGGATGCATCATCCTGCGCGATGATATCGCCGCTTACGATGCTCTGATCATGAAGGAAGATATCGACATTGCTGCCATTACCAAAAAGGCCGGCTGCGGCCGGGATGTGGTCTTCCACACGGTCCTGCGTCAGGGTATCAAAGCATTCGACATGGTGAACGTCGCTTCGGGTTTTCGATATCCGAATTGTCGGTCGCGTTTCCTGCCGGTCCTTGATCGCGATGAAGCGGTGAAGGACGCTCGACAATAACGATGTAAGCGGATTGGCACCGGTGATCTGATCAGGCTGATCGAATGTGTAGCTTTTCATATCATCATTCCATAACCATGCGGTAACGCAGCAAAAATTGTCCGATGTCGGTGGGTGAAAGATCGCCGTCTGTGCGAACCTTGAAGCGCAAATGGGTCACCCGGCTATCGACGCCGTCACTGCCGGGGGTCGGAACATAATCGAAGGTGCGGCCGCCATTGTCGGAGAATTCTACGCAGTCAGCAGACGAGGCCAGCGTCTCGATGCTGCATCCGTCGCGGCCACCACCGCTTTGATTGACAAATTCAAACGCAGTGCCGGGTGCAGCATCTGGCATTCCGACAATCAGCATCAGCTGCGGCGGAACCGGGCTGGTGATTGCAAAGATATTGTTTGCCGTTGTCGCACGGGCGACGTTCGAAACCGCCAGTTCATATTCAATCACCGCGCCCGGCAAGGCTTTGGGGCGAAGCGATCCGAGCGGGTCGGTAATTACGCGGCTGGTGAGGCGGATCTGGGGAGCAAGCGCGGGTGCCGATTGCGCGAAAGCGTCACACGGCAACTGGCTTAGCAGCAGAGCGATGATCGCCGCTGTGAAGGTGGCGCCTTTCATTCGAAAGTCACCAGCAAACAGGGTTGTTCGGTGCTGATGTCGGCACAGTTGCGAACTACCTGGCCTTGGCGCGGGGCGTTGCGCATCTGGGTGTGCGCCGCCGTTCCGGCAGATAGCGCGCGCTGAAGCGATACCTTTGCCATCTCGATGACCTCGACCGTTGCGATGATAGGCGTGGCGCGGTTATGCCGTGGCTGCTCTGCAGCGGCAGAGGCAAGCTGCGGATGCACGATAGCACCAAACGCCATTGTACATTTAAAAAGACAGGCGGCGATCCGCATCATAGCCTATCAGGACGACCAGGTGAGCAGTTCGGAAATGGACAATTTCCGGACGAAGATCACGCCAATCTGGGTGCTCGTTTGCCACGCGACGCGGGCAGTGATGGGCGCCCGGTCCCAGCCGCGAATTTGGATTTCGTTGAGCGGTGGCAGCGGCTGTTCGGTTTCGATCTTGGCCCCGCCAACCGACAGGTCGACCAGACTCGCTTTATAGGTGCCGCACTTGGCGTGCAGCGTTACGGCTACACCGATCGATACGCGCGGGCGCCTTTTGGCCTGCGCTGCGCCATCCTGTTCAGCTTGGCGGATACGGGCGATGGGATCACAACCATCGACAAACTGCATCGCGAAGGAATTGATCATCCGTTCGGTGATAATGCCGCGCAAAGCGCCAGTATCGTCAAAATCAATCTCGACCGATTCACCGATCAGCAGCGGCAGATAGGCATCGAAGCGTGCGAAGTTTTTTGACAATTGCCGGACAACGATCATAGCTTCGTTTCCGTTCAGCAGGCTTTTCAGCCGCGCAATCTTGAGAAGACGGATCGGCTCGCCAATGCCATTTTCCTCCGGGTCGCGCGATTCGCGATCGGGGTTTGCTGGTGTCGTTGAAGCGAAGCTTTCGGGGTAGGCGGCCATCGGTTCATCCTGCCGATCTATCTAAGGTCGGGTTGCAAGAGACCTGGTCACCGCGCCGTCGACACGTTGGAGCAGGGCGCGCGAAATCGCGCGCATAATTGCGCCTTTAAGCCGGACGTTTCGAGATCAGGTCGTTAAAGCTATTTTCTGCGTCGGCGCCGCAGGGCATATTGTAGCGCCGACGCAGAAAAGGAAACGAGTGGGGTCCGCCTAACCCGACCAAGGACCAGTTATGTCGAGCAAATAAGGCAGCCCGTTTCCATGTCCAAATAACTACCCAGCTTTCATGCCGAAAAGCAGTGTTACACCGTTAAATATATGTGTAACACCATATGCTGCGGTCATTCGGATGAAATTTATCAATATATAGATTGCAGCAGAAGATTTGCTAATGCCTGTTAACATATGTAACGGCGTTAAACGAAGCGCCGGCGGCGTCAGGCGTCGGACAAAACGGCTTTCTCACGCAATAGGCTGAGAATTCGGACCCGATTGGCTTTGGAGAAAACCGTCTTTTGCAACAGTTCATCCGGAGTCGCACCCGGCCGCCGCTGCAGTTTCACAAAAGCAGCCCAGCTTTGGCGGCTCAATGCCGCATTGCCGAAATAGGCTGCGATAATCGCATCACTCAAAAGGCTATCCGAATCGGCCGAAACAGAGGCGGACCGGCGGGGGCTGACCGAACCTAAAATGTCGGAGCGACCTGACTTCAACGCAAGATTGACAATCGCAAGGCCGAGCGACGACTGGCCGTCAACGCGGGACGCCAGAGCCCGCTCCACCAACTCCGGACCGCCGGGCAAAGCGCAATCTTCAGCAAAGCTTGCCAGATAGACGGTTGCCGTCCGATCGTAGGGATTATAGCGCAACGCCTCTGCGGCATGGTAATTGCCGGCTGCGCATGAATTCTGGATATAATTCATCCACGCCAGCGCAAAATGCCCCGATGCTTCGTCAGGATAGGTCTCGATCGCACGCTCGGCCAGATCTTCGCCATTCGCTATCGCCAAGGACTGGCTATTAAAAAGACCTTCTTGGACCGACCGCATCGCAGCGGAGCTCAATCGAACCGCTTCCAGTTGAGGATTGCCGAGCGGCTGATCGAGGCACTGCTTTACATTTTCCGCCGAGACGAAAGTCTTGCCCGCAATGACGGCCTGTGCCGCAACAAGGCAGCGATAGCCGCTATATTTTTGAGCATCACCCGACGCCAGTTCGCGCCGACCAATCACGCCTAGCGGTGTGGTTATCTGCACCAATGCCTGGTGCAATTGGGGCTGGATCGGCTTGCTATCGTCAATAGGATAGCTTTCAGACCAGATGATGCGGCCGTCCGATTTGTCGATCATTTCCATCAACAATTGCCGGCCATCGCTGCCCAACCGCGTGAGATTCGCGTCTAACCGATAATCCACGCGCGCGCCGCCGCCGTCATTGCCTTCTACGCTGCCCAACGTGTTGACGGCCCAGCCTTGGGCGATGCCATTCTCGAGCGCATGTTCGATTTCCGTTGCGATTTCGCGCGATAGCGGATCGGCAGCTGTAGAAATATCGCTGATGCGCAGCACGGGCGCATGCACGCCTTGCAATGCGCCTTCACCATTGCCGAATTTCGGGACGAAAAGCACCGCGGCGACCAACGCCGCTGCCGCAGCGCCGCCCCACAATACTGCCTGAGGGAGCTTGAAACTGTTCCTACCCCCCACCACCGACGGGGCGGCCTTGGCAATTGCGACGGGCTCATCATGATCAGCTTTAGCCCCGACAGCGCCGGATTCGGCCACAGCGACCGCATCCACCTCAACCGCAGACGAGCCAAGGCGACGGCGTGCATTGCGAACGACGATATCGGGATAAGCGATCGAAAATTTTGCCAGGCGAACCCGGTAACTGCCCGGCAGAATATAGATGCACAACTCACCAACCGGCTCGTAGCGTGCGTAAAAGGATGACAGGAAATTGCGCAGGCGCATCACCTGGACGCGGGGATAGCTATCGGCCTGCGCGTCAAAATCAGCCGCGCGACCAAGGCCGTCGACTGCAACGGTATAGCTTTTCAGCGTTTCCCCCTCGCCCCTCAGCGTGGCGCCGACAAGATAGGCCAGCAATTGTGAAAGCTTGGGTGATTTGCGAAACATGCTGCTCGCAAGCAAATACTCCATTTCGCGCCGCAAGGCAGCGTCGAAGCTCCGATCATCGGATAGATCATGCATGTCCATTAACTGCCTGATGTTTTTGAAACTGGCATCGACAAGATGCGCCCAACAGGCACGAGCCAGGAGGGTTCAAAAGGCGAAAAATTCAGTTTCATCCCAACCGTTTTGTGCGATTATAACCATCCAACAAGTCGAAAACCAAAAAAATTCGACCTATGTTCCGACGCAATTTGCATTAACCAAGTAAGTGGCCGCACATGCAGCTAATTAACTTGGCGCGATGACGGTTTGACCACCTTTTTATCGTTGGCAAATGCCGGCTATCCCCTTTTGCCGTGCATTCTATTTCCACCCGAAATCGAGCGGCGAGGAGAAACGCCCCGGTCAATCATGCTTTTGCACGATCGCACCGGGGCCCTCGGAACTCCCCTGAAAAGTGGAGCGTTGATGCGACCCGAGGCTCCTCTCCTCTCCCGAGAAGCCTAGGTCTAACCCGACCACCATAAAGCGCACATATAATCGCTGCAGCATTGCGAATGATTTCATCCGATTTGGATGGAAATTGCGTGAGTGGCGCTTAGCGGTGCTGCATTTTCCAGCCGGTTTCGAGATATTGCTTCATCATCGCACTGGCTTCGGGCTCAAGTTCAAGCATCTTGCGCCGCTTATCGGTCGGATCGGTCCAGCGCCGGACCAGCCCTGCCTCGACCAAGCTGTTCACATGCCGCAGCGCAGTACTGAAGGGGACCAATGTTGTGGCGCAGACGCTGGATGCCGCAACGGGCTCGCCCCGAAAACTGGCGGCTGCAAGATCAAGCAATATATCCCACGACGGACCGGAAAACAGCTCCGGATCAAAGAAGCGCGCCCGATTCTGCTGATATTTCAGCAACTTCTGGACAAAGGTGCTCAGTTCCTCAGGTGTCGGTTCAGAATCAGCATGCGCAACATCGATCGCATCCGCGTCATGAGCGGTAAGCGCGCGCTCGGCTTCAAAACCGGCAAGCTGGAACTTGAACGTCATGCTGGCAAGGTTGGCAGATGCGCGCCGCAACGCCCCGGCGAGTGCATCAGTTGACACCGGTTTGGATAGAAAATCCATCGCCCGGTAACGCATCGCAAGCGTCGCCGCCTCTAGGCTGGGAATGCCGGTAACAACCAGGGCGACGATCGGCCGCTTTGGCATGAACCGCAGCGCCAGTTCCTCAAGAAAAGTGTGGCCGTCCATGCCTGGCATGCGCAGATCAGTGATGACGATTCCGATATCTGGATTGTCGGCAATCATTTTCAGCGCCGACATGGCATCCGTCGCACAGGCGACATCATAGCCGAGATTAGTCAGCGCCTCTTGGCTTTCGTCCAGGCAGTATGCGTCATCATCCACCAGCAGGACAGACGCCGCTTTTTCAACTGTGGTCAAAACACGCTCCAATCGAACTCGTGACACCGACCTTATCCGCACTCAACGCGGAGCGCAATGCGCAGTAAAATACGGTAACGCGTTGCAGGATGCCGGCAACAGGAATCGCCCGCCCTGCCCTGACGGCAAAACGATCCCGCGCTGCCAGCTTATTGTCTGAAGGCCTTTTCCAACTGGTCAAGAATGGGTTTTAGCAAATAGCTCATAAATGCGCGCGCGCCCGTCGTTATATAGGCTTCAACGGGCATGCCATTTGTCAATTGCGCGCCGGCAACCGACCGTAAATGCCCCTTTTCGCCGGCCACACGGACGCGATAATAAGGCTGGCCGGTGCGCGGGTCTTCGGTCCGCTCGGGCGAAATGAAGGTCACCTTGCCAAGCACTTCGGGCGATTGTGCGGCCTGCAACGCGGAAAAGCGCAGGCGCACCTCTTGCCCCAAGCGCACCTGATCGATGTCGGCGGGGCTGACGCGCACTTCGGCGACAAGATTGTCATTTGCAGGCACAATCCGCAGCAACGGCTGACCGGCGGGGATCGCGCTGCCCGGTGTTACAAAGCTGATCGCATCGACAAAGCCATCTTGCGGGGCACGGATAGTCGCCTTTTCCAGTGCATATTCGGCGTCAACCGAACGCAACTTCCCCTCGGTCAGCGTGTTGACCACATCGTTCAGTTCCTGGCCTGCCGAAGTGCGCAGCGACTGCCGGTACATATTCATTTCGCGCGAGGTTTCGGCGATACGCGCTTCGGCCTGACGGATGCTGGCT
>JACCDV010616552.1_pt1 | contig 18997 bp, 15 predicted proteins | sample 7446131 | NCBI WGS metagenome assembly JACCDV01 (sample SAMN15323448, study PRJNA562643) | freshwater metagenome | isolation source: river surface water | place: USA:Blue River Watershed | collected 2017-08-17 | reverse complement strand
GGTCTAATCATGCCATGATCCGCAACAGCGCCATACATTCTCGCCATTTGGACTAAAGACGCGGTAAAACCGTATCCAAAAGACATTGTCGCGTATACAAAATCTCCAATTTTACTAAAAGGATGAAAAATACCAGGAGTGCTGGATGGGAAATTGGCGCCAGGAGTTTGGCCGATACCCAAGTCTACAAATCTTTGATACACCAGATCATGGGGCAGAGATAAGGCAATTTTTGATGCCCCGACGTTACTGGATTTTGTGATGACCGAAGTGACAGTGAGAACACCATAATCGCCGTCATCTTTAATGTGGTGGCCTTTTAAGAAATAATATCCTGGCGAAGTTTCGATGGTTGTCTCTGGTGTATATTTTTTAGAGTCTAATGCTGCGCTGATCGTGACCAACTTTGCGGTTGAGCCTGGCTCAAAAGCATCGGTAAAAGGCTGTGCTCGTACTTCATGACCATTTCGATCGTTAAAATCATTGGGATTAAAGCTTGGATAAGTCGCAACGGCTAATAGCTCGCCCGTTTTTGGATTTAAGACGACGGCGCTTCCACTTTCAGCTTGAGTAGAAATCACTTGATCTTTGAGAGCGTTATACGCGGCCTCTTGGATATGGCTATCTAAGCTGACGGACACATCTTGGCCCGGAATCGCGGGCTTTATAATTTTTTGAACCGCCAGTGTTTGCCCAATGCCATTATTAGAGACTAAGGCTTTCCCATCGATCGCTTTTAGTCGGGGTTCTAGTAAAAACTCTAAACCGTCTTGGCCTTTATTATTCACATCGGTGAATCCAATAATTTGAGCGGCAGCTGGTCCTAAGGGATAAAAAGTCTCTGGCGCATTTTCAATATAAACCCCGGGGACCTTGAGGGCTCTAATGGCCTCACCTTGCGCAGGAGGCAAGGCTTTGGCGACATAGATAAATTGAGACGTTGCATTTTGGTGAATCAGATTTTCAATTTGATCATAAGAAAGATTCAATCCCGGCATGTTCACCAATTTTTTCCAATATTTTGGGTAGAGCAGCATTTGTTTTGGATCGAAAATAATATTCGTCATGGGGGTGGAGACTGCCAGAGGGATGCCGTTTCTATCGTAAATGGTGCCTCGTCGAGCCGATAGAATTTGGACCCGAGTGCTTTGCTGTTCGGCATGAGAGGTTAAAAAATGACGGTCATACGAGGCCAGATAAACCAGTCGAATCAAAATCCCAATAAATATAAAAATTAAAATACCCAAAACCACTAAAAATCGATGATGACCCTGAGATTGGGAATGGCTCGAGGATTCTTGTGGTTTGTGAATATATTTCATAAAAAATTATGACCCGGACTGGTCGGTATTTTTATTAGAGGTATTGGCTGGCAGCGAAAGCCAATGAGGAGGTGCATTTTTGCTGGCAGTATTCTGATTGTGGCTCATTGAAGTGTGAGGGGTGGGCTCAGGGTTCTTAAGGGAGTTTGCGGTGATAGGAGCATCAGCGGTGATTGTTGTGATCTCATGGGATGAGGTTTGATTGTCTGCTGTGGATGAATTTTCAGGAAGATTAACAGTCGCCATGTTAGGGGTAGAGTCATCATCAGAAGCATCTGACAATAAGTTTTTATGGTCAGTATTATTTCCCGCGGGAACTGAAGTGTTTGTAGGCATGGTGGCGGCCGGCGTGACCGGAGTAGAGTCTAGGGGTTGTGAAACAAGGGTAATGGTGGTGTCAGTACTGGCAGTCATATCCCAAGGTTGACCATAAACTAAGTGAATTTTTGAAGTCAGTGCACCTTGGTGGAATGCCGGATTGACTTGGAAAGTAAACTGAGCCATTCCGGGGGCTCCCATTAATTTAGGTCCTGAGGAGGGCGCCGTTGGAGCAATATAGTGATAGCCCAAGTAAGTGAAGTAAGTAGGATTGTAATTTTCTAAAAACCATTGAAACCCCGTTGTGGCATTTGCATTTAATTGCAGGGTGAACGTATTTTGATTTTGTGGAATTCGAACCGTTTGGTCTGCAAAAGACTCGAGAGAAAGAGAAAAAGAAGACAAAATCAATGCGGTAGAGATGGTCAGGCCGGAAAGTTTAAGCTTAATCATGTTAAAGCGTCCTTAGTATTGAAATAGTATTGAAATATCGCTCAGGTAGAATGCAAAAGCGGAGGGTGAACTTTCCCCCGAGTATAAATCAACTGCTCTTTCTGGCTAGAGAGCGTTTAGTGATAAAAGCAGGGACGAATAATGCACTTACGCCCCTCCCTATCACTAACCTATCACTACAGACCTAACGTGCCTGCACCCGCACCTGCACCTGCGGTCGATACGGTTGAGGCCTCTAACATCAGTGAAGCTACTCTGGGAGAGGATGTTTTTTTCAACTCAAGATCCCTCGGAAGGAGAGGAGGGAAGAGCGTATTCATGAAGTTTTCGATATTGAAGTGATACCAGCCTCGTTCAAAAAAACCATAGTCCCGAATTAAAGAAATAAGAACAGTTGAAAATCCAAAACATGGTTCTTTTGTTTTAGCGTTGAATAAATATAAATCTCGGCCCGGTAAGCTTTGATCGTCAAAAGGCGAGAGTAAGATATTCGTGACTGGATGGGCCCATCCAGTGGAGTACGGATGTTTTTCTGTTTCCTCTTGATTGATCGCAAAAGTGTTCACAATTTTGTATTGGGTTCCAAAGATATTGATATCTCCGTTGTTGTGCTCATAATGTGCTTCAATTTTTCCGAGTAAATCGGCGATTTCTCGGTTTCCGATTCCATAACGTTTACAGGTGATCCAATCTTCTTTCCATACGGTTTTGAGATCGTCTTCAGGGTTTAAAAAGCAGCAAACGCTATATTTTTCATCAGGTGTTTTCATAAGACGTTCGATTTCTTCAATGGTTTTTTCTTTTATTTTAAGAATGCTATCTATTTCAGAGGGATGTTTGATCTCTTGTCCCGCAATGTAAAAGCCTGGGTCTTCTCTGAGGGAATGATCTCCCTCTAATCGGATGACGGACTGTTTTAAAGAACTAACATTATAATTTTCTAAAATAGAGTGAGATAAAATTGAAAATTGAACAGAAAAGATTTTTTGTTCAGCAAAAGAAAACCCTTCGACTCTGACGGTTGTATCGATGTCTAAAACGCTAGTAATTTTAAAGTCTTGGGGCAGAATGAGATCTGTTGAGTCAAAATCTCTTAAAAATACATTGACGATATGTCCATCTGAAACAGAAGTGACTGCTACCGCGGGTCGAGGGTGGCCTGGGTTTAGTAAATAATAGGCATGCTCGTCATCTTGAAAAAGATGTCTATATATGTGGTCATCAGGTCTGATGATGGCTTTAAAGCTTGAGGGTTCTAGATTTTCGAACAGACAATTCTGTGAGCTTGAATTTAAAGAAATTCTTTTACAGCTTTCAACCCATCCATACGAATAAAGTTTTTCTGCTCTAATACAAAGCGTTTCGTCAAAAATTCCTTTCTTTTTATGAGTTTCTCCGTAGATCAAAACCGCAAGATTTCTTTGATGGTCCTCGAATAGGGGTGGTAAAAAATGCTGTTTCCCTTGGTAATTTAACAAAAGGCAGGTTGAAATCGGCATAACCGAAATTGATTTTTCTGGGGCTGGTGTTAAGCAGGACGATGGCTCACTTTCAAGTGTTTTTGTACTTGCGTCTAAACGGCTGGGAAGTCTAGGGCTCGAAGTGCCAAGATATGCGGCTCGAAAACTTTTTAATAATTGGTTGTTTTTGTAAAAAAACCATATTTCTTTGTTAGCGGATGTTTCTTGATATTCTGTATAAATTTTTAAGCGAGAGGCTTCAGCTATTTTTGATGCCTTTAAATATAGGAAGAATAATTGAGCATCAAGCCACTCGAAGAAAGATTCTTGAATGGGCAAATATCGAATGGGGGTGGTCCTCAAGAGTCGCTCTTTCAAAGCAATAATGCTTTCAATATCGTTCGCTTCAGGGAGGGTGCCTCGTTGAAAAAGTCTGAGAAATGGATCATCTAATTCAGTCAGGGCAACACTCTTTGTGGAGCCTACGAGCTCATTGATGTCTGGTGCTGTAGTGGGCCCATTGAGAGGGCGTGAAAAGGTTGAAAAAGCTCCTTTCTTTTTGAATCTAAGGCAGTCTTCATCTTCCGCGAAAGTCGGTAGGACATCTTTTGTGTTGATGCTTTTATATGCGCTGTCTAAAAGTGAAAAGGCCTCAGTAAAGACGAGTCTATCCTGTTCTGTCGCTTCTGAATTCTTATCAGGATGAACAGCTTTTGCAATCTCTATGTAGCGTGTTCTTGTAAGATCTTTTACTGCTTTGGGGTCAGGTGAATGCTTTAAAGCTCTTTGCTCATCTTTTGAAAATCCAAAGAGGGGCAATTGATTTTCTGTTGTGCATGCGTTGGCGTTTTGGATTAAAAGTTTTGCAACTTGTATGTTTTCCATAGAACTTATATCTGAAAAACTCATCTTTTTTCCTTATATTATTTAATTATTTAATTATTTAATGGGGTGCTCAGGGTGTCTTGAGGTTTAACGGAAATGGGCAGCTGAATTCAAAAAATCAATAGGTTGATTGGGTTAATCATTCAGAAATAATATTGAAATTTTTTTTAAGATCTACCCTTTAACTTTGAGAATAAAAGCAGCACAAAGTAAATAACAAACGCATCCAATCATGAGGGGAACGTAGGGTCCGAGGTTGGATAATCCGCCGATTAATAAAGCATTCACAAACCAGCTGGCACCATAAATCGCGCCAGTGCCACCCATAATTTTGCCTTGTTCATTGTCATTGACGGCTTTAGAGAGCAGGGTTAACACGGCGGTATAGCCCACTAATTCAGGAATGGTCGCGAGATAAGCGGATAGCCATTGAACGCTGAGAATCGGAAAGACTACGGATGCCATTAAGATTAAGCATGTCGCAACCATGGTCCAGATGGTTAAGGTTTTGAGAGAAAAATATTTCAATAAAACAGGCTGTACAAATAAAACTCCTGTTAAAACGCCTAGGCCCAATACGGCAAAAAATAAGCCCAGGTATTTCACGTCTAGATTAAAAACTTGATTCAGAATAAGAGGAATATCTTGGACGTAAAAGCCCCAGCCGACTTGCATGAATAAAAAGCTGCACGCCAAAATGGTTGTTCTTTGATCTCTGAAAATATGACTGCAGAGGGTGACGGCACTTAACAAGCTGAGTTTAACTTCTCGTCGATGGGTGTCGGTTTCGGGCAGGAATAACGCAACGCTGGCAAGATTGATAAAAGACAGAATCGCGGCGATGTAAAAAGGGGTTTCGAGAGAGAGCCATGTAATAAAATGGGAACTGGCCGTGAGGCTGGTAATGACGGGGCCAATGACAAAGCCAATACTGGCGGCCATAGAAATCCAGCCGAGATATCTTGATCGAAGGTCTGTCGGACTAATATCCACCATGACGGCTTGAGCCAAAATATAGCTCCCCGCGAAGAAGCCTGATAACAGTCGACTGATTAAAAAAATCGAAAGTAGAGCGTATTGGGCAGAGATGCCCGATAAAAAATACGTGAGCGCCGTGCCCATGAGGCAGAGCATTAAAATATTTCGTCGACCAAATCGATCGGAAAGATCACCTAAAAAAGGCGTTCCAAAAAAAAGCCCTAAAGGCCAGGCGCTCATCGCGATGGCGTAATAAAAGTAATGCGTTGCTGAAGAGTGGCCTTCTACAAAAACACTATGGGGAGTGGTTAAAAATAAGCTTGGCATCAGGGGTAGAACGAGTCCCATGCCCATAATATCAATGATGACCGTGAAAATAAGAATCAAAATAATCAGTGTATTTTTGTTTTTCATAAAGTTTTTTAAAAGAACCCATATTAAATGATCAGTGAGTGTATCAGTTTGATTTTGGTGGCTTCAATTTAATTCTTAATTCTTGATTCTTACAGCTAAAGGCGATGGGGTGACTGAGTCGATTTATATCTACTTATGGCGACTTATTGCGACTTATTGCTCAGGCTTATCTCAGGCTATGTTATTTGATAAGCTTTGTTTCAATGAAAAATGGGAGAAATGATTCGTGAGTCAAAAAATACGCGCAAATATGCTGAATATTCCAAATATATTAACTTTGATGCGTCTGGCCTTAGTACCTGTGTTTATTTTGGTCTTCCTTTTAAATTTTAAGCATCATCATTTATTGAGTGCGTTGATTTTTTTGGTGGCGGCCGTTACGGATTGGTTGGATGGTTTTTTGGCGAGAAAGCTGAATCAAACCTCTCCTTTTGGGGCTTTTTTGGATCCTGTGGTTGATAAAGTCATGGTGGTGGCTGCTTTGGTTTTATTGGTGGCGGAGTTCCATAGCTTGTGGATGTCTATCGCTGGCATTGTGATTGTTTCCAGAGAAATTGTGGTCTCTGCGCTTCGAGAGTGGATGGCGGAGTTAGGGGAACGCGCGACGGTAAAAGTTTCTTTTATTGGGAAGGTCAAAACAGCAATGCAAATGATCGCGTTGATTATTTTATTGGCGAGCCCGGCTTTGAATACTCTGGGTGTGTTTTTAGGGATAGTCTTAATTACGATTGCCGTGATTCTGACCCTGTGGTCCATGTTGATTTATTTAGTCGCGGCGTGGAAGCATTTTTAATTTTTAAAAAATATAATTTTTAAGTTGATTGACATCGAAAACCTCCCCGATAGAATAGCGGCCTTTCAGAGGCTGGATAGCAAAATGGTTATGCAGCGGCCTGCAAAGCCGTAGACGCCGGTTCGATTCCGGCTCCAGCCTCCAGTTGTTACTGATTTTTGTGTTGTTGTGCCCGGATGGCGAAACAGGTAGACGCAAGGGACTTAAAATCCCTCGGACTTAAACCGTCCATGCCGGTTCGATTCCGGCTCCGGGCACCATTTTTTAGAAGATTTTTAGAAAATTTTTATCATTTTCCTCTCAAAATTAAGATTCCGTTCTTTTGAAGAATCTCAAAGTGTTTTAAAGCGCTCATGCCAAGTAAAGCGGTGTTGCCCTTATCTGAGGGGTTAATAATCGCTGGGGTGTATCTTAAAGTCAGATCGCCAATCTCAAGGGTGTCCAACTCTGTTTCATACATTTCGGTTTCACCATTCGCTGTTTGTACTTTTTGCCCCCGACCTCTCGGTTTGAGACCAATGGCGGTCGCGATTCTTTCTGGGATTGCAACAGAGGTTGCCCCGGTATCCAACAGAAATTGAACGCTTTGTCCGTTAATTTTGCCTTTTAACATATAGGCGTTCATGTAGTTCGCTTTGATTGCAACTTCGATATGCCCATCGGCAGTTTTGCGAGAAACTAAGTTTTGATTGGGGTTGATCTGATGTTTTTTCGCATCAAAATCTGAAGGGTGGGGTTGGCGGGTAAAATCAGGGTGAGAATTTCCAAATGGTGAAGGTCCAATCTCTGCGCCGAGTTGTAATTGAGCGCCGTAGGAATTTCCCAGTTGTTTCAGATGCGAAAGTTCATTTAAAGGTGCGTAAGTTGCAGAGGCCCCATGGGCGATTTTGAGAGCAGAAGAGGTAGATTGAACAGGTGTGGCCGTGGAAAAAAGTGAGGAGGAGCGTGGGGCGAAACTTTTATTATTTGAGTCTTGCTCGCCCTGCTCGCTTTTTTTATTTTTGTTACTGAGTTTTTGTTGTGTTGTCTGCCCGGGAAGTTCTTCTTGTTGCGTTGAGTTATTATTTTTATTCTTAGTCTTTATTATTTTCGGTATTATTTTTGGTTTTGTTGGTTCCACTGGGTCTTCTCTTTACGCTTACATTTCTCTTGATGGAAAGTTTATAAGCGGAGGTCTAGGCAGTCCACTCAAGACTGCAGAAAATAAGTCGTGATGCTCTAGCTGGCTGAGATTGATATACGGAAGGGTGGTCTCAGCCAAACGAACCACTAGGAAAGTAATTCACTAGAGCACCACGGAGGAGGAAACTTGTAATTTTCCGTGTTTTGAATTCGTTGAGTGGATTAAATCGCGCTGAAAAAACAAAGTCAATAGTTTTACTCCGTTTTGGAGTAAAATATCGAGTATTTGCTTCTAAATTACTCTGAAAGAGTGTAAAATTTAAGGAATTTAGCCAATTTAGTTCAGTTTATTGAGTTATTTTTCATTATTTTTAATTAATAGAAAGGTGTGATGTCAGTCATGAATGATCCAGTTCATTTTGAGCAAGAAAAAGAGGCTCGGGCCGAACGCTTAAAGCGCGCGCGTCTGATGGCCGGTCTTTCTCGAAAAGAAATGGGGGAAGGGGAATTCCCTATTCATGCCGATACCTATAAAGGGTGGGAAATTGGTCGTTTTGGAGGCTTGACGGAAAAAGGCGCCCAAAAAGTCATCGAAAAATTAAAAGCACATGGTATTCACTGTTCAGTCAATTGGCTTTTGTTTGGCGTTGGCGTGCCACCTTTTGAAGATTATTCTGGAGTGTCTACCTCTCAGCTTGATGATGCGTTTGAAGATCAGGGCGCTCAAATTTCTAGAGAGTTATCTGTTTTTAAAGCTCAGAAGAATGCGATTGATCTTTATATCAGCGATGATTCAATGTCCCCATGGTATCTTCCGGGTGATGTTGTTGCAGGGATTAAAATCTTATCAATGATTCGCGATGGCGTAGACTGTATCGTTCAGTTACCGTCTGGCGAACTGTTGCTTCGTAAAGTACATCATGCCAAAACGGAAGGATCTTACAATCTTTTGCCGCATAAAGCGGACGCGGAAGTATTTACGGATGTTCCTCTGAGCTTTATTGCTCCTGTCCTCTGGTGGCGTCGACCGACAGGGGGATTCTGAGGGATTTCACTTTATTTATAAAAGGAGGATGAGGTATGCATTGGGTTCAACACTTAGTTTCTTGGCTGTTCGGAATGAGCTTATTCGCGAATGCGTTGTTATTTTTGCCGCAAATTTATCGGCTATATAAGCAGAAAGATTCCAAAGATGTTTCTTTAACAACATTTGGTGGTTTTTGCATTATGCAAATCATTGCCATTTTGTATGGGTATTTTAAGCAAGATCCTATATTGGTATGGGGCTATTTGATTAGCCTTTTGACTTGTGGTTCCGCGACAATTTTGATATGTTTTTATCGAATTAAGAATACGAAGAATTAATATAATTTTTTAGGTTAATTTTCAAAAAAAATAAATTAAATAATAAATAAAGGATGTATATACAATGAGTGCTTATGAGCTCTCTGAGTCTCGACAAAAGGTGGAGGCTTTGCAAACAGAAAAAGGTCCGACAGAAAGCTTGTCTTTAAGAGAGTTTGGATCTTTTAAAAGCGCGAGTTCTCTACTTTCTTCTCGAACGGCCTCAGCAGCCTCTTCACCATCTGTTGCACAGGTCACGGGTGTAGATTCTGATATGCCGAGTTTAACGTTGCCTAGTGCTGGGGCTAGTGCTGGTGTGATGGAAGGCGCTCTAACCCTTTCCGCTCCGTCTTTATCCTCTCTGATGCCTCGCATTTATGGGCGAAAAGACATTCCGTTCTCTGACATGTTTCCTTCTTCTTACCAAAAAATGAATAATTTTACGAAGAAAAATATGACAGACATTGCGTTAATCGCCAACACTCATATTCATTTGTTACTTTTAGTTCTAAAAAATATGTTCAAACTTTCTACAGATCCACATGTGGGAGAGACTGCATGCCAAATTAGGGCGATTTTATTTGCCTTTATATTAAATTTAAAAAACGGCTTTATTATCGAAAAAAGCCAAGATTTGGAGAAGTCTCGCAGACAAGATGTTCGAAAAACCGTTTCAGATTATCAAGAAAGAGTTACTAAACAATGGTTTTTTCGAAAAAGAACTGGGCATCTCAAACTATTGCTTTTAAACCGTTTTTTGTCTGGGGAACTTACATTTGAAGCGTTTGAAGATCAGGTGCTGAAGCGCCGATTCAATCGTGGTCATTTTGTTGAGGTTTTCAATAAAATTCGACTGATTCCTGATTTTTTATCGGATCCTCCTGCAACACTCATCTTCAGTGATTCTCGGTTGACAAGTGAGTTCCAAGAAATGTTGATTTCATTGCAGTCAAATTTATTAAATAGCGTTGTTGAAGTGGAATCTTTACAAGCTGCAAAATTGAAAAAAATAAACTCTTTAGAAAAATGTTTGCAAATGCTTTTAAAAACAGAAGAAACTCCCACAATTCCAACGTGGGAATTGATTTTTCTTTCGATGGCTCATGGGTTAAGTGATCCGACGGCTCCAAACGAGGGTTCTTTGAATCCACGTTTTTTGGAAAAGCAATTAGCTCTGATTGGGAATGAAAAGGTTGCAAAAAAACTTGCACAAGAGTTGCAAGTGAGTTTGTCCGAAATTTCAGTTGATTTTATTGTAGAAAGAGCCGCATTCCACAAAGACTCTAAAACTCATGAATTATTGTCAACATATAAAGGAAGAGATGAAATTGGGAGAAGTATTCTTCCCATGTATTTTTTAACTAAAGTTTTGCAGAAAGAGTTTGAGAATCTTCAGCCTAATATTGAAATTTTTCTCAAAAAAGAACCCATGACGGCGGAGACATCGGCTTTAGATATGGGACAGTCATTGCATCAAACCTACATCTTTGAGGACGGGAAATATGTTAGGTCAGCAAATGTTAAAGGCGGACGAGTCGTTTTCGAAGGTATAGTTCCTGCAGCTCGAAAAGTTTCTCTTGCTTCCTGTTGTGATAACATAATGAAGTCCGGGCCTTTTAATAACTTACTTCTTTTGTGTGCTTGTCATCCTCAAATGAAATTGAAATCAGTTTTATCAAGACTCATTTTTTTAACTCCAGATCAAGAGCGAGAAAAAGAGCAGATAGAGGATGAAAACGGACTGAACGAAGATCCTTCTCTTCAACAATCTTTTGTAAGGCAGTTATTTTTAGAAAACCACGTAGCTTATACAGAACTGATTAAAATGAAGCATCAAGGGCTTCTTGCGCAGCACAGTCGGGCGCATGTTTTCTTGAAGCATATTTATTATTCATGGGGAGAATCTGCTCGAACAGTTGAGACTTCTCCTACAGAATTTGGTATGAAAAGATCTTGAATGAAGCTACGCGTTTAAATACGGGATATGATATTGAGGAAATATGAGTTTTGAAAAACTAATTTATGATTTGCCTGCTCATATTTGTTGGGTTGATCGCGCGCTTAATATTTTAGGGGTCAATGATCTTCAGGCGACATCTTTAGATTTTTCATCCAAAGAGAGCTTATATGGCCGCTCGCTAATGGATTTCTTTTCCTCCGAGACCATTGAAATTATTAAAAAAAATAATCAAAAAGTGATCGATTCTCGATCTGTACAATCTTTCATTGAGACATGGGTTTATTTAGACGGAACGAGTGTGACCTTTTTAACAAAAAAGAAGCCTACCTTTGATTTGGATGGCTGTGTCACGGGGGTCTTGGCGACTTCTTTTGACTTTACGGCTGAAAGACTTGAGGAAGAAAAAGATCGTAAAATCTTAGAGGCTTTAATTGCCCTCATGCCCGGACATCTGTATTGGAAAAATGAAAAAAGTGAGTTTTTGGGTTGTAATGATTCTCAAGCCCAAGCGGCCGGCTTTTCTAAAGAAGAGATGATTGGAAAAACGGACTGGGAGATGCCTTGGGCCGCGGAAGCGCCCAAACTTCGTCAAAATGATCTTGAAGTCATGCGAACCAAAAGAGCTCTGACGATTGAAGAATGTGCTTTTATTAATGGTACGGACAAAACTTACTTGTCTCATAAAGTCCCGTTATTAGACGGTGAAGATAAAGTGATCGGGGTGTTGGGAGTGTCTTTTGATGTGACGGAACAGCGTCGATTAGAAGAGCTCAAATTGCAGATGCGAATTGCCAACGAACGTGCTGACTCGATGAAGTTGATGGCCTCGAGTATTGCCCATGAACTGCGAACGCCTCTTTCTGCGATTCATTCAGCCATGGGTTGGGTGAACGAGGAAATGCCCAAATTAATGCAAGTGTATCGGATGGCGAAAGCGGCAGGATTAGATCTTCCCGAGATCCATCCTCGACGGATTAAATTATTTGATCGTATTTCTGCAGATGTTTCTCATGAAGCGGAGTCAGCCAATAATATTATTAATATGCTTTTGGTAAAATTAAGCCAAACCAATATTGCATTGGCTGACCTTGAGGATTGTTCGATCCGTCAGTGTGTCGAGGAAGCCTTAATGAGATACCCTTTTTCAAGCGAAGACCATCGAAGTTTAATTCATTGGGATCCTGACTCAGAGGCAAAAGTGAAGATTGATTTTGTGTCTGACTTTGAATTTAAAGGGACTTCGTTATTGATGAATCATATTCTGTTTAATTTGCTGAAAAACGCGCTTCATTTTATTGATGATGCAGGGAAAGGGGAGATCTTTATTTCCCTGAAAGAAGATGAGCTCGAAAATATTTTAATTTTTCGCGATACCGCCAAAGGTATCCCTGAAAAAGACTTGTCTTGTATTTTTGAAAGATTTTTTAGTAAAACTCTCCATGGAACTGGAATTGGGCTGGCTTTTTGCAAGCAAGTCATGCATAGCTTTGGAGGGAGAATTTCCTGTCACTCGATTGAAGGGGAGTTTGCTGAGTTTGTGCTGCGTTTTCCGAAAATTGAAAGAGGAGGCTAAGACACTATGTTGAGATCGCTCAGTTGTTGCCGTTATCCGACCACGGTGTTGATGGTCGATGATAATCCGAGATTTTTGATGCATTTGAGTGCGCGATTAAACTCAGCATTACATTTTAAGCTGCTTTCAGACCCGAGGGATGCGCTTCCCTTAGCGACTCAAGAAGGGCTTTTCCAACAGATCGTTTCAGATGCTTTAGTGATTGATGAAGGTTTAGAAATAGACCGAAAAGATCTTTCTATTGTTCAAAGTTTTCAGGGGGTACGTCTTAAAAACTTATTAGATCTGCTAGAAAGCGAAAATCGATTTAATGAAATTTCTGTGATGGTCGTAGATTATGCGATGCCCGGCATGAATGGACTGGATCTGTGTCGAGCGTTTGCGAATCACCCCGCCAAAAAGATTTTGCTGACAGGGGAAGCTGATCATCGGATTGCGGTAGAGGCCTTTAATCAAGGATTAATTCATCGTTTTATTCTGAAGCAGACCCAAGAGGATGTGCTTTACAAAGAATTAAATGCGGCCATTCTGGAAATGCAGAATATTTATTTTTCGACCGCTTCTCGAAAAATTTTGATGAATTTAGGCTTGGATGAGCAATTCAAAAATGAGAATTTTTTGAGTCTTTTGAATTTAATCTGTGAAAAAAAGAAATATATAGAGTTGTACTTGCTCAATGCTCGTGGGGCTTTGCTTTTATTAAACGATCAAGCTGAAACAGAAGTATTTATTTGTGAAAGCAAAAAAACATTAGAGAGTTATGCCCAAATGGCGAGAGATAACGATGCGCCTCTTTGGGTGGTCGAAGCTTTGCAAAAACACACTCATATTCCCTATTTGTTGGGTGCATCTAATGAGGATTTGCCCTTTGATCAGTGGGAAAATTTCATGCTCTCAGCCACTCCTATTGAAGATTCTGACTTGTTTTATGCTTTTGTTCCCGCTGATTTCGGGATTCCATATGATTTACAGCATAAAAAAATTAAAAATTATGCTCTCTTTATTGAAGAACATTTAAAACAAGAGTTGGATGTTTGATCCATGCTATTTTCAGGGTGTTATTGATAGATCCCCTGGGCTCAACTAGCCTGCCATGCCCTTATTCTGTGAATAATAGGAGCTTGGTATGGCGATGGACGCATTGCAGTGGGAACCTGTTTTAATCTCAGCCGCTTCTGGAGTGAATCCTCAAAAGCCAAATAAAAATATTTGGGTTGCTCAGCAGATTTTTAGGCCTTCCAGTCGAGTTTTTTTTAGCTTTAGTGAGGGGCAGATGCATTATGCAGGCGACCCTGGCACAGAAGCCTTTCTTTATGTGGATAAAGCCTTTTTTCCTGAAGGATTAAACTTGCTTTCTATTGAGCTTTTAAATTTTTCACAAGCCCTCGTCGATTGGTCTTTTGAATGGGTGGTGGAACGAGTGGATGGGACGTGTTCTTGTTTGGGACCTTTTGATTTGATTCAAATGAAGCGTCGAATGTTCGCTTTAGATGCGAAGATTTTTTCGAATATTTCTCGATTGCGGTTCAATAATTTAGGTGCCGTGAATAAAACATCTTTTAGTATGGGTATGTTAATTTTGGGTAGCTGATTCAGGATTCTCAGGGTTCTCGGGATTGACTCGGAGACTGGTTTTTGAGACTTTCAACCCCAGGGGTTAGCGGGGGGGTCCGCTAATAATAATTATACTAATGGGGATTTATTATGAGCGCAAAAATCAGTGCCTGTGATTTCGTCAGTCATCAAAAAAAACAACAAAAAAAACATCAAAAAATTAACTTCGATCGATTGGTAGACATCATGTCTAAGACTAAATTTTATCAGTTTGATCGTGATCCTACTTCGCTTGAAAAGCCTGCTGCAGAAAGAGATATCGATTCTTTTCATGCCGCGAGATTATTTAATCTCAGTGAAATATGGGCTGATCGTACCCGCGCAGCAGAAGCCAAGCGGGAAAAAATAGAAAAACTCGAGAACTTTGCCGCGAGCTTTCTTCTTGAAGATATTCGGTCGGGCAAGCTAGGGGTGTGGGTCCTTCCTTCTCAAGAAGCATCGAGCGATGCAGAAATTAAAGTAGAGTTACAAAGGCTTGCATTGAAGGAGCAAGAAAAAACGGGCAAAAATTATCATTCTCCTACTGTAGTGTATTGGTTAGGCTTGCATGGCTTTGATGCAGTGGTTCTTAAAAAATGTTTTGATGAAACGTATAATTTGCTTCAAGAGGTCGAGGGTGATTTTCTTGAAATCATTGAAGAAGATCAGCTAGAAGCCGGTGTAGCACAGAGAGCCTCATCTTCAGAGCATTCCTCGGCTCATTCCAGCGAAAGTGTTTTAACTGCTCGTCCGGATGCTTTGGAAATTCCCGCAGCTTCTATGAGTGAGGAATCCGAGAGTCCCCGTAAAAATATTGCTAAGTTTCCCCTAAATACCCAGGTCACGTTGTTTTATAAATATTTATTTTCGGCATTGTTTTTAGCTTTCTATGAAGGGGATGAAACTCAGCTTTCTATTGGGGATCCTGAAGCCGTAGATCAATATCTTTCTGCACAAGAATTTAGGCTATTTATAAAAACGATGATTGCAAAAACGTGTGCCGAAATCACCATTTTGAATTCAGAGTTTTTTTCGCCTCCTTCTCGTCCCTCTCAAAGGCTTAAATCTCCGGGTACTCCAGGCTTGGGCTCGCCTCGGTCGTCTTTTCATGTTCACCGACGCAAGTTGAGCATGGCCGCACAATATTCTCAGCATCGAGAAGAAGTGACGCATTCTTGTCCCGAGATTTATCACGCTAATCCGTTGCATTTTGTATTGGATTATTTGGACTCCCAGATGAACAATTATGATATCCATTCAAAAGACTGGGAGGTCATTTCTCGCAAACGAGAAGTGGTCACAGCGATTTCCCGTCAAATTGATGCGCGACAAATGACGCTTGCAGAGGGTGTAGAGGCCTTGCTGAGAGAAGATGAGCTTTATCAGCGTCGTCATGCGTGGGACTGTTGGCATAAAACACCTCGCACGGTTCGATTAATCAAGGCGTGTGTACAAGGTGTTAAAGAAGTGGAAAAACTCTTGCCAAAAGCGGCTTTGGGGCGAGGACGACACAGTAAAGTGAAGCGAGTGATGGGAGAAATTACCGTTACGTAAGATGCGTCAGAACCATAGAAGATGAAAGTCGGGTTAATTTTTCGAAATAGGCCTTCTCATCGGGAAGGCTATGATTAACCTGAGCCGTATGCAGCACTTCCGCGAGGCACTCCATGAAAAGATGCTCCACGTGATGGAGCTCCCCTGAATATTCTTGAAGGAGCTGTTGATAGAGCGTTCGGACCCCCGTAGGTCGGTCGAGACGAATTTGATCTCGGATGCCAAGATGCAAAGCAAGATGTAAAAAAGGATTAGTTTGGCCCATTTCCGGGGTGTAGTCTTTATGGAGATTTTCTTCTTTGTTTAAGAGCGAAAGCATGCTGTGATATTCCGGATGGATCTGAATGACTTCTGCAATTTGAGATTCCATGGGAGTAAGCGGCAGACCTTGCTCCATCTTCAGTAGTACATCGCTGAACAGTTGGCGAAATTCATGTCTTTGCGTGTTCTGATACATTTTTTTCTCTGCCTCAGAGGTTAGGGGTAGATGCGGTCGTTGATCTTATTCAAGCCATGGCTGCGGCTTTAATAGGCCTCTGCAAAGATTCAGTGAAAGATTCAGTGAGATCCTGCGTCTGAGTCGGTTTAAGATTTTTATCCGGGAATAGGCAATGTTCTTGAATAGGGCAGGAAAAGCATTGCGGATTTTTCGCTTTGCAAACATAGCGACCATGTAAAATCAGCCAATGATGAGCATCTTTTCGAGAGGCTTCAGGGATAATTTTCATGAGCTTTAATTCGACCCCTAATGTCGTTTTAGCAGTGGCTAGTTTGGTGCGATTGCATACTCGAAACACATGTGTGTCGACCGCAAAAGTCGGCTCGTCAAAGGCGATACTTAAAACGACACTGGCGGTTTTTCTGCCAACGCCCGGCAAGGCTTCTAGGGCTTCTCGTGAATGAGGGACTTCTCCATCATGCTCTTCGACCAATATTTTGCATAGACCGATTAAATTTTTGGTTTTAGTTTTGTAAAGATTGATGGATTTTAAATAGGTTCGAAGGTTTTCTTCCCCTAATTCGAGAATTTTTTCTGGGGTATTGGCAATAGAAAACAAGACAGCCGTTGCTTTGTTTACGCCTTTATCGGTCATTTGGGCGGAGAGCATAACCGCGACCAAGAGTTCAAAGGTGGAAGAATAAATCAGCTCTGTTTTGGCATTGGGATAATGCTCTTTCAGCTTTGCTAATAAAGTCAGCTTCTGCAGATTGTTCATGAGTCAGCCTTTAATTTAATCCAATTTAATTTAATTTAATTTAATTTAATCAGGTTTTTCGATCAGTCTCGTTTCGGTTTGGGTTGGATTCGAGCTGAGAGAAAACGTATTTGAATCTGTATTTGAATTTGTATTTGAAGTTGTATTTTGATTGGAAAAGCTTAAGGCAGCCTGAAGATAATCTAGTTTTTTATCTGAATTTCTCAGCGCCGCATGACGCTCTAATCTTTCTTTTTCAAGACGTTTGAGGCGATCGGTCCTATTTTGATGACGTTGTCGAGAATGATTTTTAAGGATTTCTTGAGCCGTCTCATCCCAAGAGTCGGGTTGTTTTGAATCAGGAAGCTCAATCAAATCAATGCAATCGACAGGGCAGGGGGAAACGCAAAGGTCGCATCCGGTGCATTCTGATGCAATAACGGTATGCATCTTTTTTGCGCTCCCTAGGATGGCGTCGACAGGACAGGCTTGAATGCATTTTGTACAGCCGATGCACTCATCTTCGCGAATAAATGCCCGGACTTTTTTCTGAATACTGCCGTGTTCTGGATTGAGGGGCAAAATGGGTCGGTTTAACAAGGCAGAAAGTTTCGCAATGCCAAGATCTTTGCCCGGGGGGCATTGATTATGTTGCTCCCCATCGGCAATCGCGGTCGCATAGGCTAAGCAATTAGGGTAACCGCATTTTGTGCATTGCGTTTGGGGAAGAATCTTATCAATTTGCTCAATCAGTTTTTCCCTATTTTTATGATTTTTATGATTAGTCGACATCATGAATCATGGCCTCGAGTGCTTTTTCATCAATACGAGTCATCAAAGGGATAAAGTCATGGATAGCATGGTTCAATAAAGAGCCTTGGGCGCTGGCGAAATTTAATTCAGGGATATTTAAGAAATCTTCAGACTTTTTGGCTAATTCCGGCAAAATGGGTTTCAGATAGATTATTAAATGCCGAAAGCAATTTAATCCTTGGGTGCAGACCTGATGGGTTTCTGATTGGTCAATCGCTTGGCCTTCTTGTTTGATTAAGCTCCAAGGTTTGTATTGATCAATAAATTGATTAGATAAGTCCGCCAAACTCATAATTTTTCGAACCGCCGTCGCATATTCTCGTGATTCATAGGCGAGGGTGATCTCTGAGGACGCATTTTTCAAAGTTTCGTGGAGCTCTGCGTTGATTAATCCGAGGCTGAGCGTGTTGTTAAAATATTTTTTGATAAATCCTGCGCATCGGCTCGCGATATTAATCACTTTGCCGACTAAGTCTGAATTAATGCGGAGCATGAAATCAGAGAGATTTAAATCAATATCTTCAACTTGAGAGCCTAATTTGGCGGCAAAGTAATATCTTAAATATTCGGGATTTAAATGCTTGGAGTATCGACGGGCGGTAATAAACGTTCCTCGAGATTTAGACATTTTTTTGCCATCGACGGTTAAAAAGCCGTGAGTGAAAACGCTATTAGGGAGTCGCGTGTTGCTGCCCATTAAGAGCGCTGGCCAAAAGAGAGTGTGAAAGTAAGTAATATCTTTGCCAATAAAATGATACAGCTCGGTTTGGTTATGTTGATTGAGAGCGGGGTCAAAGAATTTTTTAAATAAGGCGTCGCTTTCTTCCGTGGAACTCGTGTTTTTGTCCGCGTAATTTTTAAAGCTGGCGAGGTACCCAATGGGGGCGTCCAGCCAGACATAAAAATATTTCCCCGGAGCGTCAGGAATTTCAAATCCAAAGTAGGGCGCGTCTCGCGAAATGTCCCATACTTTTAGGCCAGCATCGAGCCATTCGTTTAATTTATTGGCAACAGCGGATTGAACATTTTTTCCGTCTTTGATCCACGCCCTGAGTCGAGTTTCATAGTGGGGCAAATTAAAAAAGTAATGCTCACTTTCTCGAGGGACGGGCGCTTTGCCACTTAAAACAGAAATAGGATTCAATAAGTCCGTGGGGGAATAGGTCGCTCCACAATGTTCACAGCTATCGCCATATTGATCCGGTGTTTTACAGACGGG
>JACCDV010901014.1_pt1 | contig 19029 bp, 17 predicted proteins | sample 7446131 | NCBI WGS metagenome assembly JACCDV01 (sample SAMN15323448, study PRJNA562643) | freshwater metagenome | isolation source: river surface water | place: USA:Blue River Watershed | collected 2017-08-17 | reverse complement strand
TCCGAGTCGCCGGGGCGACTCGGATTTTTCTTTTTCTACTTTATGCAGATATATTAAATAGATTTAAAAAAACCAAATATCTCCTTTAGGTCACTCCAAACGGCAAGAATCATCGTTTTGATATGGGTTGCTAATTCTCGAATCAAAGGCCTATCGAGTATATCAGTAATACTTAAGCCAAGTACTCTGATAATCACAAGGGTAATAACAATGAGAATGATGATCTGAATAAATCCTTTATCGCCTTTGAGATTATCTTTGAGTTTAGTGATCATAATAAGCAGAGACTATCCATGTCTTAATCTATATACTGATTATACCAGAGCGCAAGCATTAGGAGTACATAAATCTTTCGTGAATTCTCCGATGTGCCAGAAGCATGATCAGCAAATATTTGATCAATAACAGACTGATCGAAATATTTCTTCACATATTGGTTATTATCAATCGTACGTTTAATTTCCACAGGATTCTTATGAAGCCAATGCTTTATCGGTGTAGGAAATCCAAGTTTTTTACGATCTGCAGTGGTTTTTGGCAAAATCGGCTCAAAGGCTTTTCTCAAAATATATTTGGTCTTCCCTGCTTTATATTTCAAAGAATCGGGTATGGTCTCGGAGAGGTTTGCAACTTCCCTGTCTAGGTATGGGACCCGCAGCTCTAGCGAATGGGCCATAGTCATCTTGTCTGCCTTTTGCAAAATATCACCGCGGAGCCAGTAATGGATATCAACCAGTTGCATCTTGCGAGATTCTGGTTGATTGGTAAAAGCATCAGCACCAAGGGTTTTTTCCAGTACTGAACCAGGTTTTTCATGCATGGCTACTAATGAATCCGTTCCAGATATTTCTTTTTTCAAATCAGTGGTCAGATCCTTTTTCCATAACAAAGAAACTTCCTTAGACTTAAAGATATATGCATTTCCAATGTATCTATCATTGAATGGAGTAATGGCACGACGAAGATAATTCTTGCCAAAGAAATTAAATGGCAAGGCAACAAATGGTTTGATCAAAATGGTTTGGAGAAAGCTAGGCATCCATGTGATAGGCCTAAGTGAGAATGGTTCTCTGTAGATATTGTATCCACCAAAAAGTTCGTCGGCTCCTTCTCCAGATAGAACCACCTTAACATGTTTGCGAGCTTCTTTTGCCAAAAAATACAGTGCCACTGCGGATGGATCAGCGACTGGTTCATCGAAATACCATGCGATCTGAGGGAGCTCTTTGAGGTATTCATCAAATGAGATTTTGATCTCATGATGATCAGTATGTAATGAGTCTGAAACTTCGCGGGCTGCTCGCTCCTCACTGACCTCTTCAAATCCAATGGTAAAAGTCTTTACTGGATCTAAACCAAGCCTTTCTCGCTCTTTTTGCATTAGTGTTACCGTGATCGCGCTATCTATACCGCCTGATAGAAAAGCACCGACTGGCACATCACTAATCATATGGTGCTGGACGGAATCCTGCATGGTCTGCATTATTTTTTCTGTCAGCGCCGTTTCATCGGTCGTTGTATCATTTTTTGCAAACTCATATCTCCAATATTCTTCAGTAGAAAAAGTTCCATCGGATAGATTTATAGTCATCACATTACCTGGTTTCAATTTGAATATATTCTTAAAAAAACTTTCATCTAGAGGATTGAACTGAAATGAAAGATAGTTATTGACCGCAGCATGATTGATCTCGCGATTATAGCGAGAATCTCTTAGTAGACTCTTTACTTCAGACCCAAAACTCTGCACTTTTGTACCATCATATGCATCAGTTCGATAATACAGAGGTTTTATTCCAAAATAATCTCTAGCAATGATCAGTGATCCTTCCTCGCCTATTTTTTTATCAAAAATAGAAAAAGCGAACATGCCTCGCAATTTATTGAGCATTACTTTAAGGCCGTCTGGATTGAGAGCATCTCCTGTCTTGGCATATTGCTCATAGAGGTGCACGATGACCTCAGTATCGCTTTTGGTTCTAAATACATGGCCAGCTTTTACTAATTCTTCATGCAATTCGAGGTGGTTATAGATTTCACCATTGAAGACGATTGCGATTGTTTGATCTTCATTCCAAATAGGCTGATGACCTCCAGCTAGGTCTATGATAGAAAGTCGCCTCATCCCGAATGCGAATTTTTGCTCATATAATTCCCCTTGGTCATCTGGACCACGGTGCTTGATAGCCGAAAGCATATCGCCCAGAGTAGCTTTGGTCAGTTCTGATCTGCCTAGGATTCCTGCGATTCCACACATGGAGACATCATACCACATGCATGCATGATCGAGCGGTTCCTTTTTGTTTCGACTTGTGCATCTTTACAGGAGAAACGGAATGACCATGCGAATGTCAGAGTTTTGGCAAATACTCCAATGCATCCAAATATGCACCAACTGGCGCGATCGGCATTGTATAAACCTTACCCCTGCAAGATACACTCGGTCTGTCCTCAACCTTCACGGCATTGCTAGCATAAGTGCCCAAATGAAGGTGAGGACCAGTAGAATAACCTGTATTTCCACTATAACCGATGACTTGACCTGTTCCTACAGTTTCGCCTTTAACGACACTAATAACTGACAAATGGGCATAGATTGTAGAAAGTCCGTTAGGGTGCTCAATCAATACCCAGCGGCCAAATGACGCCCCGGGACAAGCTATATCCGTATCCCCCACCCCTATGATTTTGCCAGTCAAAACGGCTTTGACAGCAGTTCCCATTTTTGCGCCAAAATCCACACCATTATGAGAACCTGATACATATAGTCGCTTCGAAGCTGATGTTTTGCCGAACTTTTGAGTAATGATTACATTGTCTAATGGCCAGGAGAATACACCAGCCCCAGATTTCGGTATACTCGACGGATCGAGTGTATACTTGAGTGCAGATTCATATGCAAATAATTCTTTTTCGAATGCCGCTTTCTTGGCTAATTTTTCATTGAGGAGTTTTTGATATGCTGTCTCCTGATTCTTGGTTTCTTTGAGTATTTTACTTCGCTCATTTTTATTAACCTCAATTACCTGTTTTTTTCCATTCAGATCTTTGGCCAAAGTACTCAATTCATCTTTTTTATCTTCCTTGGCAACTTTGTTTGACTCGAGTGATGCCTTTTCAGCGTTGAGGCTTGTCAAAAGTCTGCTCAAATTTTCATTGAAACTAATCCGATCATTAATGGCAGATAATGTATCAGACATGCTCTCTCCTGCAAGAAGAGTTTCGATTACATTGATATCTTCTGCCTGTTGGATCTTGCGAAAACTTTCTCGAAGTGTGTCTTTATATGTTGCAATTTTTTCCTCAGATGTCTGAATATCAATATCAATGATGCCAATTTCCGAATTGGCTTTCTCTATCTGTGCCCTGATCTTGGCGATTTCCTTATCAAATCTTTTTGCATTGTCGTCTAGTTCCTTGATAGCAGCTTGGAGAGTTTTTGCTTCGGCAGTTGTCTTATCTTTGAGCTCTGAATATGCCTTGATTTCATTGTTCAAAGCCTCGATGTTCCTGGCTTGTTCATCGATTTTGCGGCGAAGCTCATCGACGCTGGCTGTGGAGGCTCCGGCCACAGAGCCGACGACGATAGGCGCATCCTGAGCGGAAACGGGATCTTGGTATGCAAACATGGTCAATCCAACGCCTAATATTATAAAGGCAATTATGAAGAATTTGCGAAAAATCACTTCCTTATTTTACTATATTTGAGAAGTAATTTCGAGCCTGTATCATGGCTTAGAACACAATGAAAACCGCGCGCTGCCTCGAAGGGCGGCGCGCGGTTGGTGTTAGAGTGTCGTCATTCAAGGGGTATTAGGCCTATCCTGGCCGATGAGCATTTCTACTTGCTCACTGAAATTTCGAGCCTTGAATGCTGTCTGCATCAGGATTCTTACGAATTGCATTTCCCCTGACTGATTCATTGGAGATGCCCCCATTCGTCCAACGAATGAGCCGTTATCATACTTCCTGATTTCACGAAAGAATCGTGTGGACCTGACTCGGCCTGAAAAGCCCAAGCAAGCATTCTGTATTCTTCCGAGCATGTCCTGGGGAAATTGAGGAATTCCTTGATTTCGTACATTGAGGGATGTGGCAACGAATAGTGCAAGGTTCTTTGGCAAATCGTCATCTGTGATCGTACAACACCCCCTACCCTCCATAGCATCAAGTGCATCAAGCTTAATGACAGCTTCCAAATGACCAAGAATGAAGCCTCCGACAAATGCAGCACGCTTGATAGCGTCAGTGTTGTTTCCGAGTGTTCGATCACCGATGATGTGGATCGCTGCTTTTGCTGCCAATTGATGATTGACTGGGTCGGCGAGTATCAAGGAATGAAATACCGCTGCGGCATCAGTGCCATTGGTGGCTCTCTCGTGTATATCAAATACAGTCTGGTTGATGGCATTAGACAGGTGATGCTCATCATCACCTGCTTGAATGAGCTTGGTTAATGCTATTTCGGCTAGCTCGGCTGATTGAGGACGATTATTTCCAGCAAGCAGTCGGATTATCTCTGTTCTGTGTTTCATTTTAACCCTTTCATAGGTTGTAGCTCCTGTTAAAGAGCGGTTGTTTTCGATGTACTAAGGTAAGCTTTTTAAAGCCACCTATCTCCTGCATTCACAAGAGACAATAGTACAGTACAACACCTACCCCAAAACCTCAATAGCAGCCCTAACTCTGGCCAAGGTCTCTTTTTTCCCCAAAATTCCAGCCAAAATTAAAGGATCTGGAGACTTCTCCGCGCCAGACAGCGCCACTCGAAGTGGCCATAGAACCACTCCCCGCCCCTCATGTTCTGCAAATGGCCAAAGCGCCTCTTTAATTTTATCTTTATTCCAACTGTCATTCGTATGCTTTTCCAAAATCTCACCTACTTGATTGAGAATTGCCGCAGTTGAATTTTCAGTTACTTCAATTTTTTCTCCTGCACCATTTTTCCGCATCTTTTCTGGAATTATGAGGAGTTCTTTAAAATTAGATAAAGTCGAGACACCATCAGCCTCTGGATTATCTAGCGGTGATCTAAAGAAATAATCAAACCCACCATTGTCGATCATGGTATTCATTTCACCAAAATACGATATACGCTCACGCATTACTTCGATCAATACTCTCTTGAATAGATCACTTTGAATATCAATTCCCCGATCAGCGAATTTCTTTTTCAAATCAGTTCCAAAATTTTCCAAATATGAGAAAAATCGCTCTTGCCATTCATCATCATTCATGCGAACCAAATATTCTCGATTGGTCCATATTAGTTTATCTTCATTGAGTTTGCCGCCTGCACTTTGGACTTTATCAAAATCAAAAGCCTCAATAATCTCATCGATAGTCATGATTTCTCTCTCATCCCCAGGGTTCCATCCTATGAATGCCAAAAAATTTACTACTGCCTCAGGCAAATATCCTTCGGCTCGATATGCCAATATATCCTTGGCTCCGTCACGTTTGCCGAGCTTTTTCTTGCCATCTGGTGACATTATCGGAGGTAGGCTTGCAAATGCTGGATGATCAATACCCAGGGCATCGTATAATGCCAAAAACTTTGGTGTAGATGAAATGAATTCATCTGCACGACAAATATGTGTCACACCCATCAGAAGGTCATCGATAATATGGGCGAAATTATAGGTTGGATAACCGTCGCTTTTTATTAGGATAAAGTCATCTAGCGATTCAGGTCCAGCAGATAGCTCGCCGCGGACCAGATCATGCCACCTTACCTGCCCCGCCTCGATCATCTCGTCTGGAATACGTAATCGCAATGGTGTTCGCTCTCCATCGCGGTCTATCCATGGAGTGGTGTCTTGAGGTCGATGGTCTCGATACAGAAATGGACGCTTTTCTTCCTCCGCTTTTTTGCGAAAAGCTTCTAGCTCGTCCGATGAATAAGGGTCTGCATATGCTAGCCCCTTATCAATCAAAATCTGTGCGTACTGACGATATGTATCGAGGCGCTCAGATTGGATATATGGTCCATGACTCCCACCAATATCTGGACCCTCATCCCATGTGATACCTAGCCATCGAAGTGATTCGATAATATGCTCAATAGATCCAGTAACCTCTCTCTCCTTGTCAGTATCCTCAATGCGGAGGATAAAAGTCCCATGAGACTTGGCTTTCCTCGCAAATATCCATGCAAAAAGCGCAGTCCGGACTCCCCCCACATGCATATACCCAGTCGGTGAGGGCGCAAATCGGGTTACTATCTGCCCTTTTGGGCGAGAGTGGCTTTTCATATGGCTCTAATAGTACCAAATATAGTTCTCCTTAGAACTATTGACAAATATAGATATATATGCTAATATAGAGTTGTGATAGTCAGGCAATTCCGCCTGGCTGGATCAGACCAGAAATCCTCCATTCAGATCAAAAAAAATGTTCTCGTTCCTTCTCAAGGCAATCGGTTATGCTACAGCTATCGCTTTCATAACCTATCTCTCATTCAAACCATTCTTCGACACCGCATTCGCGGTGTTCGGAGGAAAGTAGCAGGCATCACCTGCTCGCGCCTCACCGGTCAATCCGGCGGGGCGCTTTTTTACACCTCATTTCTTAACCCAATTTTCACCAATTCATGCGCAATCAGATCAGCCGCATCAGTTCTCGCAAATGCTTTAGCTCGCTCTGACATTCTTTCTGCAATATGCTTGTCTCCCAGAATCCGCTCTATCTCATGTGTCAGGATTTCTGGAGTTAGGTTTGCCTCTTCGATAACCACTGCCCCACTCTCTCTTGCATAGTTGTATGAATTCTTTCGCTGGTGATCACCGTTGCTGTCTGTGATAGGGACCAAAATACTAGGTAGTCCCCATAGTGCAATTTCAAAGATAGTCGAGCCGCCACGAGAAATTACTAAAGAAGCTGCTCCTGCTGCCATTCGCATTGAAATAGTATTTAGATAATCAAAGACATGGTATCTAGGCAAGAACTCGCTATTTTCAAGAATTACACCAGCGGTTCTCCTGGTCTCTTGGTACAGACCTCGGCCGGTTTGATGAATTATTTGATAAGACTTTACGAGATGTGGTAGTGCAGTGAGCATAGAATCGTTGATAACTTTACCTCCCTGAGATCCGCCAAGGATTAGGATGACTGGAATATTTTTTTCGAGACCAAGGTATTCGAATGCCCCGCTCGTCAAAGGCTCACGAATTTCTTTGCGGACAGGCTGGCCTGTATATGCCACTTTGTCTTTTGGAAAAAATTCTGCGGCTTCTTTGTATGAAAGTGCAATACGCTTTGCAAATTTTCCAGCCCAAGCATTGACTCTGCCCGGCCAGCTATCCGATTCATGCATAACTACCGGAATTCGGAAAAATCTTGCAGCGATGAGAGCAGGAAATGCACCAAAACCTCCTTTAGAAAAAATAACATCAGGCATAATGAAATACATTTTGAAAATTGCACCGATGATACCAAAACCCATTTTGAATATGTCGAAGAAATTTCTAACCCTGGAAAATCCTTTGGGATTGATACGGCGTTTGCCAGCCATAGTCGCCACATACTCTATTCCATGATCAAATAGCTCCTGCTTATTGTATGGATCAGGGGCCATGAAATACAATTTTGGTTCGAATAGTTTGTCTTTGAGAGCTGCTTCTTGGATGGCTTCTGCTACTGCGATAATAGGATAAAAATGACCACCGCTCCCCCCTCCTGTCATTAGGATTTTCATATAGTCTTTATTTTAGCAGTTTACTGAGGGGTTTGGAAGACACGTTATTTCCCCTCCACCACCCTCGCCTTCCCTTTATACCTAGAAATATTCAAAATAATTCCAACCGATGCTAATGCGAAGAACAGTGCGGTTCCACCATGGCTAATGAATAGAAGTGGTGTGCCAGAAAGTGGAATGATCGAAAGCATGGCACCAATATTGAGGAATGATTGGGTGATTATAAGAGTGATGATTCCCACGATCAAAAGCATAGAAAAAGTATCTGGCGCATGTTTGGCAATGCGCAAGCCACGGAATGCAAACAAGATGTATAAGAATATGATGGTGACGCTACCTAGGAAGCCGAATTCTTCTGCGGCAACTGCGAATATAGAGTCGCCGATGGGTTCAGGTAAGAAATTAAATTTCTGAATGCTCTGTCCGAATCCGCGCCCTGCGATTCCACCGGAGCCTATTGCGATCAATGATTGTTGAATTTGATAACTACTGCCACTCGGATCACGAGAAGGGTCCAAAAATGTTTGGATTCGATTCTTGAGATATGGCCGCTGTGAGACAAGTATTGTGAGGCCTATAATTCCGATGATACCCATGACTACCATATCCCTCCATCGCCCACCTGCTGTTATATATACAGCTACACCTGCGAGTACGATGACCATAAATGTATCAGTATCAGGTTGCATTAGGACTAATCCAGCTGTTATTCCTATCAATATGATAAAAGGCAATGTGCCCAGCTTCCACGTAGCAACCTTGTTCTTAACAGATGAGAACCAGCATGCCAGGTACATGACGAAGCCGAGTTTATAGAATTCTGCTGGCTGCAAGCTGAACCCGCCGATATCGAGCCATCTGCATGCTCCTTTGGCACATTTGCCTAGAGGAGTAAATACCAGGATCATAAGGGCGAATGAGGCTATTAATATGTAGAAGGCATGTTTTCGCCAGAATGTATAAGGAATTCGAGATGCTATGTACATAGCGACCAGTCCTCCCCCGAGGCCGAGAACGATCTGATTGAAAAGGACAGCTTTGAACTTTGCAGAGCCGTATAATTTTGCCAAAAGCCCCATCGATGCAGATGTAAAAATAAAAAACCCGACTATGACCAGGATCAATGTGATGATGAGGAATGGCTTGTCGATTTTTTTCTTCATTTTTTAAAAAAACTGAATTTCAACTCACCCAAGTAGTGCAATAACCGTTCCAAACAACGCACAAATAACTGACACGACCCAATACCTCATCGTCACTTTATACGATGGCCAGCCTATCGCTTCGAAATGATGATGGAGTGGCGCGATGCGGAAAACCTTTTTTCCAAAATATTTCTTGGAAAACATCTGAATCGATGATGATAATGAAGTTGCGACAAGAGGAAATGCGATGATTGGTAATACCAAGACCTGCCCAGTTAGGAATGCCACGATTGCCAGGGTTACCGTGAGACCAAGCATCCCCGTCTCGCTCAAATAATATCTGGCTGGCGGAATATTGAACCAAAGGAATGCCAAAATTCCTCCGATGATAGTGGCGCAAAATGCAGCGATATCATATTGCTGCTGCTCAAATGCAATCATGGCATATGCGCCAAATGCAGATGCCATCACCCCAGCTGCCAATCCGTCTATACCATCGATGACAGATCCAGTGAATGTCCCCAGTACTACCAGGATAAAGAAAGGTATAAACCAAAGGCCGAGGAATATGTCACCATAGAATGGAACATGAAGTTGAAGGAAATCTAGCTTATTATAAAACCACCACGCACCGACTGCTCCGATAAGAATGACGACCAGTATGCGCATTCGTCTGGTAATGCCGTCAGTCATGTTCATCTCTTTGCCATAAATCTGCAAAAGATCGTCCATCAACCCGATGATTGAAGCAAATAGCAATGCGAACAATGGCAGAATTGTCTGATTTCGGCTAAGGAAGTCTAGTTTTAATGTGGCATTATTTGGGAAAAAGAATGACAATACGGCAAAAATCACAACAGTTACAGCTACAGATAACCAGACAATCACTCCACCGACTCTCGGTGTGCTGGTCTCCCCTTCTACATTATGAATCTTTTGGAATTCTACCGACATGGCGGCGGTATTCTCGGTGCTTCGGCTCTTGCGCCTCCACATACGGTATTTGTACATGTACTTAGTTAGCCATGCGGTTAGCCATATTCCAGTGGCAAAGGATACAATCGCAGGCAAAAGGACTTTAATAGCGTCTAGAGGCATCATCTTTTTACTATACCATATTGATATTGTCGCGCTATCGATTCTCGGGGATGAGCGATGCAAGATATTCTACGTCATTGAACCGACCCTGTATTGTCGAGCCTAAGACTACGATGCCGTAATATGAGCCATTGAGTTCTAGTACGATGGCGAGGTTGCCACCTGCTTCATCGGTATAACCGGTTTTACCTAAAAATATACCTTTGATCTTCTCTAGGCTTTTATTTGTATTGTCTATGTTTATTATTTTGCCACTAGATGTCTTGATAACAGCATCCTCGGATCGGGTTGCTGTTGCAAGCTCTGGATATTTGGTGACTATTACTCCTAGTGTTTTCATAACGTCCTGTGCTGTCCCTACCGAGCTGGAACCATTATCATTTGTTAGACCAGATGCTGTTACAAATTTAGAATTTGTCAGACCAAGTTTGCGCGCAGTGAAATTCATATACGAAATAAAGCTGGTATACGGCATAATATTGTTAGCTAGAGATTGAGCGGCGAAGTTAGATGATGAAAGGAGCATATATGAAATAAGATCGTCATACTTCATATATCCACCCGCTGCCACTTCCCTGTCAGCTGCGGTATATGCTCCGCTTTTGGCCACGAGTTTGATTTTCTTTGGTGGATTAACCCATGTTTTGGCAATTTCTTTGGCTGTGATAGCTGTCATAAGTTTTGAGAGTGATGCTAGTGGCCTTACGGTCAGAGAGTCTTTGTCAAAAAGAGTTTGACCTGTTGTCAGGTTGGTTACCAGAATGTGTTTGGCCTCTAATTTTGTAGGATCAGGATATATCGCAGAATCTGTCGATGCGCTGATGACAGCAGGATTGATGGCGGCATTAGTATGAAATGCATTTGGTGATTCTATTGAGAGCTGGAGGGATTGAGCGGATGTTGGTAGTGGCCACATTAGTATTGTGGCCGCTAAGACAGTGATCAATATTAACGTATCAAATGATCGATTGGTTCTAAGGGTTATCACTAGGGTATGCATGAATTCATTATGGCACCATGAAGCCTTATGTCTAGTTTTTTTTACACATTAAGAACAGAAAAACTTAATGCAAAATTCATGAAGTCTTCATACAGGTTCCGAAACTGGCACCTCCTGATTCTCGTCGGCATTTTTGAAGTCAGCGATTTGTGCCTTTACAGCTTCGAAATCTGGTAATTCGTTGAGATTGGTCAATCCCAAATGGCGAATGAGCTCCATGGATGCGGTGTATACACTAGCCCTGCTATCGTTTGGCGCTGGTTTGCGTTCGATTAGTCCGCGGATGAGAAGATTCCTTAGGATGAAGTTAGAATTGACACCTCTAATATAATCGATATCACTTCGTCGGACAGGACCTTGATATAGAATGATCGCCAAAGTCTCAAGCCCTGCCTTCCCAAGTTCTCTCGATAATTCTTCTTTACGTACCGCTTCGATTAGTTTCGATGATTCTGGATTGGTGCCGAGGGTATATTCTCCTTCATGCTCGATGAGGACGATTCCACGCGATGAGAGGTCTGCTTTTACTTCAGCGAGAGCAGCTGTGGTTTCTTCTTTTGTAGAAAAGGTGAACTTTGCGAGTTCTGCAACTGTCATTGGGTCTCCTCGCCAAAACAGGATGGCTTCGATATGGTTTTTGAGGGGTACTTCGGAGTTTTTGTAAGGATGAGAGGTTTCTTTGGGCATATTTTGAGTAATATTATAGCATTTTGTGGTGATGGCAAATCGTAAGAGTGTCAAACACAATTTTTCTAACTTCTTCTAAAATTGATATAAACTTTGGGATATCCTCCCGAAAATCAAGGATGCCATACCTCTCAGCCGAAAAAGTGTTATTACTCTTTTCCTTTGTTCTCATTTTATCAATAGCCTCAAATAAAGTTTTATGTATGATTTCTCCAGTGTCTCTGTTTATTGCTCCATATTTTTTAAGGTTTTCATCAGTTTCAATGTTGGAAAAAGTCATCATGTGGAAAGATTTTTTATCGCTAATATCTATGTGTGATAACAATCTATTTCTATTAGCCTCGATCTTACCTGAGGTTTTTTTATACTTATTTAAAAAAGAATTCACATCCAATTTAATACTATGGAAATTATGATTTTCTTGGCAAATTTCACCTAACTTTTTTAGGCTAGAGTCATCATGTTTTGTTACGGATAACAGAACACCCAAATCAATAATTATCGAACCCATATATACAAACTCAATATTATGTAATCTTTTCATTAATTCTATATCGTCAATAATTTCCTGAAATTGACTGATTTTTAATTCAATCTTATCGCAAAGATCGAGTATTACCGATATTGTATTGGAAAATTTTCGCTTATCGTTCATGATCCAAATGTTCAAACTCACCATACTCCGGCACCCCAATCTCCATCCGTTCCATCTCAATTTCTTCAAATGTCCGATCCTGCCTCACATCAATGGCACCCTGCTTCACGAGCTCAAGCATCGCTAGGAAGCTCAAGATGACATTCACCTTTTCCACCTTATCTCCACCTTTGCTCTGACTAAACTGCCGGAATGTCATCTTCATGGCATTGTTAATACGATCTTCTAGGCGTTCCATCATCTCTTCTAGACTTATGACTTTTTTGACGGTAGCCTTTTGCTCGATTACAGGTTTTGGCAAAGAATTTAAGACGCGATATATGGCATCTTTCAAAGGTTCTTGGTCTATATCCTTGCCAGGAGCAAAGACCACAATTGTTTCATCAAGATCACCACGTGGATAGATGCGATTCCTACCATATAATTCTCTGATATCTGCGCTTTTCTTGCGAATGAGATTGAGAATTTTGAGACGACGTTCGAGGTCCTTGATATCACCTTCTTCTTCCTCTGTGAGTTCGAGCGATGGTAATAGAGATTTTGCCTTTATCAAAAGTAACGTCGATGCAATGAGGATGAATTGAGTGCGGTGCTTTAGTGAATATTCTGGCAGCTGATTTATATGGGAAATGTACTCGTCGGTTACTTTGGACAAGGAGATGTCGCTGATGAAGAGCTTTCTTTTTTCTATCAAATTCAAAAGCAAATCCAGCGGACCTTCAAATACAGGGGTTTTGATGGTGAAGGCATGTTTGAAGTGCTGTTCGGCTGTTGATGAATTGGTTTCCTCAGGGCTCATTTGGATAGATTATATAGGATTTGAGCAGGTTTGTCTGTGCGAGTTACTTATGAGAAAAGAAACACCTACAGGAGCCGATTAAAGCATCCCGTAGGTTTGTTTTTTGAACGAAGTTGAAACTCGCATTTGCAACCAGTCACATGCTATTCGATCGTTACCATATGTACACTGTCGAAACCTCCGGTCATGTGCCCATCTACGATATCTGTGTATTCCCAGCCGCTAATAAAGTCCAGAGCTCCATTGCCTGGACCCTTATAAAGCAGAGCTGGATACAGACTATTGCGCTTTTCGGAGTCATGAATCGCGAATCCGCCGAATATGTAAAGATTCCGTCTTGAATTCGCGTGGACCTGTGGGAACAACACTGGAATCAGTTCGGGGAATTCTACAAGCCACGCAAATTCAAATGCATCGGCTAGCCTGGTGACTGAACGAAGAGTCTTTAACACTTCGTGTCTGAAGGTATTCTTTCCGAGCATTTCAGATTCGACAGGAATTGTTTTGAACTGCTCGAGACGAACACAGCGTGGATTTGGCTGGCCAAACTTCGAATCAATGGTTCTTCCGCAAATCGAATATTTCGTCGAATCACACCGGACTTCGATTGCTGCCTTGAGGTCGAATATGGCAGGGATGATCCCGAGCTGAATGAATCTGAGTGCTCTAAGATCCGACATATTGCCCTCATGATTGCATCGTCGCAAGTTTTCAATAAGCTGCAGGACCGACGCATCGTCAAAGCGGACCGGTCGGTGTGTCATTGCATCAATGAGGCGGACAGCTGTACTGAAGGGGAAAGCGCCAAGTTGGCGGAGGAGTAATTCTGAGTCCATATGTTCTGGTTTTGGTGGTATTGGGTTGTATTCTGTTACGGATGATTCTTGAAAAATAACTAAACGCACTTTGCGTCTGAATGATATTGGCATTGTACCTGTAACATGTCAACAGTGCGTCAATGGCGAATTGTCAGATGTGTATTAAAACCGAATCACACGGCATACCCGAAAGGGATGCCGTTTTCATTACCTAACCACCACCCCTTTCAAAACTTTCTCTAAATACCCAAAATCAAACGGTATAAATACCCCATTCTCACCCCAGAACCCTCCACCACATCTCGCACCTAGGTGATAGTTGAAATTTTCACCAGGAATGATGATGAAATGATATCCTGCCTCACAGCTTTCCTTTGCAATAACCTCAACCACTTGCCTGCCGTCTATTGTTTTTATCACAGCACTTCCATATGGCTCCATGTATCCCGCGACAATACTATCGAGACTTTGCTTCTGTTCAGGTCTCAACCACAGACTCCTACCGAATCCCCCGCCTTCTCCTTCGAATATCGGTCCGAACATAATCGTCTTTCCGTATTCTCCATCAATTTCTTCATATGGATGAAGTCTATATTCCTTTGATCCCCAAGCTGGATTGAATGGAACCATGATTGAGATACCTGTTTCTTTATTCTCATACAAAACCTCAGTAGTTGGCACATCATAATTCGGTCCGCCAGAATCTCGGATTTCTGCAGCAAGTTTTAGGTATCTGTCTGTACCATCTATCGCTGACATTTCCTCTGTAGTGAGGAGCTGGCGGTCGTCGGTCACAATTGGTGCCTCGGTCATGGTGCCTGGCCTCGCGCTTGGAATATATGTATATACCAAGGCAATTATGATGCCTGTAACCAACAATATGACGAGTAGGTGTCTTGTTTGCATGACGCTATTTTACCATATTAGGTAATATTTTATATCAATACACAAGTTGCATGATTTATGAATTGTAATATGATAACTGCATTAGGGCTTCGGCCTCCGAGATTCCCGTCTAGACCTTGTGTCGAGGCGGGTTTCGATCTTATAGCAAACGAAACAATTTCTTTCGTATACTAAGGATTCAACCTCTTCACATCTCTCGGCAGATACGTCGCCTCTCTTACATTTGGAAGGTCGAGCAATTTCATGATTAATCGCGCCGGACCAATTCCAGCACCACCATGCGGAGGACATCCCCATCGGAAGAAGTTCAAATAATCACTAAGCGCCTCCAAGCTCATACCTTTCTCAAGAGCCTGCTTCTCCAATATCTCTATCCGATGCTCTCGCTGCGCAAGCGTGGTGATCTCTATCCCTCGAAACAATAGATCTGCACGCTTCGATCGGTCATTGTCGTCTGCATGTCTCATATGATAAAAAGCACTCTTTGATTTGTGATAGTCAGTAATAAAGACAAAATCATGGTTCATTTCTTTTTTGACATAGTCACAAATCGCTCGCTCTTCCTCAGGTGAAAGATCATGCTCTTCCCCACTCTCTATACCTAAGCCTACTAGAATTTCTTTTGCTTTGACAATTGGAATTCTTGGAAAAGGCATGGTTGGGACCTGTACAGTTAACTCAGGAAACTGCTTCGCTACTTCTTCAAATCCAGCTACAATCATTTTTTCTTCCGCATCCATAACATCATGATGTGAATCGATGAATGACATCTCGAAGTCCCATCCAGTGAATTCGGTCATATGTCTAGTAGTGAAAGATTCTTCTGCTCTGAAAATCGGTCCTGTGATGAAGACTCGCTCTAGCCCAGAAGCCATGGCCATCTGCTTATAGAATTGAGGTGATTGTGCGAGGTATGCTTTTTTATCAAAATACCTAACTTCGAAAACTTCAGCTCCTGTCTCTGATGGTGTCGACATAAATGACGGAGAATATATTTGCATGAATCCATTTTCGGCCCATGATTTTCGGAATCCTTGTTCCAATGCCCCCCAGACTTTGAAAATCTTAGCCTTTTCTGGCTTTCGAAGATCTATCCATCGATAATCGAAACGTGTCGGAGCCTCGGTTTCTTCATCGCTACCTTTTATAATTACCGGGATTGGAAGTTCTGGATTTGCGGCTGAGAGAATCTCGATTTCACTAACGCTAATTTCCACACCGCCAGGTGCTTGGGCGTATTCCTTTACTAGACCTGTAATTGATACAACTGATTCAGCTGCAAGTGATTTTGCTGCCTCGAACACTTCTGCGTCTTTAGCCTCGATTACTGTTTGTACAATACCAGTAATGTCTCTCAATATAAGAAAGATGATCTTGCTCTGTATACGGATGGTATGGACGAAGCCTTTTACCAATACTTCTTTTCCTACATGTTGTGATAATTCTTTTATATGTATTCTTTGCATAAAATTTTGAAGTTAGGACAAATTTTCCAAGATTAGTGTTTAGTGAGTAACGAGGAAGAAAAAAACGAATTCATTCTGTTTTATGTTTCTTTTTGGATAACTCCAAAAAGAAATACCCCTCCGAATTCAGTCGAATATTCGAGTTTTTACACTCAAAAAATCTCTGAATTCGCAGGGGCGATTTTGGTCGCGGTACCACCCTGGTTTAGGGTCTAGGATTAGACCCAATCTCTTGCCGTCTACGGGACGGAACAGGCCCTATAGGACCTGTTTTGCCGGAGAGCTCTACTAGCCTATTAGGGGTCAAATATGGCTTTTTAGAGCAAATTTGAGCCTCTGGAAGGGGTTCTTCTCTCAATCCTCGCCGGTGTCAGCCGGGTCGTCGGTTAGAAAACATAATACTACCCTTTTAGCCCGCCGACAACTTGCGCGTTTTCCCTGCCGGTTTATAATGTCCTTGTTATGGGACATCCCGTAACACACTTTGGGGGAAACCCAGTGATCCGGCCTCGAACCCTGGTGACGACGGTCACTTAGCTGGGGTCCGGTGATGATTTCAAGGAAGCTCAAGTAATACCTTGAGTTTTTCTTTTACTGCAGCAAGATCAGCTTCACTCAATGTCGCAACATAACGTTGAAAACGCTTGGTGCTGACCATCCGTATTTGATGAAGCACAGCCCATCTATCTTCTCCGTTTATGCTTATGTGTATGAACCAAGAACCACCCTTCTTTTTCATGGTTATTGGAATGACTATGCAGGAATCTGAAGTGAGTTTTTTGATTACTAAAACTGGCCGGCGAAAATGCTCTCCTTTGCCATTCAATTCGTGACCGATATTCAAGCCGGTCACACACCACCAAATTTCGCCTTCATTGAAAAAGGGATTATTTTCTGTTACCGCTATGGATTTTTTATCTGTATTCCATGCATCAAACTTTTCTATATCGTATTGTTCCATACCAGATATGATATGGAACCGATATGAAATTCTGATCAATTTTACAACCTAAACCCCACCCTCTCTCTAAACTCCGCCATCAAATCCGCAGTCAACGCCCTCACCCTTTCACCATTTTCTGCAAGCATCTTCTTGACCGACTCAGGGTCTTTTGCAATCTCTGCTCGGCGTTCTCGAAGCGGAGTGATGAAAGCTATCAGATCTTCGATTAGTGCATCCTTCAAGACCTTATATTTACCTTTGTTTGCAGAATATAATTCATCAAGCGAAGACTTATCACGAATCAACCTATGAATATTATAGACATTCTCTGGAATACCACTGATTTTACCTGACTCAATATCGGATGGATTGCCAGAATCAGTAACAATAGCCATGACCAGTTTTTTTATATCATCATCTTCTGAAAAAAGCGGGATATGATTATTGTAGCTCTTACTCATCTTCTGACCATCGATTCCTGGAACAGTGGCAACATCTTCGAGAATTCGCGCTTCAGGTAATTTGAAAAGCTCACCCTTCCCTTTTTCTGTACAAAAAATACGATTAAACTTCTCTGCAACATCGCGCGTCATCTCCACATGCTGTCGCTGATCTTTGCCCACTGGAACGATATCCGCGTTATGGATCAGGATATCTGCAGCCATGAGAAGTGGATATGCAAAAAGACCCACGTTGGCTTCTTTACCATGAGCAACTTTGTCCTTGTATGCATGCGCCTGAGAGAGATATGGCACAGTGGTAATACAATTGAATACCCATGCCATTTCAGAAACTTCGGGCATATCGCTTTGTTTGTAAATAAGTACTTCTTTTGGATCGAGGCCAATGGCCAGATAATCGATAGCTAGATCGAGGGTGCCTTGTGAGACAACCTCACCATCTTGTGTTGAAGTCAAACTATGCATATCCGCAATGAATACGCGCATATCATACTCACCACTCTGAGCATCAACCAACTGCTTCATAGTGCCGAAATAATTGCCAAGATGAGGTCGGCCGGATGGCTGGATTCCAGTGAAGAAGATTTTTTTCATATAAATTTGATATAGCTTTGAGGTTGGGCGTTATTCTAGCAGATTGACATGATATTGTGAATTATAACCTAATCAACTTATCTGGATTTGAAGGAAATATTTTCTTTACCTGTGGAGGCGGGATATAAGGTTTTGGCTCAACACCTGGAACTGGTGGACGAATAGGGTCAATTGTTGGCACGATTGCAGGCGATGGCATTTGAACAGAACTATCTGCAATCTTAGGATCAACAGTCACAACAGGACTTTTAATCTGATTTGGAACAGCTACTTCATCAGTATTGCCCTCATCTTTTGGGTCTGCCAGGTCTAGTTCGATAAAGAAAGTTGAGCCCTTGCCGGGTCCTGGTGATTCTGCCCAAACACGACCATTGTGTGCCTCAATCATTTTCTTTGCTACATATAGACCGAGACCTGTACCCAATATATTTGTTTCAGAAGCGTTGGGTGCGCGAGTGAATTTGGCGAATAATTTCGGAATAACTTCCGGGTGTATTCCTACTCCAGTGTCGCTAATCGATATCAAAACTTTTCTACTATTTATGTCAGTATCCTTCTTTGGAGAAAGCCAGATGTGGATACCACCCTTTGGGGTATATTTAATTGAGTTGTCGATCAAATTGCTTATAACCTGCTTAATTTTGCCCTTATCCGCATTGACCATATATAGAACACCAGGAGTACTATCAAATGTCATAGTCAGATTCGCCTTCTCTACATTTGGTCTTAATTCATTGGCTACCGTTTGTACCAATTCTTTG
>JACCDV011039708.1_pt1 | contig 19030 bp, 15 predicted proteins | sample 7446131 | NCBI WGS metagenome assembly JACCDV01 (sample SAMN15323448, study PRJNA562643) | freshwater metagenome | isolation source: river surface water | place: USA:Blue River Watershed | collected 2017-08-17 | reverse complement strand
TTTAAACGCATTGAAGAAAGTGGTTCTTGAGCCAAAGCCGGCGGTATTTCCGATGGCCTCCAGGGTGATATTGGCATAATTGGGGTCAAGAATGAGTGATTTGGCGTATTGGATTCGATGATAGTTTCGATGTTCAACAAAGCTTAATGCTGAATGGTATCGAAAGTAATAAGCCCAGTGGTGTTTGGGGATGTGCGTGGCCTCGGATAAGTGGTCTATGTTAAAAGTTTGTTGGGTATACTTGTCTTGTTGGGTTTTGAAAAACTGATCCAACAGATCTGCAAAAAGTTCAGTAGTTGATTTGGATTCTGGGTCATTGGGCGATTGTCCTTCCGTAACCTGTATGTTGTTCGATAGCGACAATTCAATCAATTGTCTGTTGGTATTTAGGTTGGGCAATCCAAGTCGGATTCTACTGCTGAGCAGAATTCGATACAGCAACAAGGAGAACAGGATTAATCGAATGGCATAGAAGGGACCTAGATAGATGAAGTTGGCTGTGTTGGCAATGTTTGAGGACGATATTATTACATTGATTAACATGAATAGCGCCATGTATAACATGATCCATGTGACCCAGCGCGACCAACTATAAACTTTCTCAAAATGCTCGCTTGTATGAGATTGTTTTTTTGCTTGCAATGTTCGAAACATCAACACACCGTAAATCACTACGCTGAGAAAAACCATCACAAACAAAACACTGTAGCTAATGCCGTTGAAAGGGTTTTTGTTGAACAGGATATTGTTCATGTGGCTGATCTGCTTGACAATTTCCACTTTGCTTTGATGCGAGCTGCTGATGTAGGGCAAACTAGCGATCAGCTGAAGCGCTGCAGGGATGTAATGGAGCCAGTCATTGCGCTGCATTTGGGATTCATCATTCAAAAGTCCACGGATATACAAATAGGTCACTGCGGGTGCCAATAGGTATACGAATGAAAATGAGCCAAACATCCATGGGAATTCAATTATCCATTCTGTGGCAATGAGATAATTCCTTAGAAAATGGAAACTACTTAGCGACAGGATGACAGCGAGTAAGCGGTTGAGGTGTAGGTTCTCATCTGTTCGTCGGTTAAACCATAAAAACAATCCTGACATAAAGCCCACGATGGCCAGGAATATTGAATAAATTTCTGTGATGGGCGATAGGTAGTGGTTGATGTTCAATGGGTTTGTTTTTTTGTTGAAACCGGGTTTGATTGGGTGAATTTAGGTACATCGAACCATAGTAAATAGTGTTGTGCTGGTTTTGTTTAAAATTAATACGAGATGAAATTCCACAGATTAGTATTTACTTCATTGAGCAGACATTTTGGGCTGAATTTGCACAGTTGTAGCATGTTCATTACAATGTTTTGTAAAATAGTTTAAATTTGTTATACTTGGTCATTGGTAAATCATTGTACAGCATAACTTAACATACTTCATATGAAAACAAATACAATATTTAGACTTCCTTTACTTGTCGTAGTATGCGGAATACTCATCCTTCAGTCTTGTGAAAAGCGATGTAACTGTTCGGCGAATTATGAAAGTACCCGGAAATACTTTAAAGGTGATTTGGTTACTTATGATGGAAAGTGCTGGAAAGCAGTAAACGAAGGTTTGGGTGTTACACCTGGACCATGGTTGCAAGACGGTAATGATGTTTGGAAAGAGTGTGTTGAAAATTAGAGCGCTTTTCCATAAAACGTGCATCGTCAATATCAATTCCAAGAATCAAACTGTCAATCAATCGAATACCCAGGTTACAGTCGGGATTAATTGAGCGCGATTAGACAAACAAAAAAAAAGCCCCCAATTACTTGGAGGCTTCTTGTGGGCCCACTTGGAATCGAACCAAGCACCTACTGATTATGAGTCAGTTGCTCTAACCGAATGAGCTATAGGCCCATACCCTATGAAAAGGATAAATAGGGGTGCAAATTTAGTCAATTTTATATCGCTAAGCCAAGGAATTGCCAAAAATATTATTTGCTCAGGGTTGAAGAATTCCTTCCATGTCATTTGTAAATTCGCCTTGTGTATCCCTCCAAACTACCCGGTCAAGGTGCGTCGATTTTCACCGTGATGTCGGCACTGTCTAACCAACACAAAGCCATCAACCTCTCTCAAGGATTCCCGGAATTTAATCCCGATCCAGCATTGGTCGACTGCGTGGATCGCGCTATGAGAAATGGCCAAAATCAGTATTCGCCCATGGCAGGACAGCCCAATTTACGGGGGGTGTTGGCGGACCGACAAAATCGCTGGGGTAGGGCTTTTTCCATTGACCCAGATAAACACATCACCATTGTGCCAGGTGCAACCGCGGGTTTGTACTCGATTTTTCAAGCGTTGGTTTTGTCTGGCGATGAAGTGATTTTGTTCGATCCTTCATACGATTGCTATGCGCCGTCTATTCAGTTGGCGGGTGGGGTGCCCGTGCGATTGTCCTTGAACGCCGATGGTTCCTATCCCTTTGAATCGCTCAAGCAACACATCAACCCCAAAACAAAAATGGTGGTTGTGAATACACCGCACAATCCCCTGGGTTTGGTGTTTGGTCAATCAGACTGGACTGCACTCGGTGAAATACTCGCCAATACAGATATTATTGTACTGAGCGATGAAGTCTATGAACACATGGTCTTCGATGCCGCCCAACACATATCGGTACTTCAAATTCCTTCATTGGCTGATCGATCAGTAGCGGTCTCCTCATTTGGTAAAACATTTCATGCTACCGGTTGGAAGTTGGGCTATATCACCGCCCCAGAATACCTCACCAACGAAATTCGGAAAGTGTATCAATTTCTGGCTTTTGCGGCCAATACGCCCATGCAAATCGCCGCGGCCGATTTTTTAACCAATCATTCCCAGTATGAACAGTCAGTATCGGTATTGATGCAACAAAAGCGCAATCGATTTGCAGCCGCCCTGAAATCATCCCGTTTTCGTTTGTTGCCCTGCGAAGGTGCGTACTTTCAAATCGTTGATTACAGTGCGATTTCTGATATGCAAGACCAGGCCTTTGCGGTACATTTGATCGAAACGATAGGTGTTGCCGCGATTCCCGTAAGTGCATTTTATCAGCAGCCACCCCAAACACAACGTTGGTTGCGGTTTTGCTTTGCTAAAAACGACGATACCCTAGATAAAAGTGCCGCCTTACTATGTCAGCTCTAAATATTTACTTGGTCCAAACGGCCCTGAATTGGGAAAATCCTGCCGCAAATAGGGCTAGGTTGCAGTGGCATATGGGACAAACCACATCGGGTTCACTGGTTGTGTTACCTGAAATGTTTGGCACAGGATTCACCATGAACCCACAGCAGTGGGCAGAGCGCATGGACGGTGAAACGGTGCAATGGATGAAGGCGATGAGCGCAGATCGGATGATTTGCGGGAGCTTGGCCATCGAAGAAAACGGCGCCTTCTTCAACCGGTTTTTGGCGGTATATCAAGGTGATGTGGTGGCACAATACAACAAACGTCATTTGTTTTCCTTCGCAGGTGAGCAATCAGTCTACACGCCGGGCGATGCCACTTGTGTCTTTGAATTTCAGGGGTGGAAAATAGCACCGTTCATCTGTTATGATTTGCGGTTTCCTGCTTGGATACGTCGAACAATGCTCGAAGATCGCCATGAAATTCCTCACTGTGTATTGTTCGTTGCCAACTGGCCATCAGCGCGAATTCCAGCTTGGGATGCATTGCTAAAAGCCAGAGCCATCGAGAATCAATCGTATGTGGTGGGTGTTAATAGAATCGGTAACGATGGCAAAGGCATCGCCCACAACGGCCATTCTCAAGTCTTGCGATTTGATGGTGACCATATGATGCAACCCCATGAACGGGAGGGCATTGCCCACGTTGTTTTGGAAAAAGGTCCCCTGCAGCAGTTTCGTTTGAAATACCCATTTCTGGACGATGCCGATGGATTCTGACAATAGTTTAACATAGGACTTCGTTAACTGTGGTATCTTTGCAGTGTTGAATAAATCACTAAAATATTACTTGAACGGGCTAAAATACATGATTTTCTCCCTGTTTTTAGTGGTTTTTATCTCCAATTTGTCATCGAACACCTTTACAAAAAGTCTGGAAAAATCAGGTTTTGTCTGTGAATGGGACGTTGATGCGGATGAGCTGGTCGAAAAAGATGTTGATTTCACCTTTAGCGCTCAAGATTGCTCCTTCCATGCTTCTTTGCTGAAAACCGAAACGTTTTCACAGGAACTGTCGGTCTGCGAAGGCTTCGACATTACCAATAGTTTTAGCTTGCATCTCTTCCGCAAGCGATGTGTCTCCCTGCAAACACTCAAGCTTTTTTGTTGAGCTGATGATTTTTGGGATTTTTATTTCCCAAGGTTCATCAAAATTTCTATTAAATAGAGATAAGTTCAATCAAAAAAAGTAAAAATGAAACCCAAAATAACCATGGGGTTGTTGCTGTTAATCTGCAACGCAGTGCTCGCGCAAACAACCTCCACAGTGCCTCTGGTAGCTGTGAATCATAAGCCACAATGGGAATTTCATGCACTGAACCAAGTTTGGTTGAGGTACAATGAAAGTAACCCAGGCACCACCGTTTTGGGTGAGCCGCAATCGCACACAACCGATATTGGATTGCGAAGAACCCGATTTCAAGCCTATGGCGAAGTTGCGCCAAAGGTGTTTCTATATTTTCAAGTAGGTCAGAACAATTTCAATCGCATGACCAACTTGAACGGCAATCGAAAGAATACATTTTTCATCCACGATGCATTGTGCGAATACAGCGTATTGGGCGACCGTCTGAAATTGGGGGGCGGATTAACCATCGCCAACGGATTGAGCAGATTTTCCCAGCCCAGCATCGCCACAATTTTGGCCCTAGATGTACCTGTGTTCGCGCAAACTACCGTAGATCAAACAGATCAATTTAGCCGAAAATTGAGTGTGGTGGCGAGGGGACAAATACATCGGTGGGACTATCGATTTGTTTTGTCTGATCCTTTTCCCGTGCAATCGAATGGTGTGGTGCCGCCGGCGATCGGACCCAATGCCACTTTCGCTTTGAAAACACATCGCATGCAGCAACAGGTGATGATTGGCTACAATTTCTTCGATCAAGAACCCCTGAAAACGCCCTACATGGCAGGTACGTATTTGGGTAAAAAGAAAGTGTTGAATGTGTCGCTTGGCGCCATATACCAAGGCAACGCAACTTGGTATTTGTCTAGTGGAAACAATGGGTTAGATACCCAATATGCTGCCATGAAATCTGCTTGTATGGAAGTGTTTTACGACGCCCCCTTGAACCGACAAAAGGGCAGTGCATTGCACCTGTATCTCGGTCTGTTTTCAACCAATTATGGAAAGAATTACCTGAGGTTCAACGGAATCATGAACCCTGCAGATGGACTTCCGGTGGCCGGACTTGCCAAAGATGCGGGTTCGCAGTACGGCAATGCTTATCCGATGTTTGGAACCGGAAAAGTGGCCTACCTTCAACAAGCCTATCTGCTGCCACAGAATTTTTTGGGCGAAGTATCACAGCACGGTCAATTGCAGGTATATGCCACAGAGTGTCTCACACAATATCAGCGATTCAATGATCAAACACACATGAATTGGAGTTTTGGACTCAATTGGTTGATGCCTGGCAATCAATCCAAACTCACCATGGACCTCTCCAATCGCCCCGCGATTCAGTTATTTCAATCGGATTTGTATACCGTTACGCGCAAATCCACTTTCACCATTCAGTATCAAATAAATATCTAAAATGAACAAAAAAACAACATTGCCGAAGGATGGTATCCAAGGGCTAAAAGAAAATATCGTAGCAGATTCACTAGCAGGTTTCCTGGTTTTTTTACTCGCGTTGCCATTGAGTTTGGGCATCGCAAAAGCAAGTGATTTTCCGCCAATTATGGGATTGATGACCGCCATGGTAGGTGGTTTGGTTGTCTCATTCTTTGCCGGATCTCGTCTTACGATCAAAGGTCCTGCCGCCGGATTGATTGTAATTGTGGCGGGCAGTGTGGCTGAATTTGGACAAGGCGATTCAATACTTGGTTGGCATTTGGCTTTGGGTGCCTTGCTGGTTGCCGGCTTGCTGCAAGTACTTTTTGGTATGATCAGAATGGGTTCGCTGGTCGATTTCTTTCCGTTGAGCGCCGTTCACGGGATGTTGGCTGCCATTGGCGTGATAATCATGTCGAAACAAGTACACGTGCTGTTGGGTATTAATCCAGTGAATGAACTGGGTAAGCCCATTGTAGAGCCGATGGAGCTGCTAGCAGAAATTCCACATACCTTAATGCACATCGATCCCAAAGTAGCCGTGGTTGGATTGTTGAGTTTGCTGATTGTGTTTCTTTGGCCACGCATCAAACAACCCTTGTTGAAGAAAATTCCCGCGCCTTTGGTGGTGCTCACGATGGCCATACCATTGGCGAAATTGTTGGGATTGGGCAAAGGACACCTGATACACTTTGATCAAGATTTCATTCACACATTGGCCTGGAACGAGCGATTCGATGGATTTCAACAAACCGGGATTTTCATCAAGTATGTAATCATGTTTGCCCTGGTGGGTAGTTTGGAGAGCTTGTTGACCGTGAAAGCGGTAGATATGCTCGATCCTTATCACAGAAAGAGCAATGCCAACAAAGATTTGGTGGCTGTGGGTATTGGTAACGTGGTGGCTTCATTGCTCGGTGGATTACCCATGATTTCGGAGGTGGCTCGTAGTAGCGCCAACGTGAGCAATGGTGCAAAAACCCGATGGGCGAATTTCTTTCACGGTGTTTTCATTTTGATTTTCTTGATGCTGGATTTACAGTTTTCTGATTTGATTCCCTTCTCTGCTTTAGCTGCTATGCTTATTGGGGTGGGCTTCAAATTAGCCAGTCCGAAAGAATTTGGACGTATGGCCAAAATCGGTCCGGAGCAATTGGTTGTATTCTGTGTAACGATTGTGGTAACACTGATGACCGATTTGTTGGTAGGTATTGGTGTAGGTATTTTGGTGAAGTTGGTTACCCAGTTTATTCTCGGTGTTCCATTGAAATCTACTTTCAAGGCCCGCACCCAAACCCAAGATCAAACGATTGTTGTTGCCGGCGCTGCGGTTTTTTCGAATTGGTTGGGGATCAAAAAGCACATCGACAAACATGCAACATCCTCAAATTTGAAGTTGGATTTAACGCAGTGCAACGTAGTTGACCATACGGTGATGGATAACCTCATTCACTTGAGCAACGATTTTGATAATGCTGGCGGTAAATTGGATTTGGTGGGTTTGGATTTGCTGATTCCGACGTCTAAGTCAAACCACGCTTTATCGACACGTATGCGCGAAAAAAGCAATCGTTTGGATCATTTGGGTAACACAAAATAGGGTGTCATGAAACATGTAAATGTTGATTCTTCCATCGCCAAAACGTTGGAGGAGATTAGGCATTTTTTACCTGCACAAGCGCCTCTGAAGGATTTTGTTCATCACAATACACTGCATGCGTTTCAAAACAAACCCTTCTTCGAGGGTTTGTCAGAAGCGCAGGAACGTTTTGGATACAAAACTTTACTGTCGCTCCGCGAATTTCAGGAGAAATTTCACCTTGGTGAAATTTCTCCTGAAGCGCTAGAACTGGTCATCGCCAAAGAAAAACCCGAGGGTGAACGTACTCAATGGCTGGAGAAAATGATGTACCCCCGACCATTTGTTCCCAGCGAACCCCAAATTGGGCGGTTGAGAAGGGTATGGATGAAAGATGTAAATATCGACCTCGACTCAATGGTACATCCCAGTTTGTTTCGGGTTTTGTGTTCTTACCTCGATCAAGGGATCGCCATTTGGCAGTTTCCGGAGAAAAACATGGGCTTCCTAGACGCCATTCGCAGCATCGAGGAAAACAGCTTTTCGAGTTTTTTCACGACCGTAGAAGCCAAAAATTGGTTGTTTCGAAAAACCAGTACGCTGGAAGACTTGTTGCACCGAATTGTAGGCGATAAGTCACTATTTCATGATTATCTCACCGATCAGCAGTTTGCGCACCAAGGATGGTCAGGTATTGTAGCCAATATTGAAGATAATCCACTGGGTCTGCTCGATACGCGTAAGATTAGCCTGCATGACATCGTGTATTTTGAGCTTCTGTTAGAATTGGATGTGCTTTGCATGAAGTTGGGCGTTGATTTCAAACCCTTATCACATCACAAAAACGCCATTGGCATAAACGGGAAATTCCAACCCAGCAGTCCTTTGGAATTTGAATTGCGCATTTTGTGGCAAAAAGCGTTCGAGATAATGCATTACCAGTCAGTTTTGGCCGGTATCAATCAGGTCAAACAGCACATGACTGGCCACGTTGAACACGACAATCAATCCGAAAAGCCCAGTTATCAGGCGGTTTTTTGTATCGACGATCGTGAATGCAGCTTGCGTAGACACCTAGAAATGCAATTGCCCAGTTGCGATACCTTTGGTACGCCAGGATTTTTTGGTGTTGCTACCTACTATCAGCCAGAGGGCAGTTTGTTTAAAACCAAACTTTGTCCGGCACCCGTAACCCCAAAACACTTGGTAAAAGCCTCGGGCGTGAAGGATAAGCGAAAAACGGATGCCCATTTCCATCGACAAACCCATACATTATTGCCCGGTTTTTTAATCGCTCAAACCCTGGGGATGTGGTCGGCCATCAAATTGTTTTTTCAAATTTTTAAGCCCACAATGAGTCCGGCAACCTCAACATCGCTCCAGCACATGCACAAGCACAGTGTGCTTACCGTTGCCCATGAAGGAAAGTTTGAGGATGGGTTACAGGTAGGTTTTACCCTTCCCGAAATGGTTGGAATTGTGAAATCTACGTTGCAAAGTATGGGGCTTACTCAGCATTTTTCTTCGTTGATTTACATCGTTGGACATGGAAGCAGTAGCGTGAACAATCCGCATTTTTCTGCCTACGATTGTGGTGCTTGTTGCGGTCGTCCCGGCTCAGTAAATGCGCGGTTGTTTTGTGCGATGGCAAACAATCCTGAAGTGCGCAAGCAGTTGGCAATTGATGGATTAACGATCCCTGAATCAACTGTTTTTGTGGGTGCACTGCACGATACTTCCCGCGATGAAATTGTTTATTACGAACAAGATCATTTGCCATCAAGTCACCAAGAATTGCATATTCATTTCGATAAGTCGATGGACATTGCCTTAAACAACAATGCGTTGGAGCGCAGTCGCAGGTTTGTTCTTATTCCCAAAAAACAACCGAAAACAAGCATCTTGCAGCAGGTGAAATTGCGCAGTGTTTCATTGTTTGAGCCAAGACCAGAATTGAATCATGCTACCAATTCTTTATGCATCATTGGTTCGAGGAAATTGACCAAGGGGTTGTTTTTGGATCGACGGTCGTTCTTGAATTCGTACAATGCGGCTTCCGATTCAACGGGTGATATTTTGTACGGAATTATCAAAGCCGCAGCACCTGTATGTGGTGGAATCAACTTGGAATATTTCTTTTCGCGGGTTGATAATCAGAAGTTGGGTGCCGGTTCAAAGTTGCCACACAATGTGATGGGGTTGGTGGGCGTTGCCAACGGCATCGATGGTGATTTACGTCCCGGATTGCCTAGCCAAATGATTGAAGTACACGATCCTTTGAGATTGTTGATGATTGTGGAGCAAACACCCGCAATCATCGAGCAAGTCATACACCGTGATGCCGCAACCTATGAATGGTTTAAAAATGAATGGATTAACTTGGTGAGTTGCTGTCCGATTACCGGTAAGTATTATGAATTTACGGCCGGGGAGTTTGTGGAACTATCGCTTCAGTCTGAATCCTTCGCCCAGAAACCTTTTGAGCCCCTCATGTTTGTTGAAGAAACAGATAATCTGCCCATCCAAATGATACACTAACATGGAATTGTTACTTCACACGATTTTATTGATTCCCGTTTTGGGTTTTTTGGGGAGTTTGCTGATCCCAGAAGTAAAAGAGAACGCAATTTCTAGGTGGACCTTTGGGTTGGTAGGATTGAATTTGTTGTTGCTCATGGCCTTTGTTGTCCTATGGGTTTGGCAGGGCGCGGTGAATATTGATATCAAAGATTGGGTGCTCTATCAATCCACGGGGTACGTATTTTTTATCGATTTCTTTTTTGATCATGTTACAGCCACCTTCGGCTTAGTAGGGGGGATGTTGACATTTTTAATTACTGTTTATTCGCGATACTATTTGCACCGCGAAACCGGCTACAAGCGATTCTTTAATACCGTTTGGTTCTTTTATTTGGGCTATAATTTGGTGGTGTTTTCAGGGAACCTTGAAACCCTATTCGTGGGTTGGGAAATTCTGGGTATTTCGTCGTTTTTGCTGATTTCATTTTATCGCGATCGCTACCTGCCCGTGAAAAATGCGGTGCGTGTATTCTCGATTTATCGGATTGGCGATGTAGGACTCATCATGGCGATGTGGTTAATGCATCACCTTTGGCATGAAAACATCACGTTCTCTCGATTGCTTGATCAAAGCTTGGTTCATGAGCACATCACAAGTCACTCGTTGGTAGGGATTGCCATTGCGCTGTTGATTTTGCTGTCGGCGTATGCCAAATCGGCCCAATTTCCATTCTCTTCTTGGTTGCCTAGGGCGATGGAAGGACCTACACCATCGTCGGCCATTTTTTATGGATCCTTGAGTGTGCATTTGGGAGTGTTTTTGATGCTCAGAACCTATCCATTTTTGGAATTTCAATTGACAGCGCGGGTGATTATGGGCGTTTTGGGTGTAATTACTGCATTCATCGCAACCAACATCGCCAGGGTGCAATCATCGGTTAAAAGTCAGATCGCCTATGCATCAATCGCTCAAATTGGTTTGATATTCACGGAGATCTCCTTGGGTTGGCTCAATCTTGCATTGTTCCATTTTACAGGGAATGCGTTTTTGCGCACCTATCAATTGTTGGTTTCGCCATCGGTTGTTAGTTATTTGATCAGAGAGCAATTGTATAAGTTCAAACAGCAGCCGCATTCGCGAATTCATTGGTTACCAAAAGCTTGGATGAATTCGCTTTACATCCTTAGCGTAAAGGAATTCAACTTAGAAAAACTCAACTTTTATCTTTTTTGGTCGCCGATGAAAAGGGCTGGACGTGCATTGAGGTTCCTGAAAGCAAAACACATTACTCTGTTTTTTGTACCCGTAGCATTGATTGCCTTTGTAGATTTAATCATGCAGAACTTATCAGGGTCCAATATGCCTTCAGTGCTTTCGTTGCCCTTGGCGATGATGGGATTGGCGATGGTTTTACGTTCATTTGCCGAGAAAAAAGATGTATTCCTGTCGTGGTGGTTGGTGATGTTGAATCACGTCTTTATCGCCATTGCGGTTGCCTTTAATGAGCATTTTACCCTAGAACATGTGTTTTTGTACTTGTCGGGCGTGGTTGTGTTTGCGGCGGTTGGACATCTGATCTTGAGAAAGGTTGAGAAGGCAGAAGGTGGGATACACTTGAAGTACTTCCAGGGGATAGTACATAACAAGCAACGATGGGCTTTGATGTTTTTGATTGCGGGTTTGGGATTGACTGGATTTCCGATATCACCTTCATTTGTGGGAGAAGATTTGATATTTAGCCATATTCATGAAAATCAATGGTTATTGGCTGTGTTGGTTGCCTTGAGTTACATTGTGGATGGATTGGCGGTAATTCGAATATACTCTCGCTTGTTTTTGGGGCCGTATGTCAAAACCCACAAGGAAATCGCCTATCGCTCATCCTAGCAGGTTTCCGCACCAATTGACCTATCTTTGCATTTGTGAATACAGAGCAATTTAAAGATTTAAGAGGCCGTGTGGAGGCTTTGAGGAGGTATCTTTGACGTCGATCGCAAACTTGCGGAAATCGCCGACGAAGAAGAACAAACCCTAGATCCCAAGTTTTGGGACGAGCCCAAAAAGGCAGAATTGCACCTGAAAAAAATCAAAGACAAAAAGATCTGGACAGATGCATTTGGTTTGATTACCAATAGCATTGGTGACCTGGAAGTGTTGATTGAGTTTCAAGAAGTGGGAGAGGCAACCTCCGATGAGGTGCACGCCCATTACCTGCAGTTGATGCAATTGGTGGAAGACTTGGAATTCAAAAACATGCTTCAAAGTGAAGAAGATCACCTAGGATGCGTGGTGGAAATCAACGCTGGTGCCGGTGGTACGGAAAGCTGTGATTGGGCCCAAATGTTGATGCGCATGTATTTGATGTGGGCTGAGAAGAATGGGTTTTCAATTACGGAGTTAGACAGACAAGATGGTGATGTCGCCGGTGTGAAGAGTGTTTCACTGGAAATCAAAGGTGACTTTGCTTTCGGTTACTTGAAAGGAGAAAACGGAGTGCATCGCATGGTGCGTATTTCGCCTTTTGATTCAAATGCTCGCCGACATACTTCCTTTGTGAGTGTATACGTCTATCCCTTGGTCGATGATACCATCGAAATTGAAATCAAGCCACAAGACGTTGAATTACATACCAGTAGATCAGGTGGTGCAGGTGGACAGAACGTAAACAAAGTAGAAACGAAGGTGCAGTTAACCCACATTCCTACCGGTATCGTTGTGGTTTGTCAGGTCGATAGAAGTCAGCTAGGAAACCGCGAACGGGCGATGCAAATGCTGAAATCTCGTTTGTACGAACTAGAACTTGCCAAACGAAACGCCGCTCGCGCCGAGATTGAAGATGGTAAAATGAAAATCGAGTGGGGTTCTCAGATTCGTAACTATGTGTTTCACCCCTATAAATTGGTGAAAGATGTGAGAACGGGCGAAGAAACCAGCAACGTGGGGAACGTGATGGACGGCGATATTTGGCCATTCATCAAGAGTTACTTACTTGCAGCCAGCGGGGGCGAATTGAAGAAATAATAAATCCCTCGCCCGAGGTGGTTATAACTGCTCGCTTTTTAATGCACGACCGTAAGTTTCTAAACACCGGTTCCGTGCAAAAGCATGGTCAACCAAGGGCTTTTGATATTGATGGGTTCCAAATTCTGGGACCCATTTTTTTATGTATTCAAATTGCTTGTCGAACTTTTCCGTTTGCAAGGCAGGATTAAACACCCGAAAGTAAGGAGCCGCATCTGTGCCTGATCCAGAAGCCCATTGCCAACCGCCATTGTTACTCGCCAACTCGAAATCCAACAATTTTTCAGCGAAATAGGCCTCTCCCCATCGCCAATCAATGAGCAAATGTTTGGTTAAAAAGCTGGCAACAATCATCCGAACCCGGTTGTGCATGAATCCCGTGGCATTCAATTCACGCATGCCTGCATCCACGATGGGATACCCCGTATTACCCGATTTCCAGGCCTCAAACTCGTGTTCATCATTGCGCCATTGAATTTGGTCGTATTGGGGTTTGAACGATTGATGGGTAATTTGCGGAAAGTGCCACAAAATCTGCATGTAAAAATCCCGCCAAATCAGTTCATTCACGAAAGTTTCATTGAGCAATAAAGCCTTTTGGAGTTTTTCTCTAATGCTAATGGTGCCAAAACGGAAATGTAAACCGAGTCTGCTGGTCCCACGAATAGAAGGGAAATTCCTTTTTTGATCATACTCTTTGATCAAAGTTTGGGTGATGGTTTTCTCAGGGTAGTCAAATTCAAAAGTTTCAAATCCCATCGATGCCAGCGTAGGTAGAGGTGATCGCTGTTCAGCAGCCACCGGGGCGATATGTTCAATTACTGACTCAGATGCATAGCACTCAGGCATATTTCCCGACAGGTGCAGTTTCCATTTTCTGCTGTAAGGGGTGAATACCGTGTAGGGCTTGCCATCGTCTTTGGTGACTTCCGCTTTTTCAAATATGCAATGGTCCTTGTAACTGTGAAATGCCATCTGATTCTCTGCACAAATCAACGCTACTTGCTTATCGCGCTCTATGGCAGAGGGTTCGTAATCGTGGTTGCAAACTACTGCCAAACCGGGCTGTTGCGATAACTGCGTTTTCCAAATGGCCATCGGATTACCGTACCACACTTGGAGATCGCCACCCGCAGAATGCAACTGGACTTTGATATCGCTGATTTCGCGATGGATGAACTGCACCCGCGCATCACGTTTGTTTTCCAATCTGTCTAAGATGGTTTGGTCGAAAATGAATACGCACTGAACGCGCGCACCCGTTTGTTTGGCTAACTCCATCGCCCTGAACAAGCCATGGTTGTCGTTTAGCCTCAAATCGCGGCGAAACCAGAAATAAACTATTTGTTGCATTAGACTTTTGGGTGGGCTTGCAAGTGCTGCAATGCCTTTTCAATGGTTGGATATTGGTAACAAAATCCTTGGTCTAATGTTTTATTGGTGGATACTTTTTGGTTGGTTAAAGCAATGGCCGCGCGCTCACCCCAGGCCAATCGCATCACCCAGGCAGGGACGATAGGTCGCTGTTGAATATTCAATGTTCGAATCAAGCGGTTGAGGCCCTTGGCAACCCACCATTGCAATTTCAATCCGGATAAATACCAAGGTAACTGCAGTATAGCATGCATTTCATACGCTTTTCCAAATTCACCTTGCGTGCATGGGTTGGGCGATACCCCGTTATAAATGCCCGACAATAATTTTTGTTCGGCTAGGGCGATGTACAAATTGCACAAATCGTGGATGTGTATCCAACTCCACTGATTTTCATGGCTGCCCACAGAACCAACCATGCCGGAAAGTAAGAATTGAGACTGTGCGGCCTGAACGATTTTACTTTTGTTAGATAGCACCAAGCCGGTCCTTACGATGCTGACCTGAAAAGGCAAGGGGAAAGGACGTTGTAAGCTGTTTTCCCAAGCCACACAAACTTGTGCCAAGAAAGCATCGCCCATGGTGTGGTCTTCGTTGAGCTCAATAGATAATGATTCGGGGTAATAGCCGATTCCACTGGCTGAGATAATCTGTTTCGGTGGTTGATTACAGGCCAAACAAGCATCGATCAGTGCTGAAGTTCCCTCGGTTCTGCTGCGAAGAATTTCCCGCTTGTACGATTCGGTCCAAGGTTTCGCCACATTGGCCCCAGCCAAATGAATGACAGCGTCGGCGCCTTCCAAGATCTCCGGATTCGACCAAAAAATATTTTTTTTCGATGTTAAATCTTTTTTAACACTTTGTTTGTTACTATACCATCGGCGTAGGTGTAACACAACGTGACCATTATCTTCAAGTAGGTGAGATAAGGTTTCGCCAATAAGCCCAGAGCCTCCTGTTAATATAACTTTCATATCGATGTCGAATTTTTCCGAAAAGGTGTCTGATAACAACAAACAAGACGCGAAAAGGTCTAAAAAAGATTATCGCGACAAGTATTTTATCAAAGATATCGAAAACATCACCGGTATCAAAGCCTACACACTTCGCATTTGGGAGCAGCGATACGGCATGTTGGTACCAAAGCGAACGGATACCAATATTCGTTATTACGAAGAAGAGGATTTGAAGTACATGATGAACATCGCAATGCTCAACGCCAATGGCTACAAGATTAGTCGAATTGCCGAAATGAGTCGCGAAGAAGTTCAACGTAGAACCCTAAGTATCTCAGAAAACAGTTCTAGCCATCAGCACCAAATATCTGCGTTGAGTACCGCGATGTTTGATTTCGATGAAAAGGAATTCAATAAAATCTTGTCCATCAACATCCTCAAACTGGGGATGGAAGAGACCACCGTTAACATCATATTTCCCTTCCTGCAACATGTTGGGGTGCTGTGGTTGAGCGGAACCATTCACGTGGCACATGAACACTTCATCACCAATATCATCAAACAGCGCATGTTTGTGGCCATTGACCAGTTGAATGTTTTGCCCCATGCCAACGCCAAGAAGTTTTTGCTTTTCCTGCCCAATGGAGAAAACCATGAACTGAGTTTGCTGTTTGCTTCGTTTATGCTGCGTTCGAGGGGACAAAAAGTAACCTATTTGGGAACTTCTACGCCCTTAGATGATTTGAATAAAATATATAAATTGCACAACCCAGATGTGGTATTCTGTGCAATCACCAATGCCAATTCAAGCATGCCGGTGCAGGTGTATATTCAAACATTGGCTAGAAACTGGCCCAATACCAAAATATTGGTAACAGGTACTCAGGTGGTGAAGCGCAGGGATCTAAAAATACCTTCCAATTGTAGGGTGATTACCTCACCGGATGATTTCTTGGTTTTTCTAGACCAAATTACCCGTTAAACCGCGCGATATCCACTTCATCGTTGACTGGTTTACCAGCAAGGATATGTTCAGCCAACATCGGTGATAACCAGGAGCACAAACTGCTTCCTTTGGCACCCAGTCCATTGTATACAAACAGGCCTTTTTCAGATTGATGCTCACCCAAATAAGGTCTTCTTTGTTGTACGGTAGGACGTACAGCGCGTTGGTGCGATAACAATGTTACAGGCTGCTGGGTGATTTGCTGCGCCCTGAGAATAAGTGCCTCGGCATCGCTAGTCTCTGGAACGTGACTCAAACTGTTTTTGTGAAAATTACTGCCCAACAAATAAATGTCTGGCTCGCCTGTGGGCACAATCCACTGCTTTTGTTTGATAATTCTGGGTGTGGCTCCCAAGTTGGGGATGTGAACAGTTAAAATATCGCCGCCCGTTGGGTCAAAGAATAGCCACTGAAACCAGGGGTTTTCCAAAACGCCAATGCCCTCACAAAAGACCACCGCATCATATTCTTTCTCCTTGTAGCACCAAAGTGCATTTGATTTTTTAAGCTCCTTGTGGCGGAATTGTTCGGTGAAATACTGTCCTTGACTGAAGAAATGATGTTGCACGGCCGATAACAAAGCAGGTACATCCAACCGACCGCAGTGATTCACCCATGTGGCATCCTCAAATGGCAACTGGTTGAAATCATCAGGCGCTGCCTTTGATAACCAATTAGCCATGGATGCGTTTTCGCGTTGTTTATTCCATTCGTGGGTTTCATTGGCATTGGCATGCAAATTCAGAAAGGGGTAGCGATGGATGAATTTGGCATCCAAGGCCTTTTCCCAATGCGTGTAATAGTCATAGAGCGCAGGAAAGAGGGTGTCGCACTGCCATGTTTTCCGAACCCCTTTGGGTACGATGGGGTTGAGTAGGCCTGCTGCGACCCGACTACTACTTTGCGGGAATTGATTATCGATGAGAACAACATGAACACCGCGCTGTGCCAATTCCATGGCCAGGGTGCTGCCCGCAAGTCCGCTCCCCACAATCAATATGCTGTTCGTCTTGCTGTTCATGGTCTTTTGCGATAACTTGCCGCAAGTTACAAAAGGTTGAACATGAAGAAGGGAATATTATTGTCGGTTTTGATCTGTGGCAGTGGCTGGGTTGCTGCCAGGGAAATCCCCAAGCCATTGGGGTTTTATGGGAAACCATTTTTGGGGGTGTTGGCATCGCAACTCGATGGCGATCAGGCCTCGGGATATAACAAATTTGGCTATCATTTGGGATTGGTCACGGGCTACCGGATGAACGATGACGGTTTTTCAGGGATAGAAATGCAAATGTCGGTCGCAGAGCGGGGAAGTAGACGCGCATTTGATCCCATTACGTTTGTAAATGCATTTCATATTCGGTGCAGGCAAGTAGAGTTACAAGTGAATGGGGTCTATCAGACCGAAGTGCCCATGCTTGGATCGATAGAATTGCTGGGAGGATTGAGGGTGGCTAAATTGTTGGAGGTGGTAGAGACCGAGGGAACGAATCCCGGGATAGCACAAGATTTTAGCAAGGGCAATTTGATGTTGGAATTCGGGGTAACAAAATCGGTGGGTGATCGCGTGGATCTGCGGATTACTTGGGATTATAGTTTACTGTCGGCCGTGAAACAGGATTTCCGGAACGTTTTTTATCCTACCGGGGTATATCACAACGGAGTGGGGGTGTCGGCATTGTTTGATTTAACGACAAAGTAACGAACAACAAAAAAAGCCCAGCAACGCTGGGCTTTTGATTTCCATAGAGGAAAAAGATTATCTAGTGCGAAGCTCTTTAATACGAGCGGCTTTACCGATTTGAGCGCGCAAGTAGAAAATACGTGCACGACGTACACGGCCTTTTCTGTTTACTTCGATTTTGTCGATGAAAGGAGAGTGCATTGGGAAGATACGTTCTACACCGATACCGTTCGAAATTTTACGAACAGTGAAGGTTTCGTCGATACCGCCATTGCGACGCTGAATCACATCGCCTTGAAACTGCTGGATACGCTCTTTCGAGCCTTCCTTAATTTTATAGTGTACAGTTACACGATCACCTGCCTTGAACTCTGGAAGGTCTGTTCTTAAGTACTCAGATGCGATGCTATTAACGATGGAATTCATGGGTTTTAATCCTAATTGGGGTGCAAAAATACACATTTTCCCCTTTATTCCAAAGACTTTCTATTCTTTTTTGTGAGTTATCTGAAAAAATCAAAATGTTGAATAACTTGTGTTAAACTTTTCTTCATTTGGTTGTGTCTTGTCATGGAATTGTTTCTATTTCGCATTTTAATATTCACCACTTTACAGAATGACGAACGAGTCTACCAACCATACAACAATCACGAATGCACAACGACTGTCGAACTGCACAGAAGATGAGCTTACGGCGGAGCTGTTGCGCGCTGGTATGTCGTCCTTGATGTTTGCGGAAGTCGTAAAGCGCTACCAAAAACAGATCTACTACCACTGTAGAAATTTATTGGTGAGTCACGACGATGCGGATGATGCGGTTCAGAATGCCTTTATTAAGATTTGGCAAAACGCCGATCAGTTCAAGGGCGATAGTTTGTTGCGCACTTGGATTTACCGAATCGCGACGAATGAATCGATCAATTTGATTCGCAAGCGCAGGCCCAACATTGATTTTGATGAAGCCCAGCCGGAAATGGCGGAAATGATTTCAGAGGATTTGTATTTATCGGGCGATGAAATTGCTTTGAAACTACAAAAGGCGCTTTGCTTTTTGCCCTTCAAGCAGAAGTTGGTATTTACCCTTCGCTACTTTGAGTCCTTGACATACGCCGAA
>JACCDV010233141.1_pt1 | contig 19043 bp, 28 predicted proteins | sample 7446131 | NCBI WGS metagenome assembly JACCDV01 (sample SAMN15323448, study PRJNA562643) | freshwater metagenome | isolation source: river surface water | place: USA:Blue River Watershed | collected 2017-08-17 | reverse complement strand
CCTGCGCGGTGAGTACCCAAAAATCTTCAGGTATAAATGCGCGAATCTCACGCTCTCGCTCCATGATGATGCGGAGTGCGGGGGATTGTACGCGACCTGCAGAAAGTCCGTAGCGCACCTTCTTCCAAATGATGCCGGAGAGGTCGTAGCCAACGAGTCGGTCAAGTACGCGACGTGCCTCTTGCGCTTCTCGTAGCTCGGTGTTGATGACATCAGGACTCTGCACAGCTAGAGCAATGGCTTCCTTCGTGATCTCGTTGAAACGGACGCGGCGGATGTCTTTGGCTTTTGCGATCTTTGCCTTCTTCAGTATTTCAGAAATGTGCCATGCGATAGCTTCACCTTCTCGGTCGGGGTCGGTCGCGAGTAGGATGTTGTCGGCTTTGCGTGCGGCTGCAGATATTTCAGCAATAACTTTTTCTTTGCCTTTCACGACTTCATAGTGCGGCACAAAACCACCCTCGATGTCGATGGCTTTTTTGTTGCTTTTGGGAAGGTCGCGAATGTGACCGACTGAGGCTTTCACTACAAAATGCTTTCCCAAATATTTCTGAATCGTCTTTGCCTTCGCGGGGGACTCGACGATTACGAGTGTTTGCATAGGTGAACAATTACCTCATATAGGCCATTGTTGTCAAATTCGTATACGTGAGCTGCAGTTTCATAACTATGGAAAATCCCGTGTTTTCATATGCATGAAAACACGGGATGCTGGTGATCTAATTCTGCGCTCGACCGTTCTTTTTGCCTCGGATGTGATCGATAAACTTCATGGAAAGGACCACAACCTCATCGTTTGTTGGATTTACATATCCAATGTCGTAACCGTCTTGCACGGCCTTTGCGGCCCACTTCAGAAGTACGATTGCTGTGTTGATCGTCTCTGCCTTTGAGCTCTGTCCGAGCATGTTGCAGAGTTCGTTCAGCTGTTCATTGCCGGCTTGGTTGATTTCAAGTTTAAGCGCGACTATCTCTGTCATGACTACCTCCGTACTGCCCTCAATCTACGATCCTGGGTGGAATTGTCAACGCGCTCTACGGAGCGTGCCGTTGTTGTTTCGGATATGACCTGACAGCTCTAGTGTGGTGATGGCAATGTTCGCTTCTGCTGCGCTCACTCCTAGGTGTTGGAGTAGCAGGTCTTTTGCCATGGGCTCGCGCAGGAGTTCAAGAATCCTTTGAGACAGTGTGCTCTGTCCCTCGGTAGTGGTGGTTTCTGGTGTCAGATGTCTCGCATTCTCATCAATATGGAGTGCAAGCAGAATGTCTGCAGCGCTGCGTACCGGTGTCGCTCCGAGCGATATGAGGAGGTGGGGGCCCGAGCCGGTACTGCTATATATAGAATGGGGAACCGTGAGGACGTCGCGATTGTATTCGGTAGCCAGTCTTGCGGTGATGAGCGTGCCTGATCGCTCCTCCGCTTCGATGACTAAGACAGCGTGAGAAAGTCCTGCCATGATGCGGTTCCGCTGAGGAAAGCTCTCCGGTCGCGGCTTCCAGTCTGCATCAAACTCGGAGAGGAGTGCGCCGTCATTCTTTAGAATTTCTTGTGCGAGAGCGAAGTGCGATGCTGGATACAGTACGCGGTCGGAGAGACCTGATCCTGGAACGGCAACAGTAGGAAGGTGTGCATCCAGTGCGGCACGGTGGGCAATGCCATCGATGCCGAGTGCGAGGCCGGAGACGATGACTATTGGGTATCCCTGTAGTCCGCTAATGAGATCAGTGGTGACTTGTTTGCCGTATGCAGTGTATTTGCGTGCACCAACGACACAGAGCCATGCGTGCGTGTGTGGTGGCATCGTGCCACGCACAGAGAGTGTGGGTGGAGGGTTGGGGATTTCGCGCAGTCTTGCGGGATATTCGTCTTTGGTGAGATGACGAATGGGATACTGCATACGTGTGCGTATGTGCGCATAGTGTAACGCGAAATCCGGCGCACGTAGTGCGCCGGATGTTAGTATCGATATGCAACGATGAGTGATGTGTCATCGCGCATCCCATGCCTTTTTCTGTGCGTGTCTACCAAAGACTCGGCAGGTGCATTCTGTGCAATGCCGCTCTGCCAATCAATGCAAGTCTTTGTGATTGGTAGACGTAGGTCACAGAAGCTACTTGTACAGAGCAAGATGAAGTCACTGTGTGAGAGGTGTGCCTCGCCATACTCCGGTGTTCGATCGATAAGCTGTTCGAATGTGCAATCACCGAGCGATCGTGTTGTTGCGAGTGTTCTCGTGCCACATGGCGATAACATAGTGTCGCCGCGGATGACACCACCTTTCAGCATGATGCGTGTTCTCTCGCGGGTATTCGCTCGTACGCTGTGTGGGGCAAGACACCCCATGTCGCGCATGCTCTGAAAGTCCGTAGGTCCCCAAAGTATTGGTGCGTCACCGAGAGACGCCATGTGCACTTGGCCTTCGCCTGTGAGATGTGCCATGGATATGCAAGCACCCGCTCTGAAATGCTGCGTTTCAGAAGCAAGCACACTAATGGTTGTGTCGAGTGCTGTGCGTGCACGAGTGAGTGCGGGCAAGCGCTTCAGTGTGTGTTCAACCACACTGCGATCCTGCCCGTGTCCTTGAAGGACTGCCACGATGTACTCATCCAAACCTATCTGGTCTATATATATGTCATCTTGCCCCGTACGAGGGGCTGTGTAGGTGGAAATCTGCCACATACTGAGTCCTCCTCGTTGCTACAAATGCCAGGGGAAACACTAGCACGCAGCCGATTTTTGGGCTACCATAACCAACATCATGTTAGACATAAAGTTCATACGAGAAAATAGTGACGTCGTAAAGGCTGGTGCAAAGAAAAAGCATATCGAAATAGACATCGACAAACTCATTGCCGTCGATGAGACACGACGTGCTCTCATGACCGAAGCCGAAAAGCTGCGCTCAGAACAAAACGCCGCGAGTCAGAAGATTGCATCTGCAGCAGCAGAAGAGAAGTCGGTGCTGCTTGAGTCTATGCACAGCGTGAAGGCTGCGCTCCAGCAAAAAGAAGAGGAATTGAAAAAAGTGATGGCTGAGTGGCATGGGCTCATGTTACAGGTGCCTAATATTCCGGACATGACGGTACCGGAAGGAGCGAGTGAGGCTGACAACAAAGTGGTGCATGAGTGGGGTGTGAAGCCGCAGTTTGGCTTTGAACCCAAAGATCACATGACGCTCATGACGGCGCTCGACATGGTTGATTTTGAACGAGGTACAAAAGTGCACGGCTTTCGCGGATACTTTTTGAAAGGGGATGGTGCAGAGTTGTCGTGGGCGCTCTGGAACTATGCTCGTGCATTTTTTAGCAAGAAGAAATTTGTACCATTCATCGCGCCTGCGGTAGTGAAGCGCGAGTTCTTTTATGGCACTGGCCATTTGCCGTCAGAGGCCGAAGACCTATTTAAGACGCAGGATGATGACTATCTCTCTGGCACTGCAGAGGTACCGATGATGGCATACCATGCCGATGAAATACTGAAGGAATCAGAGCTTCCTAAGCGATACTTGGCTTTCTCTCCGTGCTACCGACGCGAGGCGGGCAGTCACAGCAAAGATACTAAGGGACTCATACGCGTGCATGAGTTCTATAAGCTGGAGCAGCTGATTATTTGTAAAGCAGATCATGCCGAGTCACAGGCACTCCATGAAGAGATCAATAGAAACTATGAAGAGTTTCTAGAGTCGCTCGAGTTGCCATACCATCGCCTCCTCATTTGTGGTGGTGATTTGAGTGCGAGCAAGGTAAAGCAGTACGATACGGAAATTTGGATGCCATCACAGAACGCGTACCGCGAAGGATCAAGTGCGTCGTACTTCCACGACTATCAGACACGTCGCTTTAACATCCGATATGACGATGGTGTGAAGAAGCAGTTTACGCACTCACTCAACTGCACCGCAGTAGCAACGCCACGCATCATTGCAGCGTTTGTCGAAAATTTCCAAGAAGCAGATGGATCAATTCGCATTCCACCGGCACTGGTACCCTATATGGGCAAAGACAAGATAACGAAGTAGGACATGGCACGTCATCCTCTTGGGACAGGAAAGGCTGCTAAGAAACGCCGAGAACAACTGTTTGTACGACTGGGTATTGGAGGCGCTATTGCATTCGTGCTCGTCATCGGTGTCCTCCTTGGACTTCGACATGAATCTATCCTGATCAAGGATATTCATGTTGAGGGACATAAGGTGCTAGAAGAGGACGATGTGCGTGCAATAGTCATGAAAGAACTCGAGGGAAGTTATGGATTTATTATCCCGAGAGCGTCCGCTTTTTTCTACTCCAAGAGTGACATTCAAGACGCGCTCATGACGATCCATAAGCGTGTGAAGATTGTGCATGTCGACCGCACGTCGCTGACTGCGCTCACGGTGCGCATCACCGAGCGTGAGCCGGCAGCGCTCTGGTGTGAGGATGATGAGGTGCCGTGCTATTTCATGGATGCGGCGGGGTATGTCTTTGCTGAGTCGCCGATCTATTCGGGCTCAGTGTACGTACTATTTAAAAAAGGTTTGATCAGCGACACGGTGATCGGGTCTCAGTACATGCCGGAAGATGAGTTTACGCTGGTGACCACGTTCATTGCGACGCTCACGCGACTCTCTTTAAGTACGCGCTCGTTTGATGTTGGTGCTGACGAGTACACGCTCCACCTGACTGAGGGCGGCAAGATACATTTTGTGCGTGGTGGTGATTTGGATTCTGTACTTTTGGCACTCGAAACCACTTTGATGTCTGAATCTTTCAAAAAACATTCTCTCTCAGAGCTCGACTATCTCGACCTACGCTTTTCTAACAAGGCTGTCGTGAAATGGAAGCAGGAATCTATTGAAGAAGTGGATACCGTCGTCGAGGCTTCACAAGATGTGATAAATGGGTAAGGTGTATTCATGGATACCTTTTGGCATCGACTGAAGCGCCCCATCATCGTGCTTGCACCTATGGCCGACGTCACTGACCCGGCCTTTCGCCGTGTCATAGCAAAGTATGGTAAGCCTGATGTCATGTGGACGGAGTTTGTCTCGGCAGATGGTCTTGCATTTGCACCTGAAGAAGGGCAGAAGAAGTTGCGCGCTGACTTACAGTATACGGAAACAGAGCGACCGATCGTTGCGCAGTTTTTCACGTCCCGACCGGAAACAATGGAGCGCGCGGCAGCGCTCGCGCGAGAGCTTGGATTTGACGGTATCGATATCAACATGGGTTGCCCTGATTCCTCTATTGAAAAGCAGGGCGCTGGCGCCGCTATGATGAAAGACCCGGGGCGAGCAAAGGAGGTCATTGCAGCAGCCCAGCAGGGAGCTCAGCATGTGCCGGTGTCGGTGAAGACACGCATCGGATTTAATACTGTTGAAATTGATACATGGTTGCCACACGTCCTCTCGACGAAGGTGGCAGCACTCACTGTGCATGCGCGCACACGTAAGGAGATGTCGAAAGTCCCGGCACGCTGGGAGTTTGTGCGACGTGCTGTTGAGCTTCGCAATGAACATGCACCGGATACTCTGATCCTTGGTAACGGTGATGTGCTCACGCTCGATGCCGCGCGGGTGCGTGCTGTTGAGACAGGATGTGATGGGGTCATGATTGGGAAGGGTATCTTTGGTAATCCGTGGCTATGGAGTGGGGAGCAGCCTGATTTGCGCACGCGACTCACTGTGCTCGTCGAGCATGTTCGACTTTTTGAAGAGCTGCTCCCGCATAAAAGTTTTCATATTATGAAGAAACATTTCAAGGCGTATGTGCACGGCTTTGATGGAGCGGCTGAACTCCGCACCACCTTGATGTCCTCAGAAACCGGTGATGATGTCGTGCGGCATATCGAGGCATATCTGCATTTGCTATAATCTCTGCATGAAAAGCACACAGAACGATCACACGACACTCTATAGAAAGTACCGACCACACACGTTTGCTGATGTGCTTGGACAGGATCACATTGTCTCTGTGCTCCAGAGCGCGATACAAAAGAAGGCAATTGCTCATGCCTATCTCTTTGCAGGTAGTCGCGGCACCGGCAAGACGAGTATTGCACGCATAGTGGCTCGTGAGATTGGCGTATCGGCTAATGATTTGTATGAAATCGATGGCGCCTCGAATAGAGGCATTGATGAAGCGCGCTCGATACGAGAAGCGGTGCACACGTTGCCGCTCGAGTCACCGTACAAGGTGTACTTGATCGACGAAGCACACATGCTCACCAAGGACGCATGGAATGCATTGCTCAAAACGCTCGAAGAGCCACCAGCGCATGTCATCTTTATGTTTGCGACGACGGAATTAGAGAAGGTGCCAGAGACAATTTTGTCGCGCTGCCAGATATTTCAATTTAAAAAGCCGACACACGCTGTCTTGAAAGAGATGCTTATGCGCGTGGCAAAGAAGGAGGGATATGCGTTGCCGGAAGATGCCGCTGCGCTCCTCGCAGTACTGTCGAGAGGGGCCTTTCGAGACTCGCTCGGACTCTTGCAGAAAGTGCTTGGTGCAAGCGATACAAAAACAATTACCGCTGCTGCAGTGGAACAGGTGACTGGAGCTCCCACGACCCGCTTGGTAACCCAGTTTGTCGGGGCGCTCGCTAAGAAGGACACAGGAGCTGCGCTTGGTGTTGTGCGCGACGCTATTGCTTCAGGGGTTGATCTCGAAGTGTTCATGGATCTTGTCTTGTCTGCAGTGCGTGCAGTACTACTCCTGCGCTATGCAGGTGATATGCAGGAGACTGTGCTCACAGAGTACGGGGAAGAGGAGCAGGTCTTCCTCAAGGAGATGGCTGGCGCCCCTGGTCAGGCCCTTAATTCGAAGGTGCTTGTGCACTTACTCGACGCCAGCGAGCGCCTCTCCCTCCTCTCGGTACCCGCACTTGCTATAGAGCTAGCAGTGGTCAAAATTGCCGAGGAAAGGTAGGCTATTTACATGTCACGAGAAGGCGCTCCGGCCGTTATACAAGAAGACCTCCACAGCCTCATAGCACGTGCTAAGGCTGGAGAGCAAAAGGCGTATGAGCAGCTCTATGGAACTTTGTACACCCCTGTGTATCGATTCTTGCTCTCCCGAACGCGCTCCAAAGAGGAGGCAGAGGATTTGGCAGGAGATACCTTTATCAAATTTTTTAATGCATTAGACCGCTTTGTGCCGCTCAAGGACTCTGCGCTGCCGTATCTCTTTACGATCGCACGCAACCTCATGATCGACAAAGCGCGTGTGAAGGATCGAGAGCTGGTCGTGGATGAAGATTTTCTCTTCGCGCTTCCTGATCATGGTCCAAGCCCAGCTGAGCAAAGTGAGCTGTGGGATGATGTTGATGCACTCAGAAAAGCAATTGCAAAGCTCCCTGAGGGAGAGCAGTCTGCACTGACACTGCGCTACTTCGACAATCTGTCCATGAAGGAGGTATCAGACGTTTTGCAAAAGAAAGAGGATGCGGTGAGACAACTCGTGTCGCGAGGACTCCGCAGATTGCGTACAATAGTATTGGAACACCATGAATCTGAAACATGAAAAAATAATTGAAGAGGCCTTGCGCCGTCACGAACGAGGTGACGGGTTTGAAACATTTCTCAAGGCCCACCCTGAGGTGCAGAGCGAAGTGCGCGAGATGGTAGAGATTAGTAAGCGCATCTCGGCCCTTAGTGAGCATATACCCGTACCGAAGAGAGGGTTTGAAAAAGCACTTCGTGGTATTCACTTCGCAGAGGAATCAAAGCAAGAGCGTGTTGTTGCACTCGAGTCACCGTACTGGATGTTGCTCGTCACTTCATACGCTCGCTACGCGGTGCCTGCACTCATGGTGGTGTTGGTAGTGGTGGGTGTCGGTGTGTATCCAAGCACACCAGCAGAGCCTGATGCGGAATCAACTGCGGTGGGTACTGTGGAGACTATGCAAATGAAGATGGTCCCGCTTGGTGCTGAGTCAGGCGACGCTGCACCTGCTGCTTTTTCAGCGAGTAGTGAGATGGTGCCTTCTGGTGCCGAGACATCGCTAATGGCAGCGGATGCAGTCAGTCTACGCACAGCAACGATAGTGAGTGTGGATGATTTTGTGCTCCAGCTACAACAGGAAGCGACGAATGAGATAGCAACATTGTCCTCGAGTGATGCAGAATTTTCTGTTGCAACGGACAATGGCGCAGCCGTGTTACGAGATTTTAATACTGTGTATGATGAAACATCGCTATAACATTGCCGTATCCACGCTCTTCGCGATCACTCTTTTGAGTGCGCCTATGTCCTTTGCGCTGGCTGAACGAGGCTCTTCGCAGAGTCTTGCGCAGGTGACCCTCTCAACGAGTGGTAAAGGATCCTTTTGTTCGGAGATTGATGGCCTTGCTTCGCAAGCGCTGAGCAGTATCACGGACTTGGAAAAGAAATATAACAAGAAGTCAGAGGATCGCATGAAGGAGGTGTGGAATGTGCGCACGATGCAGGAGCAAAGTGAAGCAGAGCGTCGCGGACAGTCTGCTGACATGCGTGCCAAAGCGCTCGCGGAGCTCACTGCGAAAGCGAAAACTTCAAAGGAGAAAGCGGCGCTCAAGAAATTTGCACAAGACCTCGACGTTGCGCTCGCGCTACGACAAAAGCAGGTAGATGAGAGCAATGCGATATTGCGTAAGCAGGTAGACAAGATGCTTAGCGATCGTAAGGCGGCACTGAGTGCTGCAACTACTTCACTGAAAGCTGCTGTCGATGCATCAGTTAAAAAGGCAAAGGCAAGCTGTTCGAATAAGGCATCAGGAAATGCCGTGAAAGATGAATTTAAAGACAATTTGAAGAAGGCACGTATTTCTTTTGAGGCCGCGGTACAAAAGATTGCTTCAACCACTCCAGATTCGGCTATCAAGACTCGCAATGATGCAATGCTCTCAGCGCATAAAGCATTCAATAAGACTCTGGAAAGTAAGTTGAGCGACCTCAAAAAGGCAGCACCAACGCTCTAGCTAGCGCGCTCGACGCCCTATAGACGACGGAGATGAGCGTGCTATTCTAGTCGGCAGATGACTCGTGGAGGTGTGTATGAGTGTTGGTGAAAAAGTACGCATCGCTGATTTTCGGCGGGCTGCTCAGAAGCTGCGCGACAATGATGAGGTGGTGACGTGTATCGCGTTAGGAAAGGAACTTCTACGGCCACCGAGCTATGTGCGCAAAGTACTCGATGGCTTGCCGTGGCTCAAGGCGGAGCTCAATGTGGAGTCAGAGAACCATGGGGTGTATCTGCGCTACAAAACCGCAGTCCTCCAGATCTTGGCTCGCGGGGAACAGCCTTCGTATAGCTCTCTAGCAAAGTCCCTGTCCCTCACAGAGCGTCGGGTGCGCAACTTTGTCGCACGGCACCCACAGCTACTTGCTGATTGTGGTGTACCTTCGCTCGGAGAACGCTTTGTGCATGGCAGTGTCGCATACTTCAGGTGGCACATAGAGGCACTGTCTAAGCAAGGGGTACGGGTGACGCCTGCGACGTATGCCAAGGCCTATGACATCGACCGCTCTTGGATATATAAAGTGATACAGAAAAACGAAGCTGTGGCTGAGCTTTTTGGTTGCCACCACTTGTATAGAGGCTCGTAATGGCCTTTACCCATCAAATCCCGCACTCGCCAGGAGTGCGGGATTTATATGCAGGTCTTGGTTGAGAAAATGTGCTTTTTGCGGTACGGTAGTGAAGTTCTGTATACATTGCCGGTTCGTCTAATGGTAGGACACTTGCCTCTGGAGCAAGGTATTGGGGTTCGAGTCCCTGACCGGCAGCAATCTATGACCAATTCACACCCTGAAGAATACTTAGATTTAGTTAATGAGCGAGATGAAGTCATTGGAAAGAAACTTCGCTCCGAGATTTACGCCGAAGGACTTACTAACTTCCGGGTAGTAAATGTATTCGTGGTAAATTCACAAGGTCAGATTTGGATACCTCGGAGAACTGCGCATAAGGCGATATTTCCACTGTCCCTTGATTTTAGTGCCGCTGGACATGTGGAGAGCGGTGAGACATATGATGAAGCGTTTGCAAAGGAAGTTCGCGAGGAGCTAGATATCGATGTTTCTAAAGTGAGTCATCGTCTCCTTGGCCACCTGACTCCGCGAGATGGAGTCAAATTATTTGAAGCAGTATACGAAATTAGATCCGATGCGGCCCCCCAATTCAATCCAGATGATTTCATAGAATATTATTGGATGACACCAGCAGAGATAGCTGAACGTATAGAAGGGGGTGATTTAGCCAAGGATGACATCGTACCCTTGCTGAGACGGTTCTATCTGTAACAAGTCTAACATCATCAGTGGCCCCAGCTTGTGAGCTAATGAAAAATCATGCTTGATAAGAACACAAGAAAATACATTCTGGTCATCGCTATGATGACGGCACTGACGTATCTGGTGTATCAGATTGGAGGCAGAAACTTATATGCATTAGTTATTGGCTTTGCCATCTCTGTTGCGATTGTGAAAGTTATGGTTCTACCACTCTTCGAGAATTCTTCAGACTCTGAAAATAAATGACTAATCAGATAATGGGGGCAGTCACGAGTGATCAGAAGAACGGTGGCTGACCTCATTTTTTATTATCTGCTATACTGCTGTCATGATTTTTCAAATCGCTAATATTATTGCGGGAGCCCTACTGTCTTCTGACCGTATTCGAACTTTCGTGCACGATAAGCCCGCCCTATCATTTTTAGATTCTGTTGAGTCATACCGATCAAAGATAGGTGTTGCGATCCTGGTGCTCGGGGTTCTGGCTCTCATTCAAAGGCTTGATATCTATTGGATCGGTATTTCAGGCGCATCATTTCCGCAAGCAATCCCGCTACTTGGAGCTGGCCTGCTCTTAGGGGCTCCCATTCTGGAGAAGTACACAACGGCTGTAAGTCCTGCCATTTCAGTGCTCAAACGATACCAGACTCTCATAGGTGTTGCTGCTGTGGCGAGTGGTGTGGGCTCACTTATGTTCGGCTGTGTTCTGCCGCTTGTTTGCCACGTGCCATTTTAGGTCTATCAAGTGCGTCAGGTGTGAATGGAAATGAGGGCATTCATATTATTTTTTCCACGCGGCCTCCAAGGTTGATATAGTATAAAAATGGATAAGCCAGTGCGACATGCTGTGTCTTTGGTAATAGAAAACGGTGAAGGTGAAGTTCTTTTTGCACTGCGGTCACCAACGAAAAAACTCTATGCCTCTACATGGAGCTTGCCCTCATATTATGTTGGTGAGGGTGAAACATTTGAAGAAACGGTTAACCGCATAGGAAAAAACAAATTAGGTGTGCCTACTGAAGCGGTCAAGCTAATTAATGAAGGTCGGTCGGACAGAGGGGATTTTCTACTTTTCATGCATGTCTATAGTGCGCGAATCATAGAAGGAGAGCCTCATATGGTTTCTGATGACTACACAGAGTTTGCGTGGTCAGAGCCAATGAGTCGGCTTATGGCGATTAAAATAATGGGGGACTGCTGCAGGCTTTATAAGGAATATCTAGAGAGATCCAATCCAGCAGTGACCCCGATCTCAAGCAAATGAGCGCAGCGAGATTTGTTGCGGAGAAATATCTACGAAGGTATTTGAGCAGTTACGTAGTAGGCGCATCCACACGTGTCCTATGTAATCTTCTCGGATATTTGACATATCTGATAATATGTTCTATTGTGTTTCTAGCGGGTACCCGTTGTGGGATGCCGTGTTCCTGGAAAGGGCAAATACATTGACTAACTCAACAAAGGCGATGACTCCTGGACAGATGCGCCAGATTATCTCGCTCGCCATCTCTGCCGTGCCGGCCGACCTTTCTTACGAAGAAGCCTCTCGCATCTTGCGTCCTGGCAAGGCCCTCCGCGAGAAGGTGGATTCTCTCTGGAATATGCTTAGGGCGACGGAGACGACCTACAGCGTGAAGTTGCCGAAGGGTGACATTCTTGATCTCATTCATGCGCAGGACTTTGGCTTGACGCGCAATCTGCGTCTGACCAAGAAGAGTGTTCGCGCTTTTGAGTGGAATGGCGATCGTAAGAAGCGTGTGACTCTTGAGACTCGCATGTATACGACCACGCATCCGGGTGAGGTTCGTCGCATGGCTCGGGCAGAAGGATATCGTTTGGCCGATATTCGCGAGGCGTTCGCATTTATGCTTCAGAACCCTCATCATTCCGAGGCTCTGTATCTGTTGCCGCCCGCTTGTGATCCTGACAACATCGGCGCGCTCCTTTGTATCTGTTCTTCTGTCGACGGGGAGCCGACTGGCTTCGTAGGTCCTGATGACGAAAACAATCTGACTCATGAGTGGTATGTGCTTGTGGTGAAGCTTTAATACTTGAGCTCCGGTGCGATTGCGCTGGGTCAGGTCGGATTTCTTTGGGAATCCGACCTTTTTTATAATCAAAATCAAACCGATACAAGGAGGTAAGGGTATCTACGTTCTCTTACATAACTAGCGATCGAATTGAATGAGGACGCTGACGGGACGGGACGAGAAGGGAAGTCTGGGAGATCTTTGGACGTTTTCCATAAGGAAAAGGATTCCAAGTTCCCGAGCTCGAAAATTTAAAAAAGGAATCTGCTGAAAGGGGGATCGGCACTCACTCTTATGGTTCTGGGGATTATGATAGAATTGCACATGATTCGTATGCAACTTCCCATCAATGGATACTAACCAGGGACACAATGGTGGTAATCAGGGCATAGCCATTTTTTATATTATTTTAGGGATAGTGATTGGATATCTCTATCAAGTATTGAATACCCTACATCTAATTGGTAGGGCGGGAAGCGGTTCAGGCTATGACGGTTCTCCTCTAGCGACTATCGCAACACCTATATTCGTATACTCTTTTTCGATGACGCTAATTTTAGTGGGTTTGAACATAATCTACCTGACGGTAATAACACAATCAGAAGCTGTCAAGAAGAAATTAGATCGCTTAGGTATTTTGCCATTCTACGCATTTATCATTGGTGGCCTGCTAGTATGGCTAGTATCTCTAGTTGATAAGCTTCATGTATATGGTTGATGCTCAAATGCGGTTATATCTGTCGTATCATAAAGGTTTCAACATCGTCCCACACTCTAATTGATGCAGCGAGAATTGCTGCCGGGTGAGCTCTTGAAGCGAGTTAATTATGAGGCAAGTATGAGGAGGTGTGTGCTAGCATGACAGTGTATGAACTCAGTCCTATCTTTAGCTGCGCTGATATTCGGCGTCTCAATTATTGCAGCTATTTTTGCGTATGTTTGGCAGGCGCGCATGGTTTTACGAAGAGGGTCTACGCATGCGGAAAAGTTTTCATCTGAAAGTGGTCTTGTGTTTTCTCAGACAAGCGTATGGCAAGGTTTGAAGTTCGGTATTGGTTTTGCAATTGGGGTAACGATTTGGGGTTTGATACTTTGGGTGCTAACTGTAATTACTTTTTACGCAGCGGCCTGGAAATTTATATTTCCTCTCATGATGGCCGGATAGTTGTGACCTGGATGCATGGTTGCCTTGTATAGGTGTATTATACGTGAATGAAACTCCTACTCACCTCAAATGGGTTTATCGGGAATTCACTTGAAAAGGATTTTTGGGATCTCGTTGGTAATCGTGAGCACCTTCGGGTAGCAATAGTTCCAACTGCTGGTGATCCCATTGAATGGGTGCCTGAAAAGGAGGGAGATCCTCCACAGTTGTATGTTGCACGACTGACACGACCAAATGACGCAGAGTATGGAAAAGGGAAAAGCTATCAGTATTTTAAAAATATGGGCCACGCCGTCACGGTGGTCGATTTAAAAGAGGGCCCAGTCAAAGTTAAAGAAAGGCTCGCACAGGCGGATGTCATCCTTGTGGGTGGCGGTGATATAAATTGGCTTCTTGATTGGACTAAAAAGTCTACATTGGATACGTATCTAAAAGAATTACTAGACAAAGGAGTCGTCTATGTGGGAGAAAGTGCTGGTAGTGGCATTCTGCAACCTGATATCGGGCTTGGATGGTGGGAACCTGGAGACACATTAGATCATGTTGGCTTAGGTGTCATCGATTTTGCATTGTCCGTTCATAACAAGGAAAACGAGCTGCTCGAGAATATGGAGAAAGCAAGGGAACGTAGAGCATTTATGCAATCTCATATGCCCTGGCCATGGAAAGTCTACTTCCTTCAAGACGGTCAAGCTATCAAAGTTGATGGTGGAAAAATAGGGCACATCGGTGAGGGGGTGAAAGATTCTATATAACTTGAAGTACTGAGAGTGAGGTGTATAGTCTGAAGCGTGATTTCTCTGCCACTTCTACTCCAGCATAGAAACGCTATCTATAAGTATGATAAAATAGAATAACTTATCAAAAATTTTCAATTATCAAATGAAATTTTCCCCTGAATCCAATACTGGTCCCGCAAACAATTTCAGCCGCCAAGAGAGTGCTGGTAATGCTAATGAAATAAGCGCTGAGGAGTTCACGAAAATAGGTGATTTGGTTGGGCGTGTAGCGATTAAAGAGGGATATGTAAGGCCTACTGAGGAGGATAAAGAACTAAATATTTCAAATGAGCCTTGGTTGAATGAAGTGAAAGCTCTTATTGATAGAGGACCGGAACATGAAGCTGCCTTTTTTTCGATGCTATTTGAATCCATGTATGACATAGCTGGTGAGAATAGAGCTGTCTCAATCAAGCACATTTCAGAGGATTTGGGCTATACGTCTTCGAAGATTGGACAGTTATTTGCTGCGTATATTTCTCAGGCAAGAGAATATAAACCTAATTACTAGCAAGGTGCGTCTAGCAGCGATAGTGGCAAATCACTGCCTATCCGTTTCAAGTATCTGTCCTGAGTTGGGCGATATCACGTCTTATCGAATACAAAAGAGAAACCCGCCAAGGCAGATTTCTCCGCGGCGGGTTATGAGCATTTTGGAAAACGCTCGTTAAATGCTTTTAGCTTGGCGATTGCAGCAATTGCGGGACGGCGCAACCATACTCCCATGCTACCAAATACGATTGCGCTGGGAGTTACGATGAGAAAGCCGTACAGCGTCTTTTCGTGGTGCGAGATCATGGCTCCCGCAACAATGAACAGAAACGATACCGCTATGCAGAACCACGAGATAAAGCACTCTCGTTCGACGCCCATTTCCAATTCTTTGCGCGTGCCTTCAACGTACATCGTGCACTCCTATTCTCGTTGGTGTTGCTGAGTAGATGCTCCGCTTTACACAGGATGGGAGACCCATCCCCGGATGCAATTTACCTCAACGAACTTATTATATATTAGCACATAAAATACTATTATGTCAAACACTGAAGCACTGTAGTGATGGTGTGCTCTGCGAAAGCACTGTGTGCATTGCTTGGTGAAAGCTGTGACGCAAGTGCTCTGCATGTGTTTGTTGACATAGTAGCTTTGTGTGATATAGTGCGCCTCGATCGCAATGGGAGTCGCTGATGAGTCATGAAATTTTTTTTGTCGTCGAATTCAGTCAGGCAGATGAGATGAACCAAGCACTGAAAGAAGGCTTTAAAGGCCTCGTCTCTAGAGAAACAATTAACTGGAGTGGGCCTATGCAAAAAGGAGACGATGTTGCATTTGCTGGGTGTGAGGAACCGCTTCAGATAAAGAGGCTGATACATTTTCCAGAATCTGTCAGTGATTTCGAAACATCATTCACTGAGGTCACAGTTGAGGCAACGCGGGCGGTGATTGATCGCTTACTCACTCTGGGTAATGACTGGGACAAGTACTTGCTGTAATGAGCCGGAGAATGACTGAAAGAGTCGACTCGCGGCTCTTTTTTTGTGCTCACGTGTCCATGTATTGTGACTCGAATGTCCAGAACAGACAGTTGTGCGATCTCATCTGAGTGGATACAGTAGTATGAATAGTCATCTTACTAATCTTCACCACGACACCATGAACCCTGAACCAACAGAAACGCAAAACCTATTCACTGGCGTGAAATGGTTTGATCGTACTGAAGTGCGTGACCGAGAAAAACTCTCGCCGGAAGACTTGCGGTATGTAATGGGGTGGACTATCGCTCCACTCGGCTACGGCAATATATTTTATGTCGCTGGTCGTAAGTTGCCGGATCTCCTCGTCGTGTATGTAATCACCCTCATCTTTTTTCAATTTAGTAACAGGGTAGTGAGTGTGACAAATTTGAGTACTATTCCTCTTATACTGTTTGCGCTTTTGACGCTCGGTATGCTGGCTTTGTCCTTCTATTCGACATACTTCCTTTTCAGGCATGGAAGACGTCTTTCATGGAACAGGGGTCGCTATACCAGCTCATGGACTAAATTGATGTGGCCGAAGACTGTCCCATTTGAAACTGTGGATCAGCTGCGCGCATCGGAGAAGAATTTTGTGAAGTACAATGTGATACCAAGTGTCGTGTTTGTTGGGCTGCTCCTCGTTTTGCTCGCGGTGGTGACCGTCCTGGAGTAAGAACAAACAGCGGGGTGAAGTTGTACTCCTTGACTGAGGCAGTCTTTGGCTATAAATTGCGCGCAGCTACCGGAGAGAGGACTCGCATGAGTGATAACAAAATGGGTGGTGTGCCACCGCAGACGAGAGCGGCACTGTACCGCTTTTTTGAACGGCAGAACTCCAGCGATGATGCGGCATGGGCCCGTGTCATCGATACGATGACACAACTTGGTGTCGTGAAGACGCTTGAGAAACTAAAAGAATAAACGGACACGGCTCCAGATACCATCTGGAGCCGTTTTGCGTTTTGGGTGGTGAGGTTGTCCGTCGTGTGAGTACGCAAGGAGAGAGTGCGATAGAATGTATGCATGATGTTGGATGCAGAACAGAAGGCAAAGGTGGTGGTTGCCGTAGAAAGTGAAGTGCAGCGCCTCCTCACGGGTGCTGAGGTTGGGCATGATTGGTGGCATATCCGCTGTGTACTCCAGAATGCACGAGCTATCGCAAAAGAGGAGGGTGCGGATATCTTTGTGGTTGAGCTTGCAGCACTACTCCATGATGTGTCTGACTACAAGTTCAATGGGGGAGACGATGCAGCGAGCGCGCGCATTGCTCGCGCACTACTTGCGCCATTTGGTGTAAGTGAAAAAGATATTGCGCATGTCGAGGACATTATCAATACCATTTCCTATAAAGGGTCTGGTGTGGCAGACGACATGCAGACGCTCGAGGGCAAGTGTGTCCAAGACGCTGACAGACTCGAGGCGCTGGGCGCGCGAGGGATTGCACGCGCCTTTACGTATGGAGGCTATGCAGGCCGCGAGATGCATAATCCTGATATAAAGCCACTTCTCCATGCATCTAAGGATGAGTACATGAAAGCAAAAGGCACGACCATTAATCACTTCTATGAAAAGCTCATGCTGCTCAAGGAGAGAATGAAGACCAAAGCAGGTAAGAGGATGGCAGAGGGACGCCATATCTACATGGAGGAATTCCTGCAGCAATTTCACGATGAATGGGACGGGAAGAAGTAATGTGTGAAAGTGATAAAATGAGACCCCGACACACGAATGTGTGTCGGGGTCGATTGGGAGCGTTAGTCCCAAATTTTGGACTCGAACAGATTGTCAGCTTTGTACTCCGAGCTGCAGCTGTTGATCCATGTTGCGATTTGAATCGCCGTCATGATGCGTTGACCTTCGGTCATTTTATGTATTCTCGCGTTCGCAAGTAGTGCGGTCAGTACATACAGCTGTTCTGCGTTTACAATTGCAGATGGTGCTGTGGCCCGCATGACGTCCTGCAAAAAGCGGAACTCCAACTCGTCCTTCTTGCCAGTCAGCAACTTCTCGATATACCCTGACGCATTCATATTGGCCATGGCGGCTCCTCCCTTTTCGAACTTCTTTTTAATTATACAATGATCAACACATATAGTCAAACGTGGTATGTACGGATGGATAAGAAAATCGCAGGCCTCATGGGAGGCCTGCGATGTGGTGCTTAGGATGCTTTTGCGTGCTGTGGCGTGTCGCCTCCCAAGTACATCGGGACGATGCGAACGCCATTCAGCACGCGGGGGATTGAGTCCCTGGGAATCTTGCGCTGACTCAGGTACACGACAGCAACGAAGCTGCCTTCGGTGTCCCTGTCTTCGATCACGCCGAACCCATTGAAGAATGTCTTGCCGGCTAGAATGCCCGGTAGCTTTTCACTGACTGCGGTGGCCTGCTCTCTCGTAGATACTGACTTCATGTGGCCTTCTCCTCTGTTGTGACTGCCGTCAGTGAGACTAAAACAGATAGCGCACTGTGTCAACGGGGAAGGGTGTGTGTGTGTGTGTGTGTGGCTGACGCTGCTTTCCGACGCGAGTGTATTATCATGTACCTATGTCTAAACACATTGATGTGGTTCTTGAGATATTAAAAAATGAAGTCGATGGTGATGTTGCCTCTGCGCTACAGAAGATGACTGCAGATTATTCCATGACATGGATGTATAAGGGAAAGGAGGAACTCTTTCCGCGTACCACGAATGATGTTGAGGGAGAGCTGGCTGAAGCGTACCCGATCACTGGGCGCAGCTATGAGATCAAACATATAGCAGAGGCCGAGCATGTGGTGATGGTGGAACTCATAGAGCGATATCCAGACCCCAAGACCGGCTTCCTCTATCAGACGCCACTCGTGCTTGTGCTTGAAATGGAAGGAGGGAAGATCAAGACGGGGAGACACTACTGTGATCCGCAGATATCGCATGAGACTCTCACCAAGGAACAGCTCGATAGGGCGTATAGCGGAACGCCGACGGTGAGAGTGATTGAGTGAGGTGGGAGGGGGTGAGTGCAGAGGTGGCTCGTCTGCTGCATAGCTAACCCTGGGCACTGGGTGCTATGGGAAGATCGCTCATGGCTTTGGATCTTGAGTAATTTATTGCTTATGAATGAGTATGCAAAACGCTTGTAAATGGGTATGCTTAGGGCATGGTAGACACCCCAGGCGAACTGAGAAATATAGCCTATATTGACGGTCAAAATCTATATATGGGAACCGCCAAAAGCGAGCCTTTTTGGGAGGTCGATCTAGCCAGATTTCGAATCTATCTTGATAAGAAGTACAATGTCGAACAAGCCTACTACTATTT
>JACCDV010882260.1_pt1 | contig 19054 bp, 5 predicted proteins | sample 7446131 | NCBI WGS metagenome assembly JACCDV01 (sample SAMN15323448, study PRJNA562643) | freshwater metagenome | isolation source: river surface water | place: USA:Blue River Watershed | collected 2017-08-17 | reverse complement strand
TGATCGAGAAGATCAAGCCTATACTGATCCTGTTTGATTTTCTTTTACCTAAGATAGTGAGGCATCTAATAGCTTTTAGAAAACTGTGGGGAATAATAGATTGGGTTTTTCTATCCGATGAACAGTATTGACATATTATTTATTAAAGGTGCAATAAATGTCAAAAGATAATCTCATTTATGGAAATAGAGGTCAATACGCAAGAATATATCTACAATATTTTCAATCTCACCAGTATAAATGGCGAAAAATAATAAAAGAAAGTTTCCTCATATAACCTTTCCCAAATGCAAGATTAACAAACCAATCATAAAAAGAATCCCAAATCAACGATAATCCATAAAGAGTAGCTTTAGTAATTTGCTACCTCGTATAGAATAAAAGGCTTCAATTCTTGAATAGAGTCATTTGAATTAAAGCCAATTCAATAAGATAAGCAAATTGAAGACAATAAGATTTGTATTATAAGAGAAATAGAAAATCTTTTGGTTTGTTCTCCCCAAAAACGTATAGATAAAATCTTCAATTTAGTTTTAGCGAGCATACGTCCAACAGAAAAGAAACTAGGCCGCCTATATCTTTAATGAGTTATAAATTTTATCTTGTTAATAGGAAGACATTTAGATTGAAAAAGAAATATTTCTAATATAAAAAGAATAGAGGAAGTGGATAAATAGATTACAAAGCAAGTATTAATGATTTATATTATTAGTAAAACTATCAAACATAGGAATGCTTGGAGTTAGAGATTGCGTGGTATTGAGGGGACATAGCCTTGAAATCGCTGTTTTAAGCAAACACGCCTTTAGATTGGTTGAAAACGCCCTGTCCTTTAGTTTATAAAAATATTTTAGCCGGGCATAGAGGATTTGCTTTCTCAACAAATTCGTTCTTGTAAACGGTTTCTAAGATAGTATTAAAATTTACAATATTGCCTGCTGTAGTTTGGGTTGATCTATCGTTTCTAGACGATCTTAACCTTCTTTGGGAAATATGTTGAATTTGGCTGGTTATAGAATTGGCCATAAGTTGTCTTTCCAAACCAATTTGAGCTTGTCCTTAACTGATCAGGTATATAAGTATAGTCGTCTTTTTTGCACTATTTTTTAACAAAGTTCTTTTCGTAGGTAGTTTTACTTCTCAAGGGAAAATATTGAATTGCGTGCTTATCTGTAGGCTTTATGTATTGATTGTCTCCCTTAAAGCCAGGGAAATGATTGGAGTAAGATGTTATTTCTTGGCAGGGCCCATTCATATGCAATAAATCTTAGGGGTGAGGGTGGGTGATATCATCGCCCTTTGTAGGTTTGAAACCTTCAGTATACGTTGATTTGATATCCAAGTGAGGTCCCTTCAACCTATCATACTCTTTATCATGATTAACAACATTTTTAATTGGTTTCTGTTTGTAGTAGCTTCTCTTATAGACAGTCTTCTTAGTAAATGCTGGCTTTATTACATTAAATTTGCAAAGGTGCCTCCCGCATTAGCAACTCTTACAGCAGCAGTTCTCATCTTGATGGTGCTAGAAGTTATTGTATGTCAGTTCCTATGCAGTCTGAGTAAACAGTCTATTTTATTGTTCTCTTTTAACATGGTCTCCTTTCATATAATGTTTCTATGAGCCAGCAAAGGATTTTTTATTGCCACTAGATTATGTTTGAACTCTATGAGTTGTATTCTTAGGATTACTATGGAGTGCTTTTCTAAGGAAATCGTTAAGACTATTGGATTTGGGCCTAGCTTTATTATATAGCATTTTAATATACTACTAAATATTATTTTCTTGATAAATCGATCAGTTGAAAGATCTTTACTCAGTTTATTTCTATAATAATAATGATTGACTCAAGAGCATATTATTACCTTATAAACAAGGCTAATGGTAAAGCGCTATCTTGCAAATATTCAAAGGATATTTCAAAACAAAATATTTCTCTATGCGATATTACAGATGATTCACTTGAGGAAGTGTGGATGATTAAGAAGACTAGTCTTGAGAATACTTACTATCTTGCCCATTGTCTTACAGGATTAGTGGTTCAAAAGACGGGTAAAGACATTGAATTACATCACATGCATGAAAAAACTTCCCAGTATTTTATCGTCAATCGCCCTTACGCTGAGAGTCAATAAGCTTCTATTCAATAATATACCTAGCCAACAAATTTATTGTGCTTTGATAAGACAGTGAGCATCAATAAAATCGAGCCTGGCTAGCTGAGAGCAATATGGAAATTGCAAAAGGTCGTAGATAATGATAGAATTAACACCAGCTGCATTGTGAGTTGTCAATATTCTGGATATGTGATGCAGGCGCCAGCCATAAATAGATAGAAGTAAGGTAAATCAGTTCAGAAATCAACGTGGCAAGGATTTTTCAATCAGAGATGGGAAATCACTAGAGTAAATGCCTTCTATATTATCCGTAATTTAAAAAGTAAACTTTTAGTGAGCCTCAGCTAAAAGAAAATAAAGGAAAATAACGAAATCATTTTAACTTCTTAAAACAACTCTTATCACTTACAACTATGGGCTCTAGAAGAAAGGGGTTTTAATATATTTTCTATCAAAACTGCCTACAATGAGGAGCTATATATTGGCTGCAAAGATCATAATCTTAGTGAGGAGGTGTAGCTAAAATTAGTTAAAAATGAGATGAAGAATTTATGGAAGGTTATAGGAATATTTTGATGATATTACTTTAGATAGATATAATATTCATGAAAAATAGTTTGCCCTTTTTGTTTTCTATTATCGTTTGATCTACATGTTCAATTTCTTAGACCTTAGCTTTCTTATTGAAGCAGATTCACACTATCGTATTCCTTACAACTTTCTGACAATCAGGCTGGTTGCGTCTGTGCAAATAGGCTCAATTATTAGCTATTTAGATTTATCCTAAATTCTCTTTGTTACAATTTTACTTCTTTTAGGATTATAGCTGACTTTTAGCTCGTGCTTCAAAGTTGTTGATCGGATGGAGCTCATCAAACTATTGACGCTACCTGTCCTCTTTTCTTTTTACTTAGAGGGTGTAAAGACAAATATTCCTCTTTTGCAGCAATTACTGTATAATGAATCCTTAGATATAAGACTATTAGAATGCTTCTTTTCTTACAGTCGTTTCTTTTGCCTATCGTACTTGATTATTTTTTGAAAGATAGAACTAACCAAAGCTGCCGATCTTGCTTAGTTGTGACTACATTCGTCAGTCATAATCTTTTAAAACTTAGACTTTATATTCCTCATAATCATTTAAGAGTGAATAGGAGGAACAACTTCATCTTTGGAGCTATACACTACTAAGATAGGTATGCTTAAATTGATTTAATCCTTAAAATTTATATTGAAAGGGTTGTATTCCTTGCCGACTCCCTCTTCCACTACTCTTGTGAATATTTTTTATACATAGTTGATAGCTATGTTTACAATGAAGCTGGGAATTGACATTCGACTCACAGCCATTTCTTTCGCTATATCTCTAAAATTATAAAAAGCAGAATCCAACACAACGGCACAAACTAATACCGGTTATCGTGAGGCTTACAAGGCTACTTATTCACATTCCTTTATTGATCTATCCTTAGTACTTTCTCTTGATTGATAAAGAGAGATAGATGAATATTTTCTAATCGCATAAAGAAGCGAAGCAACAGCTCCCATACTTCGTCCCCATAGTACAAATTCTTCTATATTTTTGTTTTTGTCTAGGAAGGAAATGACAGGTTCTAAAATATATGTTACTGTACCAATATCGTAGCTCTCTTTAATTCCATAAGTGATTAATTCTCCCTCGCTCTTACCACTACCACTCATATCGAACATGCATAAGTAATAGTCTTGGGGCAGAAACTTTAAAACATTCAAAGATTATAAGCGAATGCTTCCATACCCATGAAGATAAACGATGCATTTACTTTTTTGTTTCGATCTCTCACCCTTATTACTGTCATCTTCATTACGATGTCTAACTAGTGTGCATTTAATCCTTTAATTCCAATGGTTTCTAATGTCTCGTAAATCTTAAAAGATGTATTAATCTAAGTACTCAGCTAAGATAGACATTTTGGCTACCTATGGCGTCTTCCGAGTAGTTAAAATGATTTGCCCTTATCATTTATTATATCATTCCATCCAAATAGCCCAAAGTTGACATTCGAGTGGATTATATAAAACTTTATATTTGTTCTTTGGAGTGTAATTTAGTTAATAAAAACTTAAGCAGTAATAAAATTTATTATCGTGCATGAATGAAAGGCGTAATGGGAACTAAAAAATATGTTCAATCCAGGGATCGAACCTGGGACCGTCTGCGTGTTAGGCAGACGTGATAACCACTACACCAATTGAACAATCTACTCACATCAGATGAAACATCCTAAAACACACCATTTCAAGCTGGAATATGAATTTTGACCCATAAATGCATAGTCATTTGGAATAACACTTTTTGTTCTCTTAAGATAAGCATAGAATACCATAATTGTAAATAACTGATATTCCCTCTAAGAAATTATTTATGTATTAAATATATATGTTCGCAATAATAATGTGATGAGATCATATTTTTCTATTTAATAATAATCCTTCTATCGAATTAAAGAGAATAATGGGAAACTGCATTAACACCAACAATACGGTGAGCCCTAAAATGGGCCCTAAGCATTCCACTAAGGCTTCAAGATTATCGAAAAGAACATCTGATGCTATCCCAACCTATCCTTCAATAGAGGACGTGTTAAAGAACAACAGACGAAGAGGGAAGTAAAATGTAGATTGAAGAAAAGTGTGAATAATGATTTTATTTTATGCACTTATTCAATGAATGAGTACTTATAATACTTCAAATATTTATTGTTAATGATCATTCAACAGCATCTGCCTTTCTTCTATGCACACAATTCCTGGATTTTAGATGAACTTAACTTAATCGTCTTTACGTAGCTCCGGAACTCCAACTGCTTAATTGTTTTCTCCAGCAATGAAGTGAAGGCGTACTCAAGATTGAGGCCTGAGTAAGCACTAACTGGATAAAATTAACAATTGAATTATGATTTTAGATGATTAATCTTTTACTTATAACCTGCTAACACTGAAGTTAACTCTCTCTAAGAGTATAAGTCACACTTATTACCGATTAGCAACTTCGGTAGATTTTATCCGCAATGCAGATAGATTTGCTGCAGCCAAACACGGGCCTCATCAAGTGAGGCTTAGTCAGTTAGGTCAAAGACAACAACTGCTGCCTGGGCATGGAAAAAGTAGTTATAGACGATGGTGCGATAGCGTTAGTGGCCTGCTGTATCCCAGAGCTCAAGAGTATAGTGTTGACCTTTATGTTATACTTTTCTCAATAAAATATCTATCCCAACCGTGGCTTGATTATGGTTCTATCTCTTATGGGCATACTTTGAAATGATGGTGGACTTACCGACTGATACATTCCCAATTACGATTGTCTTAATGAGGTTAGATGTCTACTTGCTTCCATGACTCATCAATATTTAAATATTAATTATTACCACGAATACTAGCTAGTGGTTATAAAAGCCTTCAATGAAGATCAATGAAGAAATAAAAGAAGAAAATAATGGTTGTGAAATAAGAGCTTATTGAGAGTTTTGCATGCTGCTTCTAAATATTTAATTTTATTGGTTAGCTAAAACATCATATAATAAAAGAGATTCATGTAATCTTTCATATAGATACAAATGAAGATTTAAATTTATCTCCAATTCTGTTTCTCAGCTCACTGAATTTCCTGCCAACAGTATTTTTCTCTATATATGATACTTCATACAGGCAATAATAGTTTTGATTTTGGGCCAGTGAGCACGAATGAGCTGCTTCACCCCTTCATACCTTAAAAAATTGGATGACAGTGCACAATATTTCAGCATTTTCCAGTCTGCAGTTGTAAGCAAGCATATTCCTTGTCGAGTAACCTGATTATGGTCTAACTATAGGGTTTTTAGGTGTGGCCATTTTGATTTCCTTAATTTGTTGCACGCTGCATCATCAATTTCCGCTTTGCCTTTATGATTATCAATTTACTTAGGTTTAGTTATTAAAGGTTCCTCCAATCACATTTAGAAAGGAAGCCTGATCCTTTAGCTCCTATCTTGTTTTAGCCTAAATGATAACTGAGCTACTAAGATCAACAATTCTCATATTTTTCCAGCCCATCATGGAGAGGGTTTTAATCGATTCAAAAGTAATGAGATTGTTAGCTGAATGATTCCAATTATACTGAGTGATAGGTACTAGAGATTCCAGTGAGTATTCCTTAAATTTTCCAGATAGTCGTCTCGTATCTTATTGTGTCCTCAGTAAGATAAATGATACCTAAATATAACCTTGTTAGCTCGCACTATTTATATGTGCTAATAATCAATAATTCCTAGTTACCCAGGGAATACTTCACTAGATACACTTATATATACTTAGCTACAAATTCTTTAGTTTCCTCATATTCGCTTACTTAAACATTTTAATTGCTTTCATATTTACATTCTCATGGCCTTCATTAGAAAAGAAGATACATAAACTCAATTATTATCCCTTAAACGTTAACTTCGCAAATTAGTCCCAAATATTTTTACTCAATAAGATGCCTTCACCCTTTTATCTTTTAGATTGAACATGAATTCCTACAATTTAGTATTATCCTGAGTGGAATTTAGTTATAAGGCTTAAGGGGAGGTAATTTGTTCTTTGAAGAATATAATTGGCAATATTTCTTTAAGCGTCCTTTTGTACAGTTGCGTGAATCTAATCTTCAAAAACTTGATATTGATCCTAACTATGAGTGATTCCAATAAAGGAGAATAATTACGAGGGCTATGGGCTAAAATTGATGCTGAAGCTCCCATATTTCTCTTACAAATTAATCTTTTAATCCAACTACAAGATAACGACCCGCCCTTCGGAAATGACGCCTTCATTTAATCTTCTCTCATTAGATGGATGAATCTTTTTAACTATCAGCCTTTATTATTTATTGCAGAATGGAATAAACCATATCTTATTTGGGCTTTGATTAGTATGTTGAGATATAGATGATAAAGTTACGATAAGATTTTTATGAATGATAGCGCCCATTCCCATTTTTGTTTATCCTTAGAATAGGGATTAAACTATCCCGAAAGCGCTTTTAGGATATGGAACTTGTCTCTGTCTTTCATCATGCGTTTGTGGTGGTGGATCGTGTATAAGATAATTATTTTGATTATTTGTTTCATTAGGATTTACTCCCCTCCTTCTCTAGCTGCTAAAATATTTCATATACTTCTCTTCAAAGCCGTTTGAAACCAGGTAATGAAAATAGGGGTTGTTAAGTAATGCCTCTTTCATTATATTATAAGGTCTACCCTATTATTAGCTGATCAAACAAATACAATAAATTTGATTAAACACACTTTCTAAAACATCAATAATAAACAAAATTATTTTATTCCATATAACAATCATCTGTAACTGATATGGCTTAGATTCATCCTATCAAGATGTTATTAATAGTTATTCACTTTCATTTCTAAGAATTTTGATCGAAGTTTTTTCTTAAGCATAGAAACTTCAAGAAAAATAATAATGAATGAACTTTTTAGCAGGTGATGAATGTGGGAATAAAAAACATAACGCATATTGCTTTTATTGCTTTTATGAAACATAATAAGTTTATAATATAAATTTGGAAAACTCAACACCTTTATTGTGTGATACCCTTCACTGTTATTCTCACCTGATTATGCAAGACGAATCAGCGATCTTTGATTCCTCACCTTTACTATTTAAAACCATTTCTTTTTCCCAACACCAAACCTCATATTATTATATTATATGCAGCACCTCAAAAGCTAATATTAACCACCTTCCCAAGATCACCATAACCAATAGAACGATCCAAAAGCACAGAAGAGGAGCCCTGCTGCTTTTGGGAGGAGGCAAGGCGGGTAGAGTGATTCTGAAGATATTTTTGAGTTGGAATATCATACGATGAAGAAGCTGAAGCTCCCAATCCACCGCAAGATCAGTAGGGGCACTTGGAACCTCTAGTAAAATAAAGCATACCTTGATTTCCTTATCAAGAACAAGGACAGCTTCTCATCTGAAATCGTAAGGCGAGAGTCACGCATCTTTTGTCGCCTCTCCGAAATACTACATAAAAAGCGGACCCCGGACCAATGCCGAGGACACCATCAAAAGTTAATTGGAAAGGAAGAGCAGCCAGTAGATATTTTGATCGATAGGCTAATGATAAAGATAGCAGAAGCGTAGAAGTAGAAACATTTGAAAATAAAAACAAGAATGATTGGTAAATACAAGAAAAGCAAGATGAAGGGAGGGGAATAATAGAAGAGCGATGCGTGTTAGATATTGCGTGTAGATATTAATGCTTTTCGCAAGATGACTACATTCAAAAATAGCAGCCGGATACTATTATAAATTGATGAAGATGCCATTCAATCTTATTAGTCCTGCTCATACTCATGATTATCTAATATAAGTATAGTAAAAATCATTAATCACAGCAGACTGTTGTACTTTGACCAACGCTTATACTCCCTCTCAATGCTCTCCCCCTCCTAGTAAAACTTTGCGATGCTCTTTATCTCACAGTCTTGCCTGCATGACAAATAATGGTTGATAAGCTTGAAGTATTCCAGACTGATCTCGCAGTGTAATCGCAGTTATTCGAATTTCTCAAGGACAAGGTTGTTAGGGATGCACTTGGTCAATATTTTCCTGAAGATTTAATAGTCTTTGTTCATTTCTGGAGAGATAAGCCAATTGATTAGTTTGAGTCCTAGTGTAATAACCAATTCGTTCTCGCTATTCATGACTATAGACAGCAATCCGCTGTAGTCTTCAAATCCTGTTAGTATCTGCTTGGCAATGTCATATCCTAGTCTTTTTTTCCGTTAAGAGATAGAATTCTTGATTTTGTCAAAACTGTCGAGCATGTTTTTGGAGTTTTCATTCAACTTTATCATCTAGATCAAAAGGAATTAGTCAGTGCCAAGATTTTATGGCTGCCCTTGCTTTAATTGTATCTGGTTTTACTGATATTTTTCTAAGTAATCTTTGGGTTACCATAGAGCTCGATAAATTAATAAAGCTATAGTTTTACTTCTTAGTTACTAGCCACTCCATTAATTTCGTCTAATAAGGCTAAGCTAGCAATAAACTTACTATTCAACTTGGAGAGGCGCTCATTGGTTACTTCCTAACTCACGCCAGATTGGAAGATGGTCCTTGAAGGGAACTCCGATGTTAGTTTTTGATGCCTGATGCACTGACTAAATAACTTTTAAAACTAGCTGTATCGTTTCTTTATCTCATACTCCACCATCTCATTTTTAACTTGCATACAGTAAACCTACATTAACCTAATCTTACTGCGTAGCTGCTTTGAAAGCCTGTCCTTGGTACTGTCTAAACCCTTGTGATCTTGCATGAGATGAAGCAGGAACCCTCGAAGAATTATTGGTAAAATATATTTTTGGAGTAATTGGCTTAGTCCTTACTGCAGTCAGTGGTGGCGGTTGAACCTTTGACGAATTCAAGCAGTGAGTCTTTGATTAGTTCAAAGTATGAAGTCCTTCTCATCTTAAACATTATAAACCTAACCAAACATACAACAAAAATAAGGATTGTACAGCATATTAATCTTTATCCAAACTGAGGACCATCAAGAGATCATATTCGTTGCATAGGAATCCAATAAATAAGTGTTTTCGAATGAGACTTCAACATGTGGAGAAGGTGCGTCATATATTATGTCATAATGTAGATTATTTCTAATAACAAATACAAAGTTATTGCGGCAAGGTTTTTAATAATGAAATTAGGCGTGGTAATAAGTAAGGCAACATTGAATCATAGTATATTGTGCTTTTTTAGTAAGTTTACTTCTTTTTAGCTAAGCTTGATTTGCTCATTCTTTTGATTTACTAAATAGAACTTATTCTTGTCCAGCAGATATCCGTTTGTATCGATGTAATAGGTTTCTATGTTAAGATGTGCTTACTTGTTGTCACAATTGAACTGTTGTTCTATTTGTCCACTGCTAAGCTTTCAGACTTCCCTGTCCCCTTGCCAATTACCGTGTTTGGATGGCTTATGTTGGCTATCTTTTATTCGTATTGAAGGGTGATCATTTTGCCTTCGAATTTTTTGACGCTGCTGTTAAGTATACTATTTTCCTCTTCATATTTTTTTAACTACACAATCTGCTGTTACATTTAATTCAATTTCTTTTTTAGCTATACAGTAGATTACTCGCCCGACTTCTTGATGGATGTGAACTTCTCCTCCATTGAGGAGGAAATGATTGCCTTCACATTTTAAAGCATCTAATTAATGTTTGTATTGGGAAGAGCTTCTCTTGATGCCTATAATGTTTTGACTTAGGAGTGCAAATCGAGAATGTTGACTCTTAGCTCATCAATCATCTTTATCGTCTTACGATAGTCGTCTCTTTGCTATGATTTCTAAACCAAACTCAAAATTTTATTTATTTCCTACGCTTGAGGAGATGAGTACCAGTTTTCCTCATTCTTTTTGCAGGCCTTTTACAAATTGTCCATTCTTTCCTCGTGAACACTCCATTTTTCAGACATCTTAGCAAGTTAAGTGTTTAATAGCTCAATCGCAGCTTCCAGTCGAGCTGTCTATGGTCTTTATGCGTCAATGACACTTTCAACGAAGCGAATGGAGGACGTTTTTGGGTTTTGTTCTGCAGTATTGAGAGTTGTCTTGCTGTTAGACTTTTGAAGATCGGGTTTATTTTTGACCTTCTCCATGATCTTATTAGTAATGTTGTAGCCGCCTCCGTTGGGCAACTGGCTATCCTACCCTCTAACTCCCACATTCATCTGATAATCCGAAAAGTGCCGTGAATTTTAAACTGGATTGCTTTTGGTCTGGGGGACTGTATACTGGTCCATTTTGTTTATGTGCGATTAGTGAAGATGCTTGATGCTGCCTTCCCTCACGATATGAGGCTGCACCACGTGAAACGATGGAGTGATGATATAGCTGCTTTTTAAGTCTTGCTGAGCTCGCTCCGTCAAACTGCCGCGCACTATCAAGTGATTGTTGGATTGGTGGGGCTGGATGGGGGTGAGAATTTGAGAGGACTGCTTGGTGAGTGTCTGCTGGGGAGTGTAGTAGTAATTGCTCATAATTCTATTTCTAAACAATATTATATTCCATTGGTTGATAAAGTACCTGAAGCAATCATAGCAGCCAAATATTAATGCATCAAAATGGAGAATAAGTATCAACGAAGGAACTGTTCCCAACCTTCAAAGCCGGACGAGGAATAGTGTAATCCCTTGTGTCAATCGAGCCTACCTTTCCAGTAGCTTCAGGCTGGTATTTCAAGAAATGCGTGAAGGTTTTTCTAAGAGTGGATGTTTTGGCATCCTTGCCTAAAATTGAGTCCTATTTTATCATATTGTGAAAATAGTAGTCTTCGTTTCTCCCAGCATAATATTGCCTCGGATTGTTAAAGACATCATGATCCCGCTATTATAAAAGTGAGCTTCTTCTAACAGGGTTGAGCCTCTCTCTTTTATAGTGATCAAAATGAACCGACATCCATTCAGGATTGTCCTAGCTCGTTCGGCTAAATCAATATCTAATTACCCTGTTTTCATTAGCATTGTTGATCTCTACATCTCTACCTCATTATCTCGTCTCTTCCTCAAGTATGAATTATCTCTTGGCCATAGGATGCCTTCCTTCTTGAGATGTTCCCTGGAGGGAGATTGAAGGTGGCGATAGATGGTGGGCATTTTTTATCGTGGCCTTATAGGTGATAAGTTGCCTTTGTGATGCAACTGCATGTCATAGTATTTACTTGTGAAGGCAGGAGAAATTATCGATCCATTAAGTTACTCATGGATTTGGGTAAATAAATTTATAATGTAAAGAATTCATATGCCCAATCATCATTTCCACATTTGATATAAGCCGATTATTGAAGTTATCGTCCCACATGCACCGACTACCTTGCCTGAAACAGCTCCTGCCTTCAAGAAAGAGTAGGCGACTGGCATGTCGAGCACTACTCTTGCAGTATCGATCAGCAGAGGGAGTTACTGATTCTTTTTTTATTTGTCACTCTAAATAGCAAACTCGATACCAAGGAATTATAGATGAGAATGTTTTTGATTAAGCCAGTCCAGCAATCAAGGAACCATCCAAGCACACTGTAGTAATCGCATTGAGTTTTAATAGCCTCATTTTTAGTTATGCCCATCTAAATCAGTAATAATATACCCTAAAGAGCCAAAGATAGTGATCGCAAACGAAGAACATGGCTATCCATAATGCAGAGAGTGTTTTAAGAATGAATATGGGAGTTGACTATTTGTTTTGCTGCTTTATTAAGTCGATCGTATTCAAGATGAATGTCTTGACTTGTGCGATGGAAGGACCAAATCTTAGTACCTTACGGGCAATAGCCATTGAGGCCCAAACTGTATCTGCTTTCTTTATTCTTGAGGTCAGCTCATTGTATAGATGAGGGTTATTGTCCAGTCTAATTTGGTAGATGGAAGCAAGATACTTGGCAAAATATTGGAAGAATCTGCAGAGCTTATTTAGTAATTGTGTACTTTTTCTCTTGCTGGGGTTTGAGCAAGGAGTTCGATCAAAGATTTAAGTACTTTATTGAATGATGTCATTTATCAAATCTAATTATTTATGCAAATAAGTCCATACACACATACAAATCATTATCAACTTTAAATAAACAATTTCTTAGCTTTAGTAAACTTTCATCAATATTTGACTCTTAACATCATAAAAAAAACTATTGATGAGGCTTAGATATACAAACTTTTTAACTTGCTCAAGCATTTTCAATGCCTACGATTAGCATAGGATTTCTAAATTTAAATTTCCATAATTAACACATTAAATTTAAAAAATAGGCCATGATATTAATTCTTCATTTTGAACATTGCTAAATATGCCTTGGAATGCCAGCATTGAAGAAATTGAGTGAAGTACTTAAGGGTATTTTGATTAATAATAAGGTGCAGCGCCTTTAAAGAAATTTTTTTTGAAAATTCTACAGAATTCTAATCAAATATATTAATAAGTATTCCATAGATTTGATCTATAATTCAAAAATAATAGAAAATGAAAGCACTCAGAACATCCCTCATCTAAAACATAAGGCATATCCCCCCCAGAAACAAACACTCCCTTCCCAAAGTGTCATCAAAGATCACTAACGAAAACCAATGCTTCTCCAACAACTCATACAGGAGCCAATGTGTGGAGTGGCTTTACAGAGCCCAAAAAAACTTACAGTTTAGTAGGAGCACACTCTTCATTGCTCTTGGCCTGCTGGACAAGCTTCTCTTGAAGGGGCTCGTCTTGAACCACTAAAACTATGAGCTAGTCGCTGGATCTCTCCTCCTTGCATCCACTAAATTCAATGAGGTCTATCCTGTTACCATCCGAAAGCTCAATATTCTTTCAGAGGAGGAACACTCACTCCAGCAGTTCATTGATGCTTAGGCTTCCATCCTACAAAACATTGAGTTTTAAGTCACCCTAGATCCTTGCTATGAGGAACTAGCAGAACTTTAAGCTGAATTCGAAGGAACCTCGGCTGAGACAGTCCAAGAATTAGTCAAAACAGCTGTGCTCAATCCAAACGAAACCTTTAAGTATGGCTCTACCTCTTTGGTGGAGGCGGTAAAGGGACTTGTCAACTCAGGTGGCCTTAGTGAAAGAAACAACAACTGTAGCCAAAGTGAGACCCAATAGATTCGTAAGGAATTAACTCGTCTTCGGACTTCTAGTCATAAGAGACTACTAAGTCCATGCCGAGCTTGACCTTTATATTCTTTGTATTGATTAAGGATCAATAGATGAGTTTTGATACATATTATATTCTGACCTATAATTGAATAATGGGGAATCGAGAACAAAGTTCCCAACAATATGGCTTCTAAAACATGATTTCCGATATGCATCGAGATCAGAGCCGCAGAGTGAATGTGCACCCCGAGAAGGTAATTGTGTCATAAGTAAGAAATACTTGATGCTGATGGTCTAGGAGCTATAGAAAGCCAAACTACCAAGCAAGCTAAAGCAAGCTTCAGCGGACACTTTACGATAAAAGCTAAGTTAGGTGTAACTAATCTAATGCATTTCTTGCATCAACGCCCTCAAGAACAATTAATTCTAAACCAACAATAGTAGTACTTACACCCATATCTAGAAGTTACTGCGACCATTCGAGAGAAGCCCGAGTCAAAAAATGTCAAAGTTGTCTTCGGTGAGAATTTCTTCAAAAAAATATTAAGAAATCTACACATCAATATCAACTCTGCATAAAGTAATCGCGGCTCCTAGGAGAACATCTAAGAAACATTATCGCCAAGCGTGAAAAAGCAAGCCTCCATATCTAAGAATAAGCCAAAGCTAGGAGATACGGAGATTAGATAGAGGTTGAAAAACATAAGTATGGTGATGAAAAAGTAATTAAATAGAATCAGTCACCCCTTCGGGAAATTAAATAAAGCTTTTGCTGAATTCATTGAATAACACTCTGAGCAGTATTTGCCCAAAAGCAAAAAGGAAGAAGTCTACGAGAAGGCCATCAGGCAGCTTATCTATGACTGGTGTGCTTACCTCGAAGCCTCCTGTCTCAATCCATATCGCAAGTGGATCATCAGTTACACTGGTCTAGAGGAAGCCAAATACGGTAAATGGCTTAGGAGTGTAGTTTTGCAATAGATTTGGGCAGTTAATAATGGATACTTGTTTTCAATGTTCGCAACTGTTATTCAAACTCGGAAGACTAAGCTTGAAATAAATACTAAATAGTTACAATACAGTACTGCCTTACTCACTCCTTCTTTGTTCAATATTGATGCTAAGCTGCAGATAGAAGGGCACTTTTTCGACTCGATTTACTAGATGTCAGAAGTAGTGTCTAAAGTTCGTCCTGAGCAAGTTCTTGCTCAGCTCTAAACAGTAAAAAAGCGCATTTGTACAGATATTGATAATTACCACCGTTTGGTAGAAAAAGGAGATGTATATTAAATAGACTCTGATAATATCCTAAGTATTGTATCTTACATCCTTTGCAAGATAGCCAGCAAAATAGATTAAATCCATACACATCTCATTTTCTTAAGGATCGTATATGGAGAGACAGTCTACTATTCAATGGGGCTAGGCAGTTATATGCTCAGCACTATCTTTGGAGCATTCTAGTTTCTATAATCTCCCAACTTCAAAGATTTATTGATCAAAGGCTAAAAATAGTCATGTGTGGAGGACGATAAAAGTGGTGCCAATATATCTTAGACCAAAGGAACTTTAAGCCAAAAGTAAGAAATAGAATCAAAAGGATAGCCCTAATTGGGATAGATGCATATGGGATCGTTGGTGTTGGCAGGAAAGGAGTAGGTTTGAAGATGGCTTTGTTTTTATATGTGTTGGAATTTGATTGGCTATTACTTATATTAAATGGTGTTTTGAATGCAAGGATAGTTTTATTTGGTATTATTTTAAGGCGGGAAGAGATGAGCGAACTCGATGCTGAAATTTGCTCTCTGCTTGAAGTAACTCAGTGCTTCATCAAATAGCAGGCGCGCAACGAGGCAGGCAAAAACCCAACCATTTATCTCAAGACTTAATATAAAAACAGCCTAAAACTCATTGACTCCGATAAAAATATATTCGAGGCTGACGAAAGTTTCTTGAGTGCATACAGAGATGTCTACACTGACAAAGCATGTAAAAATAGATTAACTGAGACAAGGCAGTAAGGCTCAATAATTGGGAACTTGAGCTCAAATTTATCGGCAAACGTTGTGTCAAAATTGATCTCATCTGTGAATCTGTCACGTTTTTAGCCACAAAGACAATAAAGAGAGATATTGATGGCTGCCACTTTAAGATTAATATCATACAAAACGAAGCGGAGTTCAAGAAATTTTCACCAGAAGTCTATGGTTTCCTCAACAGACTGGGCAAAAGAAATATAGTGGCTCAATCATAAAATAAAAACCCCGAGATGAAATCACTATTGAGCTTTGCGATTAAAAAGGCTTCAAAGCCGCCAACAACCTTTAACTTCAGGCCGTGGAGCAGGAATAAGGATGAGATAGACCCTTTATAAGTTTTGAGCCAAGACGGTAAGAAAATTCTGGATAAACTAAGACACTTTATAACAAGGTAGCAGGTTCAAGCTTTCATGGTGGAACAATAGGTTTCAGAATAGTCAGTTTTCGAACTCAATAAACTATTGAATAAACAATGATCGTGCAAATTCTTCATTTATGCGTACATATCTAAAAGCAGCCATTGATCTTAGAGTGTCTCCTTAAACACCATCAAATCAATATTCATTATTATTTAAATCGGATGAGTGACCAGCAGGAGAATAACAAAACAAAAAAAGAATAGGAGGTCGACGAACTGAGGAGCTGCGACAAATGTATGAAATTCTTTACGAGTGAGCAAGCCCTGAGCACCCACCTTAAGATGAAGCATGATGACCATGAAGAGAAATAGGGGTCTTAAGAGGAAGAAGAAGAGGGTTCGGAGTAAGACTAGGAGCAAGAGAAGGGAGAGAGCAAGAATAATCCCAAAAAGCAGGGAAATAAGAATGTTCCCATTCGAAGCAGGATGCTAGAAATTCAAAGAAACTAACTAGAAGACAACATTTACACCTTCCTCGGCTAGCTGGGTGAAAAGCACGCATAGCCTGTCTCCAACAGGGCAGAATTCATCAACTTTGCCAACGATCAAAAACTCACAGGACAAACCAATTACTCAGTTAACAAAGTCATACGCACCCCTTACGAAGAACCAATCAAGTGCTCAGACTAAATCCCACAAGCAGATATCGATAAAAGCAAGCATCGCTAATTTTTGGCCAAATTGAAAACTGAACTCACTATACTTGAATCTAAGATAGAAGAGGAACGCTAGTTTTGGTAAGATTGGTTTAATATAGGGAACTGAGAGACCCAATGGCTCCAGAGGAGGAAGTGATGGATGAGTTCAGTTTGATGGACATCAAGAAATTGATTCAAAACTATCCCAAAAGAAAAATAGAGATCACCTACCCTCATTTCTCTATCTTCCTCTTGTGGATCGGCAGAATTTGCAAATCCCCAGCCTTTAGAGAGTTTTATCTGATCCTTGGTGAGTACCTCGCTGAGTACTATCATGTAGAAGGAGGCAATAAGGCAAAAGGGGAAGCTGCCTACGATAGCTGGAGAAATTACTCCAAACTATTCGAGAGCAAAAAATACGATGCATAAGCTTTAAGCCAGCTAACCATCTTCGATGAGAAGAGTTGCAAAAAGTTCATTGAATATTACACCCAGTGGGCAGATCTCTTCCGCTGCCTGAGCATTTGAATGATAAACGTGCATTATTGTAAATATTTGCTTAATATCTTAATTGGGTTTGTCGATTAAACTAATGCTGATGATATGATAGGTGAATCAGATTTAGTTGTAAATGTATAATATTAATCAATGAACTTTTTCTCGAATGACTTGGTCAAGGGTGTGGCCAATATGATGTCAAACAATGGATGGGGCGGGGGCAACTAGAAATAAAATCTGCTTCGTAGTAATTTGTAGCGATGCACATACCCCGATGAGTAAATATAGAATAAGGCAGAACAAAGTGGATGATTGAGAAAGCCACCAAACAGCTCTTCCATGTCTACCCTTTCTTCAATCCAGATATACTCATGTTTAGTAAGCCATCAGCTATCAAGACTAAAATGGACAGCCTCGAAGGTACATTGAGCTCAAAGGCATACTCGAAATCGACATCAAAGGCAAAATATGCAAAGTAGACTTCAATATGATGCTTCCCTCAGATTACCCACGATCTCCCCCATTTGTTAGAATCGTCAATCGCAATCCCGATTATATAGTTGATTCCTTCTACCAAAGTTTGAAATCCAAGACTGATCCAACTTCATACATCCTCAATGAGAAGCTGACTTCTGTTAAAAATTGGATGCCCTCAAGCAGCTTAGTACTATTTTCTTAATGAAAGGTTAATGTGGTCATAGAGTGCTACGATACCTTTAAAGGAAGGTTCCCTTTTTCAAAGCCAGTTGCTGAAAATAACTTTGGAGGAGGAAATAACGCATGGGATGCGCTTTACAACAGCAAGAAAACCAACAATAATGGCGGCAATAATTGGGGAGGGAACAATAATAATACAAATGGATCTTGGGGAACTCAACCCAATAACAATAATAATTGGGGAACTCAACCCAGTAATCCCAACACTTGGGGTAATAACAACAACTGGGGAAGCAACAATAATAATAACACTGGTTGGGGAAACAATAATAACAACAACTGGGCCAATAACAATAATAATAATAGTTGGGGAACCAATAACAACAATTCTTGGGGTACAAGTAATAACAATAATTGGAGCAATCCAAATCCCCCCAACAATAATACATGGGGAAACAATAATAACAATAGTTGGGGAACAGGTGCAATTGGTGGGATGGGTGGAATGGGCGGCATCATTGGAGGTGGTGTCAATGTGACCAGTACTATCGCTTCAGCTCAGAAGCTAACAGCAAAGCAAAAGCAAAGTTTAGCTCAAATGAATGTCCACTATATAAAGGCCATATAGAAAATCCAACTCCTCGATATCACAAAGCAATCACTGGAATCATAGGAGAACTACTTAAGGAAGGAAAACTACGAAATGGGGAGTTTCTTAAAAGCAAACTAAATGTCAGAAATAACCTCAGTTGCGTCCATTGTGCAGCCTAAAGATGCCCTATCCTAACAAATGCTGGACCTCATGAGTGGAATCAAAGCTAGATAGGAATGTGCCCTCTTGCTATAGGCTAAATTCAACCAAGAAGAGATGTCGCTGTAATAGTTTTTAAAGCATCTGAGGAAAGTAGAAGAAGCCAAGTTCTAGGAAAAATTCATTCTCTACAAATGCCTACAAAAATCCAAATGATCTATTCATTGTAATTGTATAAATGATGGGGTTGGGGTTGGGGTTGGGG
>JACCDV010104160.1_pt1 | contig 19054 bp, 22 predicted proteins | sample 7446131 | NCBI WGS metagenome assembly JACCDV01 (sample SAMN15323448, study PRJNA562643) | freshwater metagenome | isolation source: river surface water | place: USA:Blue River Watershed | collected 2017-08-17 | reverse complement strand
GGAAAAGAACTCATCGAAGATTTGCCAGACACCGACCGCACTTTTCTTGAAGAAATGGCAAAAGCCACAAGTTCAAAAATAAATTCAGAGACGCTCCGAAAGGCCATTCAGGCTTCTATTGAAACTGTACGTTCGCCGATTCCAGAACTACCGCTGGAGCTGGCAGTTATGGAGCTCGCTGGTTCAAAGAGTTAGACCTAGTATTCCGAGATTGGCTGAGTAAACGTTCCTAATATCACCATGGTAGCATGGTGATATTAAAAAAACGCGTTAATGATCTCGCTGACTATTGTTCGTTGAGCGCTGCGCGGGTGGCGGGGCCGACGAATCCTAAAGGTTCAATGCCTTCTGCCTTCTGAAACGCTACGACTGCGGCTTTGGTAATGTTGCCGAAATAGCCCGTCGCATCTTCGCCAAAATATCCTAAGCGTTTTAGAAGTATCTGCAGTTGCTTTACTTCCTCGTTAGTCACGCCAACCTCAAGACGCTTTGTGAATGTGAACGACGAACTTACAGAAGTTGAGGGTGTTGGAGTAGTGGATGGTGTTCCCGCAGTTGTTGGGTCTAGAGGCTTTGCAGCGGCAAGTGCTGCTTTTGTCTTTGGCCCGACGATGCCGATTGGGTCGATGCCGTTTGCTTTTTGAAATGCGACGACGGCTGCATGGGTCAGTGCGCCGAAATATCCCGTTGCTTCAGCCTTTAAATAGCCAAGCTGAATTAATTTGTTTTGCGCATCCTTCACGGCATCGCCCGATGCGCCTTGTGAAATTTCACTCGATGTTTTTGTCGCTGTTTGTATTGGCGCGGGCGTCGTCGTTTTTGTACGATCTTCAAGGCGCTTCTGCGTTACCGCGTCCGCGATTCCTGTAGGGTTTAACCCTTCGGTAACTTGAAATTTGCGCACTGCCTCACGTGTGACAGGAGTGAAAACTTCGGTAATGTCGCCCGTGTAGTATTTAAGTGTCTTCAGTCGCGTATGTAGTTCTCCGACTTGTACATCAATAAGACCTTCTTGTAGTTGGCGAGTGGCAATAAATCGGGCTTCTTCTTCAGGCGTCGCTTCAGGACCGGCAGCAGTAGTGAGACCTTCAAATTTTCCTGAGGTGATTCCGTTTGATGCTGCAAAGAGTGAATCATACGGATTGAATGCAACACGGGATGGATCTCGCATTTCGAAATGGAGGTGCGCCGTTGTGTTCTCCGCGTTTCCAGAATCGCCAACCCAGCCCAGTAATTGTCCCTTTACCACTCTCGTCCCGCGATAGAGTCCTGGCGCATACGCGTTTTGAGTTCCACCCGCTCCGTCGTCGGTTCCAGGTGTGTCGTTGTTAATGTGCAGATAGCGATAACTGTATCCAGCATCGTCTTCAAGTGTGATGGCATAACCCCATGACGCCTGCGGAATGGCGATAAAAGAAATAGTGCCGTCCGTGACCGCGACCAGTGGTGTCATCTTTGCGGCGATGACATCGATGCCGAGGTGTTCGCGCGCTCCGCCGTCACGGGGTTCGCGGAAATCATTTCGAAAACTGTATTCGCCGTCGACAGGGAAAAGTATCGCTCGTGTCTCCGCCTCGGCAAAGGAAAGGGGGAATAGTAGTACCAGAAGCACCATTGCTACCCGCTTCATATCCATTCAGTATAGACGGGCTAACGGGCAGTGTCTTGCATTATGAAATATCTATAAAAAATCCTGACGGCACGCGTCAGGATATTAATTTTACTAGCTGGGGAGTAGGGACTCGAACCCCAATACTCAGGACCAAAACCAGACGTCCTATGGTCTAGCGAGCGAGAGAAGAGAAAAGTGGCTCCTGTAGAGCGCTGGGGAGTAGGGACTCGAACCCCAATACTCAGGACCAAAACCTGATGTCCTACCATTAGACGACTCCCCAGCGCTTCACACGAACAATGTTAAAGAACACTTTTCTATTCCGAGCAAGCTCCGACGGAAAGCCCTCGGCTTACCATTAGACGACTCCCCAATGCTGTACAAAAGTACCATATATTTTCATGAAATTCTCGTTCGTTCAGGTAATATGAAGTTATGAAAAACGCAATCATACTTCACGGCACGAACGGAAAACCTGACAGCAATTGGTTTCTGTGGCTGAAAGGTGAACTTGAAACGCGGGGATATAAGGTTTGGGTTCCAGCACTTCCGGGTGCGGAAGCGCCGAGCATGAAGCGCTACATGGAATTCATTTTCTCCTCGAATTGGGAATTCAATAGCGAAACAGTTTTGATTGGCCATTCATCTGGCTCAGTTGCGATATACGGAATTCTTTCTCGGCTTCCTGAAGCTGTACAGATAAAACAGGCGATACTGGTTGGCACTTTCAAGGATGATTTAGGTTGGCCGAACCTTAAAGGACTATACGAAGAGCCACTCGACTACGGCAAAATTAAAACTAAGGCAGAAAAGTTTTCTCTTTTACACTCCGACAACGACCCGCATTGCCCACTCTCAGGTGCGGAGTTTCTTGCAAAAGAACTAAATGGCGAACTTACAATCATCAAAGGCGCGGAGCATTTCAGTATCAAAAACGGTGGTGAAAGATTTAGAAAACTAGACGCAGTTTTGGATGTGCTTCAGTAAATTCTTATGAACAACACACGGATATACAAAATGGCATTCGGAAAGGTGTATCCGCTGTATATCGCCAAAGCTAAGAAAAAGGGAAGGAAAAGAGCAGAGGTGGACGAAGTCATTCGCTGGCTGACGGGATACACGCCTAAGAAGCTGGAACTCGAAATTAAAAAGGAAACCGATTTCGAAACGTTTTTCAAAAAGGCACCAAAAATGAACCCCGCACGCAAGTTGGTTACAGGCGTGATATGCGGAGTGCGGATAGAGGACATTAAGGAACCCTTGATGCGGGAGATACGCTACATGGATAAATTGATTGATGAATTGGCAAAAGGTAGAGCGATGGAGAAAATATTACGGAAGCCGCAACCATAGACATGCACCAACTGCCAACAGATTTCAAGAAAGCAATAGCGTCCGCTCCGAAAGCAGGGAAAACGTGGGGTGCGGTAACGCCCCTCGCGAAGAACGAATGGATATGTTGGGTGACATCGGGTAAGAAACAAGAGACGCGGAACATACGCATCGAAAAAGCGATTTCAAAACTGGCGGGAGGCATGCGCCGTCCCTGCTGTTGGGCAGGATGCCCCCATCGCTGAGAGTATCTTCGTCGTACTCGGCGTTAGATAATCCACCACAGGAGTACTTCCATTTCACTAATTCGTATTAACGCCTAGGCGAGTTTGGTCGCGAGTGGCGTCGTCCGCGAGCGCTCGCTGAATTTCCTCGGTCGTAATGTCACTATGTTACCATGGTAACATGATGTGATATGTGCTCGGGCAAGGTGGTATAGTTTCAGTATGAAAAAAGGCACGGGCAATTCTGTGGCACAGTATATTTCTTCGTTCCCAAAGACCGTCGCGACACGTTTGCTATCGTTGAGGAAAGTGATTCGAACAGTAGCTCCTAGTGCCGAGGAGGTAATAAGCTATGGAATTCCAGCGTATCGGTTTAACAAGACTTTAAAAGGGCGGTTACTTTACTTCGCGGCGCATGAAAAACATATAGGCCTATACCCAGCATTCGGGGCATCCCTTCTAATTCAAAAAAAGTTACAGAAGTACAGACAGGGCAAGGGCACCTTTCGATTTCCGCACGATACACCTCTTCCATTGCCACTTATTCGATCGTTTATAGAGTCACGCGCAAAGAGCGTTTCTAAGAATATCTCAAAATCATGAGTATCAAGCTGATTATTGATGTTCGTGAAGCCGAAGAGTTTGCAGAAAATCATGTTCCAGATGCGCTCAATATTCCGTTATCGCAGCTTGTAGAAGGAACCGCGGATTTGTCCTCAATCCCAACCTTAGCTTCGGTCATGGTCTATTGCAGAAGCGGCAACCGTTCGGAAACGGCTAAAAGAATACTCCAATCAAAGGGGTATTCTGATGTCACGAATGGAATAAACGCTCAGGTCGTTCAAATACTACTCCAGTCGAAATAGAGCACGAGACGGGCGGGGACTTTTCGAAGGTCTTAGTGCACCATGATGCGGTACAATCTGACAAGTGAAAAAATTTCCTGACGGTTTTCTGTGGGGCGCATCCACCTCCGCTATGCAGGTTGAGGGAGGTATTGAAAATAACGATTGGGCCGAGGCAGTGCGGCTCAATAGAACGCCTCCGATAGGCAAAGCCTGCGACTTTTATAACCGCTACGAAAGCGATCTCGATATCGCGAAGAGTCTTAACTTAAATGCATTTCGTTTTTCCATAGAGTGGGCGCGCATTGAGCCTGAAGAAGGGGTTTTCGATGAAAAGGAACTTGAGCACTATCGAAGTGTCGCACGGGCGGTTCGTGCTCGAGGTATGGAACCTATAGTCACACTGTGGCATTTTTCTCTTCCGCTCTGGTTTGTACAGCGGGGGTCATTTCGCCGAAGCGATTCGCCTCAGATTTTTGCACGATACGCGGAAAAAGTAGCTAAAGCTCTTGGTTCTGATGTGACGTTCTACCTCACTATGAATGAACCTATGGTTTGGATTGGGGAACATGGACGAATACTTGGAGCATCGCCCGGCTTTTGGCCGAATCCGATAGAAGGAATGCGAACCTTTAAGCAACTAACTCGGGCGCACAAAGCGGCATATACGGCACTACGCAGTTCTGATCATCACACGTACATCGGAATCGCGAAACACAATTTCTCAATCGTCGGGACAAGCATCATCGGCAGACTGTGCGCTTCTGTACTCCGTTACTTTTGGAATCGTCGATTTTTCGAAGAGATACGAGAGCATCAAGACTTTATCGGGATTCAGTTTTACCAGAGAATCTTTTTCTGGCAGACAGAAATCGAGAGAGCGCAGGCGAAGCGGTCAGATATTGGCTGGCAAATGCATCCGCAGGCGATCTATGACGTCATCATGGAAGCACGTCATTACAAAAAACCTATATTCATTACTGAGAGCGGTGTAGCGGATGCAAAAGACCAGTACCGAGGTTGGTTTATTGAAGAGTCGCTCAGGGCAATTCATAAAGCAATTGAGAATGGCGCCGATGTCCGTGGATACTTTCACTGGTCATTGCTTGATAACTACGAGTTTATAAAGGGATTCACGATGCGCTTCGGACTCGTAGAAGTTGACCACACAACTCAGGAGAGGACAGTCAGAGAAAGTGCTCGAAAATACGCCGATATAGCTAAGGAGAACGCGATTCGCACCAATCATCACGGGGAATAGTCCATATTTTGGCTGATATACTAGTTGAATGAGTTTATGGCTTTTGTTTGCGGTCCTTTCGCAGGCCATCACCGCACTCACGGTATTTATAGACAAATATGTTCTCGTCTCAAAAACGGGAATTAAAAGTCCTTCTGCGGTTGCTTTTTACACCGCCGTTTTATCGGGCGCTGTCGTTGTATTGCTTCCGTTCGGAGTTGTTGGTATGCCAACAGTCGAGCTTATCTCAGCGGGTCTTTTCTCCGCAGTCACCTATGTCGCCGCACTTCTGTTCCTTTATCACACTCTTAAAGTACTGTCGGCAACGAATGTCATTCCCATCACCGCTTCATCAGCAGCCGTGACTACAGGAATTCTTGCGTTTCTGTTCCTGAGTCAGGATTTAACTATATCGACACTGCCTGCATTTTTGCTTCTCACTGTTGGAACTCTTTGCGTGTACTGTTTTTGTTTTCCAAAAGAGTTGCTTTTCACCGCTTTGTCGGCCGGAGTCTTATTTGGAGTTTCCTCTTTTGGGGCAAAACTCGCATTTTCCGCAACCCCCGATTTTTATACCGGTCTTTTCTGGCTACTCATGATGAATGTCGTAGTTGCTTGTACGACACTGCTTCCGTTCAAGTTCAAGGAAGTCACTGCATCGTATGGCGAGTCTTCATCAGGAGCAAAGTGGCTCGTGCTTCTCAGCAAGGCACTGGGGGGCGGCGCATTCTTTTTGACTGCAATAGCAATTCAGCAGGGCAGTGTTGCAGTTGTTTCGGCACTCGGAGGACTACAACTCGTATTTCTTCTTATCTTTGTACCGCTCTTTGCACACAGGGTCCCCGATGTATTTAAGTATGAGCTAACTCGAGAAACGTTAGTGCTGAAAGTAGTTGGAACACTGCTTATAGTTGGGGGACTTTCACTTTTGTTTATTAGGTTTTAGAAGAGTATGAAAATTTTTGTCGGAATTATTGCAATACTCGGTGGTCTCCTCGTTGCCGCGTACACCTTAGCAGGGATGCAAGCTATTCCTCCCGCAGACGCTATCCGCTACGGGACTACATATAGTGTGTTTCGCTCAAACGAACTTAAACTCGATTGGAAACATGTGTATGACGCACTTATCGATGACCTTAAAGTTCGAAAGTTTCGCTTTGTCGCACATTGGGATTTAACAGAAATTAGGGACGACGTATACGACCTTGCAACGCTCGACTACCAGATGAAGCGAGCTGAGGAAGTCGGTGCCGAAGTTACACTCGCAATCGGTAGGCGCTTGCCAAGTTGGCCTGAGTGCCATATCCCGGACTGGGCACAAGACCTAACTCCGGACGAGCGTGATGCGGAGTTACTTGAGTACATGGCATATATTATCGATCGGTATAAAAATTCCTCAGCTCTCAAACGCTGGCAGGTAGAGAACGAGCCATTCATTATTGGATACGCGTACCAGAACTGCGGCTCACTCGATGTTGATTTCCTCGATAAAGAAATTACGTTTGTTAAAGAAATGGACCCTAACCATCCTGTTCTTCTGACTGCAAGCGGAGAGTTGGGTGTTTGGAACGGAACATGGGACAGAGCAGATGTCTTTGGTACAACGTTGTATCGGTACGTATATAACGCAGACCTCAAAGCGTTTATTACGTATCCCACAACTCCAGGATTCTTCCGTGCGAAGCGCACGCTCACTGAACTTATGACAGGCGAGAAAAAACCAGCAATCATTTCAGAACTCGGAGCTGAACCGTGGCCAACAAAAGCAATTATTGATACGCCGCTTAATGAGCAACTTGAGCGAATGAACTTAGAGCGTTTCGACGGAATTATTGATTTTGCTTCGCGGACCTCTTTCGATGAGCAGTATTTGTGGGGTGCGGAGTGGTGGTACTATCTCAAAGAAGTGCACGGTCGGCCAGAATTTTGGGAGCGTGCTCGGGAGCTTTTCTCACAGCAATAGTTCATGAAAGATATAGGCATCGTATTTGATATCGGCGGAACAAACACTCGCGTTGCGCGCGTGCATGAAGGAAAGCTGAGCGATGTCCATATTTTCAATACAGTAAAGACTCCGGAGGACGGACTAGCTGCCATGATTGAGGAGATTCGAAAAGTTGTTGGCACTGATCGTGTTGTGGGCATGGCGGGCGACATGGCGGGCGTTGTTGAAAGTGGTGTTATTCACGTATCTCCAAATCTACCTCTTTGGAATGGAACAAACGTTTCCAAAATTCTAGGTGAGTCATTGAACGTTTCAGTTTCGCTGATGAATGACGCTGAACTTATTGCGCTTGGAGAATATCAATACGGTGCGGGAAAAGGACAAAACCATATCGCATACGTCACTGTTTCTACAGGTGTTGGTGGTGCGCAGGTTAAGGACGGACGCATTGTTCGAGGAAAATATAATTCTGAAGTTGGCCACCAGATTCTTGCTGAAGGTATGGAGTTAGAAGAGTTGGTATCAGGGCATGCAGTCGAAGAAAAGTACGGGATACCCCCGAAGGACCTCGAAGACATTTCCATCCGAAATTCCTTGGCCAACATGCTTGCGCTTGGTCTGTACAACACACATTTGCACTGGTCTCCTGATATGTTCGTGCTCGGTGGTTCTATGATGGTCGGCCACAATCCGATTCCGGTGGAACAAGTGAGTGCAGAACTGGAACGACGATTAAAGCCCTATTTTTCAACTGTACCGAAAGTAGTTCTTGCGGAGCTCGGAACCGAGGCCGGTCTATACGGAGGAATGGCTCATCTCGCTCAATCATAGGGGCTTTTGAACAGAGTTTGACTGTTCGTATTCGTTCGCACAAAATACGAATATGTCGAGACGAGAAACAGGCAAAGACCTTGGTGGGCATACTGGCTTAGGTCCGCTACCATACTTGATTTCACGAAAAGAGGGGGGTACTCACGTGACTCGCGAGTCACTCGCTACCATCAAATTTCGCAATCAATTACTTGTGTTTATGGCCCGAAAAAAACATTGGGCCTCAGCCGCTTTCGCAGGGCTTGTGCCTAAAGAGCGTACTTCGTATCACTTTGAGTCTGAGGCGAGAACATTTGTTGATCCCTTTACTCGATACCTTGCGGGTGCGCTAGCACAATGCCCAATTCCTGAAGTTAGGAGTGCGCTTGCCGAGAATATACACGAAGAAGAAAACGGAGAAGGTGCGCGAAGAGTTATTTCCGAACAAAAACTTATTGATTCAGTTCCTGATGATACATCTCATTTCGGTCTGTTTTTAAGGATTCCAGCGGCTATGGGACATGACGTCACTGGATATGGCGAGAGGACGCTTGGTCCTAAGGCAGAAGCATTCAGACAATTCCTCTTTGAGTCAACGCAGAAACGAGGGTGGGAAGTCGCAGTTGCTGTGTCGACTCTATTTCTTGAAGGTAATCAGCACGAATGGGAGGTATTTCAAAATCAACCTGATTTGCCAAGTCAGTTTCATGGGAAAAAATCACATCCAATTGCTCAAACTATGAGTGAACATCCGCTCCACGTAGCGTATGGTATTCCAAAAGAAAGCTTGTTGTTGCCCGCAGTGCACCATGTGTTTGACAGTGCTGATGGCGATCATCGAATCGCCGCGTGGAATATGCTCTTGAAACATATTTCTCCGAAAAAGCGCTCGAAGGTTCTTCGCGCTATGCAGGAGACGTTGCAAATGTGGCAGGACTGGCGTGATGAAGTAGCATTCGAGTGTGGACTTGTTCGCGATACTAACGGAGATCCCGTCCTCTCTGAATCAGAAGGTCCAAGAGAGGTATAATGTAGATACCGAGCGACCCAAATGAAAAAAATAGCACTCATCATCGTTGGAGCGCTTCTTCTACTTAGTGTCGGAGTGTACGCGTTCTATACTTTTTTTTCTAAACGAGACAGTTCGTCACAAGGTACGCAGGGGTCAGTCGATACAACGATGAATTTTTTTGTTACGAGCGTTAATCCGGGTGATGGGGGGAATCTTGGTGGTGTAAAAGGCGCGGATGCATACTGCGCGTCACTTGCAGAGGCAGCTGGTGTATCTGGAAAGACATGGCGAGCATATTTAAGCTCTGGAGCAACTGCTGAGAACCCAGTCGTCAATGCGCGCGACAGAATCGGCACAGGGCCGTGGTACAACGCCCGAAGAGTCTTGATTGCATCTGACGTCGAAACACTTCACACGCAAAACAATATTACGAAAGACACTGCACTGACGGAGACCGGCGCGGTCATTAGCGGTCGGGGAGACGACGTTAATATGCACGACATTCTTACAGGATCGAACGCGAATGGATACTATGCAATCGGCGATACCGATTTAACTTGTAACAATTGGACGAGTGGCAATCAGGGCTCAGCGATGGTGGGGCATCATGATCGTATTGGATTTAATGATTCGGAAGTCATGAAGTCATGGAACGCATCTCACCGAACAACAGGCTGTAGTCTTGAAGCGTTTAATTCGAGTGGTGGCGCTGGACTCTTCTATTGCTTCGCTGAGTAAACAGTTCATCCACAGTGGATGCATGGGCGCTTGGGTGCTATAAAAGCGTATATGCTGGAAACACTATTTTCTCCAACAGAAGTGGAATTCATCATTGATTTGTTGCTCGCAATAGTTATCGGCGGATTAATTGGTGCAGAGAGAGAATTACGAAACAAGGATGCCGGTATTAGCACTCACATTTTCGTCATAACGGGCGCGATGCTCTTCACCTTCATGTCGGCTACAGTCGACCCTGCATCAAAATCACGCATCGCTGCTCAAATAGTATCGGGTATAGGCTTCCTAGGTGCGGGTTTAATTTTGAAAGACGGAATTACCGTAAAGAATCTAACAACTGCGGCGAGTATTTGGTTTACCGGTGCTATCGGCATGGCAATTGGTTTCGGCTACTACGCTATTGCCATTATTGCGGGCATCGCATGCGCACTTGTGCCGCGAATTCCGCACGTTCGACAGTTGCCATTAACGAGCGTTGAGCGAAGTTCTAAAAAACCGTATTACGACGATGGCCCTACTGGCGGAGTGACTTCTGACGATTAAAAAAAACGCCCCATGTGGGGCGTTTTAACAATCAAGCACAATACTTAGTTTTTCTTATTCAGCATTAGTGCGTCTACCGAATACTTGCCGGCACCAGAAATCATGAGTGAAATCGACGCTGCAAGAATAAGCATGATGAACTCGTAACCGCCACCACTTACTGCAAATCCATTTGCAGCGTGGACGGTAACCCATGCAACGGCCGCAACAACAATGTCAAAGAGCGTTACCCAATAGGTGAATGCTCCTACAATAAGCAGGAGGCCACCAATAAGTTCTCCGTAGGAGAGTATGTACGCCATCAACTCAGGCATGGGGAGCCCAAGGCTTCCCATGAACCCTGTAATTGCCGGAATACCTTTAACGAAAACCTTATCGTATCCATGCCAAGCAAAAACAACACCGAGTGCCACTCGCAAGACGAGCGGTGCGATGTCGGCCCATTGCTCTGAGCACTTTTTAAACAACACATTCATCATATAAATGAATTACGTATTAATACTGGTATATGTACAGGATACTAGACATTCTGAGACCTACTAAACCGTTGTACACTGCTTGAAATGCGCACAATGTATTTCGTACTTCTCGCCGTAGCAATCGTTCTTGCGGGAGCGTACGTTCTTGTGGTGCAGCGAGGCGGACAGACGCGTGACGCGTCATTTTTTTCGGATCCGAAAAGTGGAACATACATAGTTTCCGACTACCCGGTTACCCTTGTAAACGGCTATTCACGCGAAGCTGCGGCGATTGACTCAGCGCAATACATCGAGACTCAATATTTCGGAAATGAAGCGAGGGGTGATATCGATAGCGATGGAGATGAAGATGTTGTCTTCCTCGTCACGCAATCAGGAAGCGGAACTGGCACTTTCTACTATCTCGTTGGAGCACTGAGAGACGGTGAAAAATTTCGGGGGACGAACGCTGTCTATATAGGCGATCGTATCGCACCTCAAACGACGGAATTTCGTGACGGACTCGTGATTGTTAATTACGCTGATAGAAAACCTGAAGAGCCGATGGTTGCACCGCCGTCCGTGGGAAAAAGCCTGTATCTAAAGTACTCAATTGATTCAAACGACTTTGGAGAAGTAGTTCAGAACTTTGAGGGTGAGTCGCGCTAAAGAGTTTCGAACTCGTAACGAAATACGTGCTCAGTAACCCGTTTCCTGCTACTGTGTGTCAGTAATGCAGAAGAAGACATACATATACGGAAAGCACGCGGTGCTGGAGGCGCTCGCATCGATGCCCGATATCGTTAAGAAGGTATACATCGCCCAGACACTTGAAGACAAGGCGTTACGTGAATTGATACGAGCAACAAAAGTGCCAACCGAGCGACTTGATTTACGAAAAGTCACTTCTCAGATAGAGGGAAACGTTCCTCATCAGGGCGTAATTGCACATATTTCAATCGCCTCATTAGACATGCCGTATCGAGAATTTGTGAAGGAGTTTAAGCCTGCTTCAGACACGCTTCTTGTATTGATGGGTGAAGTGACCGACCCTCACAACGTCGGCGCAATAGTTCGTTCTGCTGCAGCATTCGGAGCATCAGCAGTTCTTGCTCCTAAAAAACGACAGGCGCACCTTACGCCTGCAGCGATACGAGCTTCTGCGGGTATGGCTTTCAAAATTCCTTTCGTAATTCTTGATAACACCCAGCAGGCAATTTCTGAATTGAAAGAGAAAGGCATGAGAGTTCACGGACTTTCAGGCGATGGACAAAAGCCTGTTACTGCTGAAAAATTCGACGCGCCAACCATTCTTGTTTTAGGGAATGAAGGCGAGGGCATACCTGCATACGCAAAAGCGGTGTGCGACCAGTTTCTCTCAATACAGATGCATCCTGATTGTGAATCATTGAATGTCGCATCTGCTGCTGCTGTTGCCATGTACGCGTGGAGTACGCGCCATCCAAACGCTTTACGATTGGCGTGAGGCGACTATAGCCCCATCTCTCATACTCAATGTGTAGTAGGCCCATTCAAAAGCGCCAAGTAGAGAGGCTGCGTAGAATACATCACCTATAAACATATTCCTGAGAAACGGTAGCCCCGCCACATATGATGTAATGAGCCCCTCAAGTGTCGGTGCGTACCATGATGATGAAGCCCACACTGCAAAGTTCGTGATGATATAGAACAAAACTGATGATGCCATTACGAGAAAGACAACAGTTGTCGGTCTAGCATTTTTTGCAAGTATGCTGACGCCGGAAATTATGGCAATTGATCCGTATACACTGACTAATACTTTCCAGTCATAAAATCCTATAAGCGCGTCAGAGATCACCATTACTAGAAAGGGAATGACTACAGCCCACGTACTACCGATATACTTACCTGCCGCAAACGAAATTGCAGTTACAGGTGTTGTGTTTGGCGGATGGGGTAGGAGTCGACCCACGAGTCCGATTGTAATTAATCCTAGTACTGAGAGAATCGTTTTCATGTATTCAATCAAAATCCCTTAAACTCCCACACAACTGCATCTGTCGCTTGAAGTACATACTGGTCGGCCCCGATGAGAGGGGCGATCTCATTCACTGTATACTGCCAGTACTTACCGTCAGTCCCATTAACTAAGCCGCCCATCGTCGTCACTAAGACACCCATATCTCCATAGTCTTGAGTTCCGAGAGCGAGAGAGGGGTCGATATCGTTGAGGTGTGTGAGAAATGCTAGTAGGGTCTGGCCGCTAGTAATTTCAGTCGTTGTGGATTGATAGACACCCTGGATTGTCAGTGTTATAGAGTTTGCGACTGTTGGGGTGGTTGTTGACGAGTCATCCTGCGCTATGTTTTCAGTTGTCGTATAACTGTTGTTTGTTACGTAGTATGTGTATGTAGCGCCGTCTACGTTTGTTGTGGATGGAGTTGCGACACCCTGCTCTCTTCCCACAAAGGACGAGGTCGCAATCGTAATGTTTACTGTGATTTCAGGCGGAGCAATAGTAATTTCGGGTAGAGTAACTGAAATTGGCTGTGGCTCCGAATTACGAATTATCACTGGTGCCGCAGGCGACGATGTGGACACAACGTAGACTTGTATCGGCTGTGTCTGTGGCAGTGCGTGAGCGCCGCTACCATACGTGAACAGGCCGCCCACGACGATGGTAAAGACTGAAAATACAGCGAGCCATGAGTAATCTTTCATAAGGATGTAGGTGTTATTTTGTTATAGGACGGTCCAGTTTCAGATGCCCCTGCTCCATGGGCTGCGTATCGGGCGAGGGCATACAGGAGGCTAGACAGGCGGTTCAGATATGCGCGCGTTTCTCGCGAGCAATATTTTTCACCTGTTCGAATGATCGCTCGTTCTGTTCTCCGCGCCACAGCGCGTGCGTAATCCAGTATCGATGACAATTCAGTAGCTCCGGGAATAACAAAACTATGTGGGTTCTGGAACTGAATCTCAATTTGATTGACTCTCCGTTCAAGGGCATCAACATCACTTTGATGAAGGCGCTCTTCTGAGCCCGCAATTTCAGCTTGTACGATAAACAGTGCTTCTTGAGCAGCGCGAAGTTCGTTTTGTATAACGAGTTGTCGTTCTATGCGCGCATGCGCGTAACACATACCCAGAAGTGAATTAAGCTCGTCAACGCTACCCAGCGCCTCGTACAGAGCACTATCCTTGGGATATCTCTTCTTGGTCCCAAAAAGACCAGACGTTCCTGAGTCTCCTTTGCGTGTATAGAGCATAGGTTACGTCGATGCCTGCGCCGTCTCGATTGGAACGTCCTCTATTTCACACACCCCTCCAGCACAAGCGAGCTCCGCCTTCTGTTCGGTCTCGTCTGCGTATTCGTATCCGAGTAGTTTTGAGTAATCAACGGAGGGAAATCGTGAGGATAACTCAATATACTGCTCTTTAGAGATTGCTTCATACGGAGCAAGTCTGTACACATGGTTAAATCGTGGCAGAAACGATAATCCGCCAATTATATTCCAGTTCTTCTGTATCCACGCTACGACCTCAATCCACTCATTTTCGCCCACAGAAACCGTTGCCGATGGATTATGTTCTGTGTAATTCTCTTTGACTCTTTTCCAGTATTCAAGCTGTTCAAGCGCAGAGAAATCATCCTTGAATTTTGAACTCTCAGGTGACTCAACAGGAAATTCAATTACATACGTGGTCGCGGTTCCTTCGCTTTGCCCGACCTCGGGATGGTAGGGAACTCCTTGATCCTTCAGCATCTTGAACAGTGAGTCCGTTGCTGAAATTCGAACGCGTCGTATATAGTACTTCGCATGTCGAGGGTGAATACCAGAAGAACAGTTAAATGTTTGAGAGACAGTTCCTGACGGTTTTACAGCAGTAACAGAAAGAGAAGGAGAGACACCGAAACGTTCGGCATACGTGGCATTGGTTTTGATAGCGATGTCGCGCATTGCCCGCAATGTGTTAGGTTCACGAGCCGCTTCGCTATCCCACTGTCCAGTAACTGAAACTCCGAGAAGCCGTTCTTCTTGGCAATGTTGTTGCCATTCTTTAGACAAGTACCGAAAGTTCGTGAGTGTTGACTGATAGGTTCCGAGAAGTGCAGCGAGGCGAGCCTTGCGTAGGAGGGAGTCATGCGTATCATCCGCACGAGCTATGATCTCAGACAAATTACAGAACTGTTTCGACTGCAGTAGAATTTCACCGCACGGGTTTGTGCCTATAGGGCCTTGGATTGGCCCGGAGTCTCCGAGGAATCCGACCGATTTGAAATACGAACGCCGGCGTTCCGGAATAGTAAAGGAAAGAGAAGCTCTGTTGAATATTCCTCGTTCGCCTGAGCCCGACTTCATAAGTGCAACCCACTCCTCCATCAGCGCCTGACTCGATGGCTGGACTTCATACACAGCTGAATTGTTCGCAACGGATCGATGTGGCTCGGTCAAATAAAATTGTCCTTTTTTAGCGTCGCGCATCTCTGCATCATCTAAGTCAGAGAGACTAATCATTGCCGTTCTGCGCACGCCACCCGAGACTACACACTCTCCAATTTTGCAAATAATGTCATGTACATCAATTGGTCGAAGACGCCGCCCCTGTCGTGAAAGAATTTTTGATCGGGAAAAAGAAAGTAGAGATCGAAGTGGTTCGGGTCCCGATGCCTTACCACCCATAGTTTTGAGTCTCGCGCCCGCGGGTCGAATATTTGAAAAGTCGAACTCGATATCTGAACCTTCATACCAAGCGGAGAGTCCAGCGAGCAACGCGTCACACCAGCCCTCTTTGTTGTCCTCGACGACGAGTATGTGAAGTGTTTTGCCTGTCTGTTTCTGAATTTGAGGAAACTTTTCGACATTCTGACTTTCTACCGAAAAACCAACTCCGCACCCTTGCATGGAGAGATACATGATCTCTGCTAAATCTTTGAGCGATGTAGGCGCCGTGAATGTACAGTTATAGGCGCAGGAATTACAACGTCGCGCAGGCTCGCCAGCAAATTGCATGAGACGCATCGATGGCATGACTTCTTGATTAAGTATTGCATCGCGAACTTCCGAATATTCATGATGTGACAATTTTTCGCCCAGATTCTCCTTCATGAACGAAACGTATCGATCCACAGTTTCAATCCACGTTTCCCTTCGCTTTTCACTCTCGATCCAGCGAGCATAACTTCTGAGATAGATGAACTCACCAAGAGGATTGTTTCTAAAGTACTTTTTACTTTCAGCCGCGAGAGCGCGCACATACTCGGGGATATCGCCTCTCTCCTTTCTGGTCTCCGCACGCTGGGCGCGGTAAAGAATGTATGCCTTTGCAGATCGCACGTATCCCAGTAGCATCAATTCGATTTCTACCTCATCCTGCACCCCCTCCACGGTTGGAACATATGTTGCGTCCTTCTCTAGCTTTGTCGACAGGCGACGTTCGACGTCTCGAGCGATTTCGGAAGGTGCATTGGTGCGAAATTCACTTGCCGCATGCATTGCTTTTTCAATAGCGGCAGAGATTTTTCGAACATCGAATGGCACTATCAAGCCGTTTCTCTTCGTAATACTAGTGATGCGTGTGGATGGGGTGAGTGACATACTGATTTGTAAGTTATATTGATATAAGTCTATGTATAGTAATATAGATAGCCATCTATAATTCACGTATGAAACAAAAAACTGTGGGGAAAAGAAAAAAAAACGCACAAAATAAGACACTTGTCGAGCGTACCTATCCGCGTCCGGAATGGGTTCCGAAGACGGTTTCTTCTGAAGAAGAATTATGTCCTGACTGTTTTAAGGTGGTTGGTGAAAAGAGTCGTTATTCAATGGTCTGTATGCTCGGAAAGAACACTCAAGGTATGACCGTATCGGAATTAACGAAGAAAACACAGCTCAGGCAACCAACGGTAACGCATCATCTACAGATACTACACTCCGTGGATGCGGTTGCCATTGAGCCACGAGGCAGAGAACGCGTATACACTCTGAATAGAGAAGCACATTGTTTTGAAGAGTGTAAAATTCCCTATTAATACATTTCATAGAAGGATATGAAATCCCACAACACAACTCAGTCGAACAAGCTTTGGTATGCCCTTGGTTGGTTTTGCGCATCTGGTGCCTTGCTTGTGGCGCTGGCGCTTATTCCACTTGGTTATGAAAACATCTTTACTCTGCTGCCGTACATTTGGTATTCGGTCGTGCAGGGGATGGCGGTAACTGTTGCGGTACTCGCGGTATCCTTTTTTGTTCTGAGAATAGTATATCGACTCCATTCCAAAATTCTCGCTGTTGCGATAGGTATATGCGTGCTCGCGGGGTTGTTATACATGTGGGCAGATAAAACATACTCTCCGCATTTTGCGATGCCTGCATTTATGCACGTATATCATCCGGGTGGTGCTCTACCAGACTTGCCGCTGGCGAATGTCGTTAAGTTTATTCAGAGTTTTAAGAATTTCGAGTACGTTGATGATATTGGTGCCGACCCAAACGATGTGCCACCTCCTATCAATAGAACGGATAGCGCTGTCGTGAAGATCGAGCTTGAAGCCCAAGAAGTAATTTCCGAAATTGCGCCGGGAGTCTACTTTAACTATTGGACATACAACAAGCAGGTACCAGGACCAATGCTGCGCGTTCGTGAGGGCGATACTGTAGAGGTAACACTTAAAAATCACCCATCAAGTTTGCACTGGCATAACATTGACCTTCATGCTGTTACAGGTCCTGGTGGCGGTTCCATTCTCTCTAGGGTAAACCCAGGTGAAACAAAAACATTTACGTGGAAGGCACTGAATCCGGGTCTCTATATCTATCATTGCGCCACACCAAACGTCAGCACACACAATTCGCATGGTCAGTACGGACTTATACTTGTAGAGCCAAAAGAAGGACTACCTCAAGTTGATAAGGAGTTTTATGTCGTGCAGGGTGAACTCTATACGAAAGGTGTCATAGGTAAGAAGGGTCTGACGATATTTGATGGAGATGCGTTGCTCGATGAGGAGCCAAACTATGTAACTTTCAACGGACGAATAGAACAAGATGGAGCACCGCGTATGCACATGAAGGTAGGAGAAACTGCAAGGATATATGTCGGAAATGGTGGTGTCGGACTCATATCGTCCTTTCACCCAATTGGGGAAATATTCGATACCGTGTATCCCGAAGGTGGTATTGGCGGTAGTCTCTTTAAGAACGTACAGACCACAGCAGTACTGCCCGGAGGTGCGGCAATAGTTGAGTTCAAAGCCGAAGTTCCAGGGAATATCGTTCTTGTGGATCATGCTCTTGCTCGCATGAACAAAGGTGCGTGGGCCATCATACAAGTTACTGGCGAAGAGAATCCGGACATATTCAAATCTGGTCGAGCGGGCGATGAATATATTCCTGGCTCAATAGGGAATAGCGAAGGGTATGGCGAGGAGATGGAAATGAATCACTAATGAAACTTGCGATTCTCGACCGAGACGGTACGTTCATTTGGGAACCCGAAAAACCTAAAGGTGTAGATCCGCGAGAGACGTTCCCCTTGAAGAACTCCGACGAAGTTGCGTTTCTTCCTGGAGCAATTGAGGGTATGCAATTACTTCGCGATCGTGGGTACACGCTTGTCATGGCAACAAATCAAACGTTTCTCGGCACTGTAAAACATCCGCAGCACGTTTTCGACGCAGTCATGAATTCGATTGTCGCTACACTCAACGAAAATGGTCTAGTATTCGACTTTGTCATGGTCTGTCCTCATGGGCCTGATGAAGGGTGCGAGTGCAGAAAGCCTGCCACAGGAGGGATGCTCGAGTATATGTCTAAGCACGCTGTCGACCTTGATAATTCACTGATGTTTGGCGACAGAGATACCGATGGTGAGTTTGCGCGCAATTTGGGCATTCGCTTCGTTCGCATACCGACAAACGGTACATTTACAGTTCCAGACGATGTACAATAGCTCCGATGATTATCGATCACAGAACAAAAGCTGACTTCTATCAGGACAACCCCCGAGGCAAGGTTATTCGCACGCTTACACTCTCAGACTTATCCTTCTGGGCGGTCGACGCGTTTGTCTCTGTCATTCTTGTACTCTTCGTTATTCAGTTCATTGATGGAGGAAGCGCGACTCATGCAGGTCTCGCTTTTCTCGCATACAAAGGGGTTGCCGCATTCCTCTCTATTCCCATAGGACGCTTTTTTGATTCTCATAAAGGGCATATAGATGAAGTGTGGGGACTCGCGATTGCTAGCTTCATGTACGGCGGTACATATATGCTACTCGCGTTCGCAACTGATTTGTGGCATTTGTATG
>JACCDV010869143.1_pt1 | contig 19064 bp, 19 predicted proteins | sample 7446131 | NCBI WGS metagenome assembly JACCDV01 (sample SAMN15323448, study PRJNA562643) | freshwater metagenome | isolation source: river surface water | place: USA:Blue River Watershed | collected 2017-08-17 | reverse complement strand
GCAACTATGCAATAACACAGTACAATAACATAATAAGGCTTCGTAACGTACTAACAAGAGCCGGCCCAACACATGTGGGCGCGCTGCAGCGAAGACTATAAAATTGAAAGTAACCCCCAGTATAGATATATCCCCTGAGGCATGAGTGACAGTTACGTTTATCACCTTAATGTGTATTATGGCATATTCTATCGCGAAGTTCAATGTAATCTCGTGCACACAGTGCTTCAGAATACCAAGTTCTGCGGCCTGGGAGCTCACAAAGCAGAAATGATAATTGATGGTGTGCCTCTGATTTCCGGCGTAAACTCTGACAACCCGCACAAGGCGGAGTTCGGTTTCATCGCTGTTAGTAGCATGATGATTATAGGCCCGGAGTGCTATTCTCCTGAAGAACAGATAGCAAACATCGACATTAACGCAATAAAGAAGTGCGAGGAGCACAACTTAATCGGGAGAGAGACGATAAATGAAATCTATGCAAACATACTCCTCGGCTTCGAGAAATTGAATATATGCGCGACAGATGTATACTGCGGCTGGCGCGCGATGTCGCACATCTGGAGAGCCGCATCCGACGATGAATCACCATGTGATGAACAAGGGATGATTATAGACAGAAGGGATGTAGGTGACGAGCCGCCGACCACGCCGGCTAAGAAAACAAACAGAAAGTCAAATAAGGTGACTGCCGCCGACAGTGAAAGCTCTGATATGCGTCCTAGTGAGATACTACCGCCGCTACAAACACCACTGACAGCGTCTGTAAATACAGATAGAGAGGCACAGATATGGCAGACAGAGCAATCGAAACAGGAGCGACGAAAGAGTCATGTAAACCATGAGGCGCAGGATAAGCGAAAGAGTCACGAGTATCATAAGAGTCATACAAAACATGAGAAACTGAAGCGCACAACGTCTGGCACGGATGGTCAGAAGATTAAGCTCAAGAAATCATCAAAAAATGATGGGTTTATCGACTTGTACGGCGCCCCAGTTATAGCTAATACGATTGCTATACCGCCGCCGCGCCTATCGCTCTTATCATCTCAATTACCCACTGCATCGAAGAAGTCAACGTCTCGTCTCAAAAAATGAGCTACATGATTTTTCCCTCGATCTCAACCATCATCTGTCGCGCGAGCTGCAGCGTGGTGTCTTCCCCGTTGAGTTTTTTTATGATTGATCGCGGCGCGTACAAACTACTAAATGCTAGCGTTGCTATGTATAGACATGTGTACCGCACTGATAGATCATCAGTGTCACAGCACTTCCAAAGAGAGTCGCCCAGACACAAACAGGCCGTAGTGACAGCATTTACTACTTTTTTGTTCATACCATCAATGAACGCCGCCGAGTACTTGCGAATCGGGCGCGCAAACATGTCATAGGGGCTGGTCGGCAGATTGTAGATCATGTACAGCGCGTGAATCGCGATCGGTCGTTTATGCGCCACTGGGTGTAGGCACTTAGCTATAACTGTCAACAACCTGGAATCATTGATATCCTGTATCATGGCGCCCGACACTGTCCCACACTTGACTAGCCGCGCGCGCAAACAGTCGAGTATATACTCAACAGTAACCGCGGCGAGAACACTCTTGCGTGCCCGGCGCGTACCAGCTGATACTAGCTCAAAGAGTTCGCACGCATATATAGTCGGGTCCTCTACATCATGTTGCGGGCTAATCAACGGACATCCTGTGATCAATTCAAATAGCACGCAGCCAGCGCTCCACATATCTATCGCGGCCGAATGCGAGCCCAACTTGTTATATACATTGATCTCTGGCGCGCGGTAATTGCTGGTTTGCACATTCTGCGTGTGGTAGCGCTCGTTCATTGTAGTGGCGATATTGAAATCACAGAGAACTAGCCGCGGTATATCTGTGTCAACCAATATGTTCTGCGGTTTGATATCTCCATGAATGATGCGCCGGTTATATAAATGGGCGAGCGCAGACAACAGGTTGTTTGCAAATGCCAAAATATGACTGACCGGCAATGGGTGGTGTTCTTGTAGATATGTTTGCAGGTTGCACTCGTATCTATCCATATATATCTGGGTCTCATCGTCGAGGTATTCCACATGATTGATCTTGATTATGTTTGGATGGTCGCACGCATTTATGAATATGATCTCCCTAATGCTGCTGTCGAAGTGCTCGGCCGGGGACACCTTTACGGCATTTGATCCGCTATCAGAATATATGTTTGCGTATGCACCAGTACCTATCAAAATTGGGGTAGACATTGAAGTATATCGTATGTACAGTAATGTATAGTAGGGATAAAATGGGGGGTATAGGTAGATATGGAATGGGTATAGTAAGGTAAATAGGATGAACAAATATAAGGCAAGCGGGGTAAATTTTGCAAAATTGAATGCACGCGCGAAGTAAGTATCAAACCACTTCTATAATCAATGTCTACCTCGACTATCAATTTTACAATCAACGGCACCAATATGACACTTGAAGCTGCAGTAGCGAACCTAATTCCGGGGCTATTGCCTGCGCGGGATATCACTATTGAGCTACCAGTTGAGCAGAAACATCTGAACCTGTTAACACAGATACTCAAAAAAATCCCAATTATCCCTATGCGGGACATAGTATCTCACAAGACTACATATGTAATAGTGATGCTCGCGAAACAATGGGGTATCGCTAACGAGACAATAGCAGAAGGGTTCATTGGATGGACGACTCATGATCTTTGGATAGATATTTGGCACCCAGAGTACCTGTATCTGATATATAGAGAGAATGAGTTCCTTGTAGACTTTAATAAGTTCTTTCGATTGCACCCCGATGTCTTTGAGACAGCCGAGCGCGCCATCGCATTACCAGAGCTCCGCGCAGACCCACAGGCATATATTGAGATGCTATTGTTCTTCAAGAACTACAACATTAATGAGTGCTTTACACAGAACAATCACAAAGTACAGCAGCGGAAGGACGCATTAGTTAGTGCTCGCGCGGCCGCATGGAAACTCTTCCTTATTAATCCACACGAGCCGTTTCTGAAGGACTACTTTGTCTGTATACCTTCAAGTGCAATAACATGGGATTGCAAGGATATATCAGTTGTCGCACCTTATTTGGTTGGCGAAACAGTCCTTGCGCCATTTGGAACAGCGCAAGAACGCCTGCGAACGTTCGCGTTCAACATGCTGGACGTGCCGCTTAATACCTCAATAAAGACCCCATTCCCATTTGAGAACTGTGTTATTGCCGGCGGCTCGATCTCTAAAATACTGTCGGCGCACTTTGATCTGCGATACGCTCGGCAGTCAGACATTGACATATTCATTTACGGCGCGACATTTGATGAGCGGGCAAGAGCATTTGCTCGAGTGCTGGAATGGTTTGATACGAGTAACACAGCCGCGCGCACTTACTATACACTAAATGGATGTGTTACAACAGTCTATGTAAAGGACATCGCGCGGAAGTTTCAGATTATCACAATAAACCAGTCTAATCCCTTTGAAGTGTTAGACCGGTTTGATATGTCTTACATTCAGTGGTGCCTTGTTGGTGGCAAGACATTCTTCGGCACTCCAGAAGCATGTAAAGCGCTGCGAGAGCGGGTGACACATATATGCTGTAGTCTGAACTTACGCGCGCACAGATGTGTAAAAGCACTATATAATGGTTATTCTATGTATGTGGCGCCGGAGATCCGCGAGAAGTATGTGGACATCACGTCACTGCTCGTTGACCCGAAATCAAACGCGCAATTACAACAGATTATCCGAGAACTACACAAATGGTACTATCCGCGGACAGAACCAGATATGCACCCGGACGACGAGCGCGCCCACATTCTATGTATGATAGAGAGCGACTCCCGTGCAACACTGGTAACAGATGTTCCTAAATTGGTTCTCGGCAATGTAACGATTGGTGGGAACTTTGAAAATGACTATGAGACTACGCTATTCAGCTCGTTTAATATCAACAATGTTGTTATAGGCAACATGAGGCGGCGGGGAGCGGTAGTTGTATGTACTAGGCGCGGCAAGATCCGCTTAACGACACCTTTTCAACGTGTCCAATCCATACGTGCAGTTGCAGAGGGCCTCGAGATCATTGTTACTGTTGACAATGAAGCATTTGCCAACTTCTGTACGATGCTTGAGACGACTGTGTTCCGGCTATTCAGGACCGCTACAGTTACTAAGCATATCATTAATGAGCACCGTGAGCTGAAGTTTCTTGTACGTCGGTACCAACTTGAGCGACAGATCAGACAAGGGGTATCATGTTTACGCTCGCATCGAGGGCAGGCGCTCAACATTGAAGAAGACATCAACAGCGGCAACAGTATCCAAGTTCTATTCTCGATTACCCTAGAGATCTATCCGGATAACCGCTCAGTCACGCTAATACCTATCAAGTTTATCAAGTACTATGCCGAAGAGCCCGCGGCCGACAATAACGAACCAGATGAGAGCAGAGAGGCCGCCGATGTAGACAATCCTGGCGAGATTAACTATAAAGAGCCGACCATATAGTGAAATCATAGGGTCATATTGCCTTGTTTTTTCCCAGTTCTGGCGCCAGAAGTACAAAAAAAGATAGGTCCGTTGTCGTGCGGCCTTACTGTATTTGGCAGGTTTGAGAGGTCGCAGTAGCTTGCGGCTTTGGTACTAAGTTGACAGTAGTATTAGATATGCTGTCACTATTATCACTCTCTGCATTGAGATCTCGAAGATATTCGGAATCTCGGCGATATTCGAGGTTTCCGTCTTCTCCAACACTTTCAGTCTCCTCGGAGCTATCATCGTCCTCTTTGTTATCTGGCGCGGGTGCTTGCGGGGGAAGTAATTGCGAGTCTCCGATTATCTTGTTGAGTACCTGCTGCAGAGCAATTGGGTCATCAGAATTGTCCCCTTCTTGTACAGCAATTAACTGGTTGATTTCCTCCGGGCTCAGATCTACCTGATAATTTGTATTGGTGATCCGTGTCGCAGCGGTCGCAGCAGTCAATTCTTCAAACTTATTCACCATTGCATTAATGCGATGCTCGAGTATATCCATTTTCTCAAGTAATGAAGCAATAGGATCAATAGGATCAGAAGTAACCACTGCATCATGTTCATCAGTGCTTGTAGTGGTATCCTCGTTATAGTTAGCAGTATGAGTAGTGAGAGTAGTGAGTTGGTCTTCCATATAGTACTATAATATAACAGGATTTCAATTTTAAAATTGAATTGGCGCAAGCCATATATACTATCTATACCAACACATCCATATCACACCCTCTTACACGTCCCATATCATGTCTACCACTGACCTTATTTACTTCAGAAAGCTATATAATGACTCTATTGTGCCTGTACGCGCGACACCATGCGCGGCAGCATTCGATCTATACGCCTACGAAGACACTATTATTACTGGCGGCGCCGGAAACATCATGGTTAGTACTGGGGTCGCCGTACAACTGCCTCGTGGTACTTATGGACGAATAGCTATGCGCAGTGGACTGGCGGCTCGCGAACATCTTAGTGTTTCTGCGGGAGTGATAGATCGCGATTACACTGGCGAGATCAAAGTACTAGTCTTCTGTTCAAAAGTCCTAGATACTACACCAACCAACAAAGGGCTTCTTCTTCCACACACATACAGTACGAAAGAACGAGCGGTTTGCGCAGCTGATTGTCGAAAAAATAAGCGAGGCTGCGGGTCAGCAGATCACTACAACGCGCCCGATAGAACAATCCATACACGATGGATTTGGGTCGACAGGGTCATACTAAACTACAATGGTAACCTTCCGCGAGTTGGATTAGGAAGCGGGGAGGTTATTTTTTGTAATTTATTCGTTGCCTCGCGCCTCCTTTACTGATTGCTATGCGCCCGGCCCATTCTGACTCACTTCTTGGCCCCGCCCTTAATCCGGAGTAACTTGCGGAAGGTTGCCATTGTCAGTCCGCGCACTGCTCGCCGCTCGCTGCGCTTTGTCTGTATAGCGGCCCATTCCTCTGCAGTGAACTTTGCAAAGGTCGCTTCAACTACTTCGGGGTCGGTGTTCCATGCAATGTAGTCTTTTTTCTCCTCTATCTTCTGCTGTTCTGTAAAGTAAGCAGTCTCCAAACTCTGAATAGCTTCATTATGATCTCTCTTACATACTGTGATTAGATAGTATCCAGCCACTAGCATTGACTTGTTTTTCCCATCATTACACTGTATCAATATGTTCTTCTTGTTAGCGAGCCATCTGCACATGTCACTCATAATGGTGTCTAGCTTGTTACATGTTTTTAGAATTTCAGTGTCCATTAACTCTTGCGAAGGCAGTATATAGTCGGCGATGTCTAAGTCGTTGCTCACAATACAGTTCTTCATGAGGCTCGTTGACGGCTTGCCGGTTACATTGATCACGACTGTGATATTGTTCTGTGCGAGGAAATTTACATCAAAGGCCGAGATATTGCCAACCCACAGGCTATCCGCGACCTTTACGCGAATCGGCGGCGTGATTTGCATGTTGAACTCCATTATATACCTGTATGCAGTATTTTTGTCTAATTTGCTGATTATTACCATGCGGCCGCGCCGCTTCTCTTGTATTTCCAAATTGAATTGGCTAAGAGAGAATATATATACCAATGAGCTCCACACCATCCTCCGCAGACTATAATATTGCTGATACTATTGACACTAATGGTATCACTGATATCACAAGCATTGCCAATACTGCAAATGATACTGCCGAACCCTCCACAAATACTACTGCCGAACGTCTCGCTCCGGCCGACATACCTAGCTATTTTGAGCAGCTATTTAATGTGTCCGTTGCCGAAAGTAGCAAGGTGGACTTTGATGCGTGGCGTAATATCCTGATTGTTTGCCGCGAACATAGTGTTGCAGAAGACAGATTGAACGCTACACCCAATAAATATGTGTTCTTGCAATGGAATCCGACACTGATGAGCAACTCACCGGTCTGCAGGCGGCTAGCAAAAGTCATCCACAAGGCCGACGTAATGGTACCTAATACTAGCGCATATATAGATGGACTAGATCTTCTGGCGACCGTGCAACTGTGTATTGTGTTTCCAGAGCCGCAAGAGTACTTTATGGAAGGATATATAGAAACAGTAGAAGACTTCTTCGAGTTAGTACAGTTCGCGGATAAATATATGCTCAATATGCCATACATGTGCTCTCGAGTAGATCGCATGATATGGTTACTATCAATCAAAGAACGCCAAAAGGACATCTGGCGAGCTAACAAAGTACTACTAACTAGTATTGAAGAGCGACAACACGAGCGACCCAAATTTATACCTGCTACAGCTAGTGATGCAGCACTAAACCCATATACACCATCCGCTCAACCAATCAGATCTGGCGAGGCCGCTAAGTTTATAACAATGGCGCCGATACCAAAACCAAAGTTCCTCTCCGCTAGTGACCTTGCGCTGATGATCGCACTGCTGCTCAAGGCAAAGGCCGATGTATTTGTATCAAAGTTAATAGCAGTACTAGCTCCATCTATCGAGTACTGTGATATAATCTTCAGCAGCCCACAGATAATCAAACTAACTTGCGGGCTGGAGCCGTTCTCGTCAAGTACATTCTACGCATTCCGCGTGATGTATTTAGAGGAGCTCGCGATGTACTACCACAAACGGAGTGTGGGGCGATTTATCATACCACTAGATGCAGCCGCAGCATTGCCGAATAGAACTGGATTAAACTTCAAGACCTCACCATACTTCTTTTCACTAAGTTCCCATACGAACTGGCGCCGCGGGCTTACATTACCGTGTCTTATAACTGGCGCGCGAGGACTATATACATTGAAAGAGTTCCGTAAGCGGATGGATATATTTACTGGCGGCGTGCTGAAGTATATAAACTGGAAGATACCTGGGGCGACTTCAGTACTTAGTGGCTCACTAATGACTGCCTGCGCCGTCAAAACACCTCTCGAAACGTACTTCGAGACCCCAGCAGAATACTTCGCAGAGTACTATCCATGCCGCCAGAACATGTTAAAGCTCACGCGGTACAACTTATATGATACCATTGATACTACATACGTATATACAACAACTGACATTGACAACAGCATAGTTACGGACACGATCAATAGCGCCAGCGACAATATTGCAGACGAAGAACGCGAGGCGGCGCATCACTCAGGGGTCACTCACGATATTGACTACACAGACATTGATATAATGGTCGCGTGTCAATGGGAGCAATTTGATGCTGTTGCCGACCAACACTATAACGCCATCTGCCGCGCAGTACAAGAAGCCGGCTCAGAATATGTACTCAGAATGGAATATGTAGAGACAGAAAACAAACACAAGTACATCATACACGGCCTTCCGCGCGACATTGACATATTCCATGTGGATGATATCTATAGTGTCCTCGTCAAATACCATCTCGATATTGTGCGCGCCTGTTATACGGGAGAAGATGTCTGGTGCTTCCCGTCCTTTGTGTGTGCTGCTAACACTGGTCTCAATACGGATCTGCGGTGGACATCGAATCGTAAGGATCCACGAGACATTGCGCTGAAATACTTCCAGCGCGGGTTTGGGCTGCTGATGAACAATGGAGACTACAAAAGCATAGTGGAATATGTAAACAGTAGTACACAGTGGCCTCATTTACGAACAGACTTTCAACGTAGATGGCAAATGCGTTACTATTGGCGCGATCCATTGTTCCACTCGCAGGTACGCGCGATGTTCAACCCAAGTATGTCGCGGACTGGTATTCATCACAACCTAGATACCCTATCGCAATTTACCAAGATCAACAAGGCAATAATACAGGAGTTTCGCCATATATTGCGCGATGACAAGCACTCTATCGATTTTAGAGATGCTCGCGATAGACCAGTTCTACCATTTATGTGCCCATCTATATTGATGTACCTATAGGCAGTACGATGATATAGACTACATTATCGAGTATTTTTTTGTGACTCGCTCTATATAGTGCACATGGATAACCTAACTCTGGCAATATACGTCGCCATTATCTTACTACTCTGCTACGAAATCTATATAGCTGACGACGGAACGAAAGGCGCCGACAGTGACATTACTGAAATGAATCTACTCCCAGATCCGCCTCGAGCATCTGGCGCTCCGCCTCCAATTACCGGAGCGCTAATGTCTGCGCCGCCTGTATTCTATCCGTCCCAGCCAATATACTCGAACCTATCGTATTCTAATGTGTTTCCATCGGCTATGTCTGCAGTATACCCATCGACATCCTACATCGCCGCAGTACAAACTGGGTCATCTTCTCTACCGATTGCTCAGTCCACAGTACAATTACCCCAATCCGCAGTACAAACTGGAACGACTTCTCTACCGATTGCTCAGCCGCCATTACAACCAGCGCAGTCGGGCCCGCGAACTCTTGGCACCTATAAAGACATTACAACAGATATAGCTGCGTTTAACTTTAGCGAGGCGCAGGCACGCGCCAGACATGCGTTTGAATCAGATATGACCATCATTCCGAGCGGCGCCTCAGTCACACGCACCAGTGCTAATACCCCCGGTGGTACCTTGATTGCTACTGATAGCGCTGGTTATGCGCTGGCCCAACCACTTATTGACGACACGATACAATATGCTATGCAAACTGCCGGGCCAATGGATGAGCGGCCAGATCACAGGTGTGGACCGCTCGGAGATGGTGCCAAGTGCGGCACTGGGCGATGTTGCTCTATTTATGGCTGGTGTGGTAATCCTGGGGAGATCAACTGCCGCACGTCTGTTAATGACAGCTTATATAACGGCGCTGGGCTGCCGTTGCCCCCGGGGTTCTTCAACGGCAACGTTATACGCTGCGCAGTTGATGGCGCCATCTATCGATTAGAGGACAATCGGCGGCGCTGGTACCCAAATCCCACTGTATATGCAAAGTATGGGCGCCCGCCATATACCAATGTAGACTGCAACATAATCGACAGTATTGTGCCCGGGCCAGTGTTTACATAAGGTGCTCACATTCCGCCTCGATCGTGGAGGGCTATGTATGTCGGGCGTGTTCTATCGACTATATAATTGCCTCGCCCGTGTGACGCCAATTACAAATTTGAATGGGTAGAATAGGGTTTTATTGACATGTGTAGCACTGACCGGAACTCCGACCATGATACCTATAATACCGAGTTACATACTGTTTTGTCTATTAATTGCGCCGAGGACTTCGATGTAATCGCCTGGAAGATACTAAATGAGACACATCTTGTAGCCGGGAGATCTCGATTTCGCATCATCGAAATAGAGTTTTACTTACGTTCGGCCGATCATCCTGACCCGTACGTACATTGCGCCAATGAGCAACTGTCGGTCGGCCAGTGGTACTTCCACAAAGCGGGCGCATCGTACCGTGGTGGTACTTTCAAAGGGCTAGATATTACATTTGGGAAAGGCGCGTATGGAGGAGTTCTCATCAGATCGATGGTCGCCGACGACGGCACGGTAATCGAAGGGCCGTGTAACTGTGTAAACCGGTTACTAGCGGCGACTGGGCATCAAACTGTAAAGTCCCTCGCAACTAGTGTTGATTGCTCTATATATACTGGGTTGTTAACATTGGTGGAGAGTGCCCCGTTGACACTTCCGATATATACTTCGGCGCGCGTTGGCCTTAATTTAGATAGGAGTCCAATGTTTGCAAACCTGCCGTACAGACACATAACAGACATAAAAAACATCAAGAAGCAGCGCAAAACGATCATCAGCGGCCTACGCAACTTCCATGGATTTACTGCGGCGGACATCAAGGCGCTAGGTATCAGTGTGCGGGGTGCTGATTAGATTCTGCAGCAACTTCTGCAGATAGTTATATTTTTTGTACGCAACACTCATTCAATATATATGGTAAGGAGGAATAATGGGACAATAAGGAGTGATTGTTTTCAGCAAAAATAATCATACCACTAGGTATATATGCCAGAGCTAAACATAGGTATGTCGCCCATACTGATCTCACTACTGATCGTCATAATATTGCTGATACTCGTAGTTGCCCGTCCCTCGGAGCAGTCCGACAATCAGCCCGCGCCGGACCCTCCGCAATCTCAGCAAGAACCACAACAGGAAATACAGACTATAATAATTCCGCAGACACAGGTGTATCCAGAGTATCCTACGTACCCATTACACTCAATGTTCTATCCATACTATAGTTACTGGCCTCGGCGAGGATGGCGCCGAGGTCGCCGTGGGTATCGCGCGCCAGTAATTGACCCGCCAGCTCACTACCTGCGGCCGTCGGCAACTGTGTATCCGGGCCCGATACTATATCGAAGACACTGGCGTGGCGGCCATTAATATGCCCGCCCCCCTCTCTTTCCCAACCATTGCATTACCTTAGAGTAATAAGAAATTGATTGTAATTCTTATAAAAGTATACCTCTATTGCTTCCTTCTCCTCCCTCTATATATCACATACTTCTATATGTCTCTATTGTCGGTCCACTCAGACTGTCAGCTGGCGATTGTTTACGCAGCACATACTTACGGCGGGCAAGACCGCTGCACACTTACGTCGCTATTGGTACTTTGTAAGCAGTTCAGTCAGCTTATTGTAGAGAACCTCTCAAAAATCATCGTCCACTACACAGTGGAAATGAGCTATCCTACGCACCTATCATACAGATTCTGCGGGCTATATCACCGCGAGCAGGACGCGCAGAACAACCAGCCCGCCATTATTTACTATAACGGAACGACTGTGTGGTACCGCTTCGGCAAGCGACACCGCGATGGTGATCTACCTGCCATAGTCCGCAATAATGGTACAAGAATCTGGTATCAACATGGTAAGCGCCATCGAGACCCGACTTGCGACCAGCCCGCATATATATGGTCGAATAATAAAGGCATGGTATGGTATAAAAATGGGCTGATACATCGAGATCCTGCGCGCGATCTTCCGGCGATTATCTGGCCCGATGGCTCGCAATCTTGGTATCAGGACGGCAAGTGCCATCGGGCGGGAGAGCCCGCAGTTATCTATGCAAATGGCGAGCAAGCTTGGTGGACAGACGGAGTGCTAGTTAAGCACACAGATAAAGTACCGGTCGGCGTCAGTGACGATGATTGATATATACTGCTACTGACATACTTAGTATCGCCCAGTATCAGTGGCGCTCTTTTTTGTGGGTGAATATACTGGGAAAAAAAAATGGTCCGCATACATATATCTGATGCTCGGCACACTTGAGATAGTCCTAATCATAATTACAATAGTCATCATAGTCTGCATAGCTGTCTTTCGGCGGTCTATATACTTCTTAGTAATATCAACAGCCTTGGGAGCCATATTTTCGCACCGAAAAGACGGTGGCGCAGATGATGAGGCCGCGATCAACTTCGATGCTGTCACAGATTATACTCCGATCGGCGCTGGAGTGTTTGGCACAGTCTATAAAGTCAACTATGCCGGCCGCCAGTACGCGCTTAAGAGGGAGAAGATACTCGCCGAGGATGCACAAAAGACTCCAAGACAGATAACAGCATATAATACACTCAAAACGCTGCCGTGCGCCGACAACTTCGTGAAGATATATGGATGGCGCGTATATAAGTGCGACTTTGCAAACACCCCGCCGCCGGCAGTTGCTAATCGAATTGCGTATGACCCATGGCTCGCAAAGGCTGTCGCGTCCCTACAGAAGTCCGAGTACTGCCTCGACACACTGATGGAGTTGGGAGGCAGCCCACTAGGCAAGTACCTGGAGCAGTGTATATCTATGACATCGGGCGGCACGAACATGGCAAAGAACTACAACATAATCAAACAGTTACTACAGATTGTCAAGTGTACACGCGAGCACGACATATTGATCGGCGACTTACACGCGGGGAACATCCTACTCAATGAGGATCAACAAGTTAAGGTAATCGACTACGGCGAGATATACACACTGAGCGAAATCGCGGCGCTGCCTGATGAAGGCACCCGAAACTTTATGAACGCCCGGTTCGAATACAATGACGATCTCTTTGGGATCATCGCGGAATGTATGTACGGCCAGCACACTTTCGAGACATACCTCAGCAAACTCAAGAAGTTTCCTGACCCGGCCGAGATGGTGACGTGGTATAAGTCGCGCGGCAAGTGGACAGAGATCGAGCGCCACTTGCAGAACATCTTCCGCGAAAGCTCTCTGTTGAGCACTATTGATAAAGGACCATACCACGAGATTGGCAAGCAGATTGACTTTGTAGGTGGGATAGTGGATCCTGCCGGGGCAACAGAATTCTGGCAGCAATATGTACCAGAGTTTAAGGACCCAGGAACACTTATCCCGCAAGATGACCTTGTGTTCATGCTCGATAACTACTGGGATATGGACGCACTGATTACGCGATTCACTGTGCAGATGTAGGCCAATTAGTAGCAGCGGAATGAGAGATAGGGGAAGAGATGCGCGCTCGGAGTCGGCCCTAGACATTCGAGGCGCCTATTTACACACGCATGTATCAAAAAAAGCATATATACGTTGGCGCGACTCGCGATATACTGCCAAATTATAGCTTGGCGCTAGTCGATTCGGACAATGCGTCGGACATTACGTCAGGTGACATGTTGGGAAGCGTGTGAGAGGTTAGCGGAATGTATAGTCGATAGGAACAGGGAGGCGTGATTCTATATTCTGGTAGATTGCTACAGATGTCTAGCGCCGACGACTGCATAAACTTCTGTACCTTATAGAGGTTATGGTCGCTAAGTGAAGCGATTTTCGCATGTGGTGGCTGAACAGTACATAAGTCGCAGTAAGTATCCGTAAAGGAATACAGCCGAAATGCCTCGTTCACACTGCCTGTAACTATGATATAACATATAAGCGGCCGCAATGAATCCTGAGTGATCTCCATTATATCACTTGCTACAACACTTGTACTTATTGTGACATTGAGCGCGCGGTCGTACTTTATAAGTACCCAAGTTCCGTTCGCAGTCAAGGCCGCTTGGACTATGATGTCGTCGCGGGCATATTCATACCTTAGCTTTGACTCTACTGGGCGCAATGCACGCGTGAAGTTCGTCACGCGGTATAGATACATACCCGACCACAGGAGTGTCTGGCCCCCTTTAAGATTGGTAGTTAGCGATGTACTTCTTACGAGTTGGCGGATGGGCTTCATATAGATTGGCGAGGAGGTAATTAAGGAGATGTGAGAGCTATATAAGCTGAACCTATATATACAGGATATGATCGAGTTCAATTTTTGATACCGAGTCCGAGCGCCCAGTGTCCTAGTCTCCGGGCTGATAACAAATATAAAATTGACTCGGCGGGGACCGAGTGATTATGTATATCGTAAACACACACTCATATATATTGGTTGTATGTATACTTTCTGTATGGGTCCTTGCAAGAGTCGCCTACATGATCGACGTACTACTGTACCGGTAGTGATGCGGCCGCGACCCATCTATACCCTGGTTATACAGCCGCAATTCAATCGTGACCTAGCCGCGGCTCGTCCATAGCTATATTTTTTCAGGGGATATTTTACCGGCGGATTACCTGTGGCGCACTAGTTATAAGGATACTCTAGGAAATGAGTAAAAAAACATACTCAGCTCTCTACTGAGTCTTCGCGCGCTGCTCACATGCCGCGATGATACTTGCTCGTACTGGCTCATCGAAGAACGATATATCAACCGTTTTCCATGCGCCGCTGTTGATGAATTGCTCCTTATCCATAGCTAAGTTAAATGCGAGTGAGTCTATCTGGCACTCAAACATAGTAGTAAATATACTGAAATGCGGCAGTATATTGGCCGTGATGAAGTTGCAAATCGACTGAATGTATAGCGAGTACACAGTGTCAACAGGGTTCGTAAAGTATAGTTGTTCGTGGTATACCATGACCTCTGCGCCTGTTTTGTTGTCGTCAAAGTATGATGGCGCTAGTAAGCTATTGATTAGAGGGGCGGACCGTTTCCGCCTTTTGTTACTCGCGGGCAATCCCGTGTCGGTCAATTTACGCTCGTTACTGTTGCTATCATACTCATCACTGTATCCATCATCGTCTACACTATCACTATATCTATTATCACAGTAAGTAGTTCTGTGTACATCTCCGGGTATATCCTTATAATTACGTGCCGGGGTCTTAAATGGATGCAAAACATCAGTGTGCGTGGCTAGAAGTTTCTGGGTATCAAACTCCAATAAACAGATCGAGCATCGGTGCTTAACGGGCGCCGCCGGACTCTGTTCATCAGCTATAGTAGGGGATATATCGATAAGTAGGCTCGTACTAGGAGCTATGATGGGACAGGCTATCCTCTTCATGGATTTATATATCAAAACCACTAAACTTCAATTTTCGCGCTGCACCATATTCTTGTGGCCGAGCAGTTATATAGGTTAGTTACTACAAAAAAGCATATATCACAAGATACATCGCCCGCCATAGGTTATCGCAAGTAGCCTAACTTATACGGTCAGGGCCGCTCGTCTGGGTAACTAGGTAAGAATACAATACTGCGATTGGGGTCATAGTATTTGCTTTTCTGGTACTTGTGTATATGGTCGTTTACATGATATTCACATAGATAAAACTGTCCAATGTATCCGCCAATATAGTCGAATAACACACTGTCGATGACTAGACCTTGACAGTCATCGTCTTGAAGTATGCATTGCCTTTCATCCATCCATGATAAAAGCGCCCTAGGAATCAATTTTATAACATACCATGGCCCCTCAGTAGGCACACGCGGCCGGCGCGCCAATGCAAAAAAACAGAAGATAACTAGAACATCGGGCCTTATAATTATATGGTGATCTCAGTGCGCAGGGCTTCCCAGTCATATTGGTCTCCTCGCGCGAACTGCACATTGTGTGATGATATAAAGTATATCGGGAGAGACTTTCCCAGTTCTGTTAACACTGTATTCTTATCGCGATCCTTTTCTTCGGCTGGTGTTCGCGCGTTACCAGTATTGTACTGGTCGAGCTTGGTTCTAACTAATATGACCTTGCTGCATATCTTCGTCACTACCCGCAGTAAGTCGCGGATCATATTGATATCGTTGTCATATAACACGAGGCATATGTCTAAACTCTTGACAAAGGACAGGTTCTCGAGCTTGTAAAACCGGAAGTCGTCATTCTTACCTGGTACATCCCAGTATACAATATCGCCACCGGCCCTACGTAAGCGGTGCACTGGCTCGCACTTTGTGGTACAATGACCTAGCGCCACCGGCAACGATAGCTTAAACATCACATTTAGGAATGTTGATTTGCCGCAGGATATGTCGCCGATAACACCGATATGCCGTTCGCCTGGCGCCTTTTGGATACATTCTGTGATGTTTAGACTGGTCAGTTTCTCTACAAAGTTTGTCAAGAGATTAGCCGCGTTCGTACTATATAGCTTAGGATCTCCTGCCCGCATAGCCCGCTGTTCGAGCGTGGTGAGCTGCGCTTGAGTTTCCTCTAGCTTCTTCGTAGTCGCTGGATCTGGTCGATATACTACTTGTACTGAATGTGTATGTACTGTACTTTCACTACCACCCATTGGGTATATACCTACACTAAACCAGTATTTCTAATATAAATATCTTACAAGCTTACTCGGAATATCCATACCACTTGCTCTGCGCTGCAATTCGGATTGTATATGTACCTCGCTTTCGCCTTGCAAAAATTGATTTTGTATCTTATACACACACTGGATGAATTCTGACTCTATCAGTACGCCGCCGGGTATACTCACCCTTCCTGCCGACTGCCGCCTAAAAATCATCCTCGCCGCCGTGTCATATACTTCTAAAAATCGTCCCACTTTACGTGCATGTCTCTTGTTATGTAAAGACTTTTACAAGATTATGGTGGCTAACTGGCCGCGAATAGTCAAGCACTACACAATAAAAATAGAGTTGCCTAAGTGTATACAATATACATTCTGTGAACTACGACATCGCGCCAATGACCTCCCTGCGGTTGTCTGGGCTGATGGAACTCGATGTTGGTGTCGATATGACAAAGTACACCGCGATAATGACATGCCCGCGATCATCTATTCCAGTGGAACACGGATGTGGTATCAGCATGGGAAGATACATCGTGATAATGTTCTTAGCGAAAACGGAACCGAACCCCACGGTCTCCCATCTGTCATTTTCGCTAATGGGAGCCGGTATTGGTACCGGTATGGCAAGCTATACCACAGTCAAAATATCCCTCCAACCTAGCATACCTGCCGCCAGTAGTCACATAGATGAGGGTCGCCCCCTTCGGTTTTTTTGCTCTGCTCTCTATAAAATTGATCCCCGCCCTGCTATATTCACAATAATGAACGATATATCTCTCATATCGCTCCCTGCTTTGCCATCGCATTATGATGTCGCACTGTCTCGTAATGCCCCCTTTTATTATATATCTGCTGACTGCCGCCTAGCCATCATCCTCGCCGCTACGTCACATTCGGCCGCCGATCGCTTGACACTTCACTGCTTTCTCTTATTGTGCAAGGACTTCTGCAAGCTTGTGCTAGATAACTGGCCGCGGATAGTCAAGCACTACACAATAAAGGAGATACTTCCTGATAAGGTACAATATACATTCTGTGGACGATTACACCGCGATAATGATCGCCCTGCGATTATATACGCCGATGGATCACAGTTTTGGTATCAATATGGCGAACTACATCGCGATACAGTTCCCAGTAGAACAGTTCCTCAATATGTAATAACCGACGGCGAGAAAATAAAAGTATATGATCGTCCTGCAGTCATCTGCGCTAATGGGCGACGATGTTGGTATCAACGAGGTAAACTACACCGCGACAATGATCTTCCTGCAGTTATCTGCTCTGATGAAACACAAGAGTGGCACCAACACGGAAAACTACACCGCGATAATGATCTACCTGCAGTTATCTGGGCTAATGGAACACGGATGTGGTATCAACACGGTGAGCGACATCGTCACGATGTTCTCGGCGGAGACGGAACAGAACTCCGTGATCTCCCTGCAGTCATCCGCGCCAACGGGTCGCGGTATTGGTATCAACATGACAAACTGCACCGCAACAATGATCTTCCTGCAATAGTCTACTCTGATGGATGGCAATGTTGGTATCAACATGGTAAACGACATCGTGATAATGATCTCCCCGCAGTTATTTATGCAAATGGAACAAAAGAATGGTATCGCCGCGGGGTATTCATTCACCGGCAATAGTGGTAGTAGCAGTTATAGTTTTCATATCTCTTTTTTCTCTGTTTCCTCTATAAAATTGACTCTCTTCCTTCATAAGCATACTCTAATGAGCTCTACTTCATTCCTTTCACTCCCTGATGACTGCCGCCTAGCTATCATCCTTGCCGCTACGTCACATTCAGCCGCATCATATTCGGCCGCCGATCGTCTGACTCTCCGCTGCTTTCTCTTATTGTGCAAGGACTTCTGTAAGCTGGCGCTCGCTAACTGGGCGCAGATAGTTGAGCACTATACGAAGAAGGAAGCGCTGCTTAACAGGATACGGTATATGTTCTGTGGGCGATTACATCGTGACAATGACCTCCTTGCGGTTATCTGGGCTGATGGAATACAAGAGTGGTGGCAACATGATAAACGACATCGTGATAATGACCTTCCTGCAGTCGTTGATACTAATGCACGAGAGTGGTGGCAACATGGTAAACTACACCGCGACAATGACCTACCTGCAGTTATCTGGGCTAATGGAAAACAAGAGTGGTATCAACACAATAAACGACACCGTGATAATGACCTCCCTGCAGTTATCTGGGCTAATGGAAAACAAGAGTGGTATCAACACAATAAACGACACCGTGATAATGACCTCCCTGCAATCGTATATGCTGACGGGTCGAAAGAGTGGTGGCGACATAATAAATTAATTCACTTTTAGTAGCGACGGTGCCAACAGTGCAATAGTCGTCCACATATTCTCTTTTTTCCGTGCTCCATTTATAACATTGATCCGACTTCTCTTCATATATATACTTTAATGAGCTCTATCAACGTTCCCATTTCGCTCCTATCCCTACCCGCTGACT
>JACCDV010237064.1_pt1 | contig 19067 bp, 15 predicted proteins | sample 7446131 | NCBI WGS metagenome assembly JACCDV01 (sample SAMN15323448, study PRJNA562643) | freshwater metagenome | isolation source: river surface water | place: USA:Blue River Watershed | collected 2017-08-17 | reverse complement strand
CTTCCCATAAACAACAACTTCTTACCGGGGTGGGCCCACATGAATCCATAGAGTGCGCGTAATGTCGCAAGCTTTTGCCAGCGATCTCCTGGAAACTTATTTACAAGCTGACCCTTGCCATGCACTACTTCATCATGTGACAAAGGAAGCATGAAGTTTTCACTCCATGCATACAGAATCGAGAAAGTTATCTCGTTGTGGTGATACACGCGATGGATTGGTTCATGCGACAGATACTGCAAAGTGTCATGCATCCAACCCATATTCCATTTGAAACCAAAGCCAAGGCCACCACCTGAAGTATCACCAGTTACACCAGACCAAGCTGTAGATTCTTCAGCGATCATCATGATGCCGGGGTGGGTTTTATAGGCGGTAGAAGTTGCCTCTTGAAGCAACTGAACAGCCTCTAAGTTTTCACGCCCACCATGTTTATTGGGCACCCATTGCCCTTCTTCGCGCGAATAATCCAAGTAGAGCATCGATGCGACCGCATCAACTCGCAAACCATCGATGTGAAACTCTGTTAGCCAGTACAAAGCACTTGCAACAAGGAAGTTTCGAACTTCATTGCGACCAAAGTTAAAGATTAAGGTTCCCCAATCAGGGTGCTCACCTAAACGTGGGTCGGCATGTTCGTACAAGGCAGTTCCATCAAACTTTGCCAGCGCCCATTCATCCTTTGGAAAGTGTGCTGGAACCCAATCCAAGATGACGCCGATTCCTGCATTGTGCAGCGCATCGACCAAAAACTTGAATTCATCAGGTGAACCAAAGCGAGATGTTGGCGCAAAGAAGGATGTAACTTGATAACCCCATGAAGGTCCATATGGATGTTCTGTAACTGGCAAGAATTCAACATGTGTAAATCCTTGTTGCAGTATGTAATCAACTAGTTCCGTTGCAAGCTCTTTGTAACTCAAGCCAATCTTCCAGGAACCAAGGTGGACTTCATACACAGAAACCGCTGCACGCCATGATTGGAATTGAGAACGTTCTTGAAGCCATGAGCTGTCATTCCATTGGTACGTGGACTCTTCAACAACAGATGCTGTAAGTGGTGGAATCTCTGTCGCTCGTGCCATGGGATCAGCGTGATCAACCCATCGACCATCGATTCCGCAGACAGCGAACTTGTATTTTGTTCCAGCTGAAACATCTGCGACAAAGATTTCCCAGATTCCGGAAGAGCCAATGCGGTGCATTTTGTGAGAGTTACGATCCCAAAAGTTATGGTCGCCAATGAGTGAAACCGCTTGTGCGTTTGGGGCCCACACAGAAAAAGCAGTGCCCAGCAAGGCTCCTGACTCATCCCGCTTTACTTGTGCGCCTAATGCTTTCCATAACTGCTCATGGCGACCTTCAGCGATTAAATACAGGTCAAGTTCGCCTAAAGATGAATGGGGATTTAAGAAAGATGCAGGCTGATGATTGTCATCATCATGACCTTTGAATAACTTTGAAAATACGCCCACTTTAAATCTTTACCGAAACAATATGCGCGACTTTTCCAACAGGTCGTGTTGGATTGAGAGAAACATATGTGTGAGGGTTCCAAGTCATTGTTGAGCCATCAAGCAAGTCTTTTACTTCAAACTCATTTGCGTTGAGACCCAGCGCATCCATATTCCAATGAACCGTTGTTCCTTGCGCAAAGCTCGGATCAAGATTTACGACTACTAAGACCAGATCATTTCCTTCACGCTTTGAGTACGCGATGATCGCATCCGAATCCGTGTCATGGAATGTCAGATTACGAAGTCGCTGCAGAGCAGGGTGCGCTTTACGTATTGCATTGAGCTGTGCGATAAATGGAGCGAGAGTTAAACTCTTTTTGGCTGCACCCTCCCAATCGCGAACTTTGATCTCATACTTTTCTGAATCCATATATTCCTCGCCACCTTCTTTGAAGGCGCGGTGTTCATATAGTTCGTATCCGGCGTACATTCCCCACGATGGAGTCAGGGTCGATGCAAGAACTGCGCGCAATGCAAACATCGCAGGGTTTCCACTTTGTAAATGGAATGGGTTGATGTCAGGAGTGTTGACCCAGAAATTTGGTCTAAAGAAAGCACTTGTGCTCTGAGCTACTTCGCGACCGTAATCCGTGAGCTCCCACTTGCTGGTACGCCAAGTGAAGTATGTATAGGACTGATGGAATCCAGCCTTACCCAATGAGTGCATCATCGCTGGACGAGTGAATGCTTCAGCTAAAAAGACCACCTCTGGGCTCTCTGCATGCACAATCGCAAGTAGATCCTGCCAAAAATGAACCGGCTTTGTGTGTGGATTATCAACACGGAAGATCTTTACGCCCTTGGAGACCCATAAACGGATTACACGCAAAACCTCATTGCGAATACCTTCGTAATCATCATCAAAGTTAATGGGATAAATATCCTGATACTTCTTAGGAGGATTTTCAGCGTATGCAATCGTTCCATCGGCTCGCTTGTTAAACCATTCTGGGTTGCTCTTTACCCAAGGATGATCTGGAGAAGTTTGGAGCGCTAAATCCATAGCGATTTCTAGACCTTGCTTACTTGCCGCCTTAACAAAATCCTCAAAATCCTTCATGGTGCCAAGTTCAGGATTGATTGCATCATGTCCGCCATCTGAATTTCCGATAGCCCATGGAACACCGCAGTCATCTGACTGTGCATCTAGGGTGTTGTTCTTACCTTTGCGATGCGCAATACCAATTGGATGAATCGGTGGAAGATACAAAACATCAAAGCCCATCGCAGCAACTCCCGGCAATCGCTTTGCAGCGGTAGCGAAAGTTCCGCTAACGACGGTTCCATCTGGATTTCGAACTGCGCCTTCGCTGCGAGGGAAAAACTCGTACCAAGATCCAACAAGTGCACGATCACGGTCGGCGCGAACCGGATACTTTTCAGATTCTCCAGTTACTGTCCGATATTGCGAAGTACTTGATGCCTTGATGACAAAGTAAAAATCGCCTTCAGTTGGAACGGTGAACTGACCTTCATATCGATCTGTGCCCGGCCACTTCTGCACTAATGGCTGACAATCAACCATCTTTTCTTTTGAGTTGTACAAACAAACTTCTGCAGTAAGGGTTTCATGCCCTTCAATAATGATTGTTGCCGCTACTGGGATGCTCTCTTTTGCAATTGCCTTTACCGCAACAAATTCTCCCCCGAAGTAAACCGCGGGGGAGATATCTGTGATTGGAATTCTAGAGATCAACCTGAGCCTTCTGTATTGCCAGCATCTGCAGCTGAGACATCATGGATACGATACTTATCCATCGCCTGCGTGACAATGCTTTGCTTGATTTCACCTTGGTTACAGAGTTGCTGCAACACGGCGATCGCAATTGATTCTCCATCAACCTTGAAGTGGCGACGTAACGCTCCACGGGTGTCAGAAAGACCGAAGCCATCTGTTCCTAGTGAGTAGAACGGTTGCTCCACCCACGGTGCGACCTGATCCTGCACAGCGCGCATGAAATCGCTGACTGCAACAACAGGACCCTTTGTGTGAGCCAACTTCTTGGTGATGTACGCCTTGCGAGAATCAGTTGGATTGAGCAGGTTGTAGCGATCGGTTTCTAGGCCGTCACGACGTAGCTCGTTCCATGAGGTTACAGACCACACTGAAGCGTTAACGCCCCAATCATCTGCAAGAAGTTGTTGAGCCTTCATCGCCCAGTTAACTCCAACGCCCGATGCCAAGATCTGCGCATTCTTCTTTCGTGAACTCTTTGCAGGGGAGTACAAGTAGATTCCCTTAAGCAATCCATCAACATCAAGATTTTCAGGCTCTGCTGGATGTACGTATGGCTCGTTATAAACAGTCAGATAGTAGAAAACATTCTCGCTGTTTTCGCCATACATGCGGCGCAGACCATCCTTAACGATATGGCCAAGCTCGTAAGCAAATGCTGGGTCGTATGAAACAACTGCAGGGTTAGTTGCTGCAAGAAGATGTGAGTGACCATCTTCGTGTTGCAGACCCTCGCCATTGAGCGTTGTACGTCCCGCAGTTGCACCAATAACAAATCCACGAACAAGTTGATCTGCCGCTGCCCAGAATGCATCTCCTGTGCGCTGGAAACCGAACATTGAATAGAAGATGTACATAGGAATCATTGGCTCATCATGAGTTGAGTATGAAGATCCAACGGCGGTAAATGAGGCGACAGAACCTGCCTCATTGATACCTTCGTGAAGAATTACACCAGCTGTTGATTCCTTATAAGACAACATCAATTCACGATCAACTGCTGTGTACTGCTGACCATGTGGTGAGTAAATCTTCATCGTTGGGAACAAAGAATCCATACCGAAGGTACGAGCCTCATCAGGAATGATCGGAACAATTCGATTGCCCAATCCAGGATCCTTAACAAGATCCTTCAACATGCGCACAAATGCCATGGTTGTAGCGATCTCTTGTTGTCCTGATCCACGCTTTACAGATTCATATACAGAATCTGCCGGCATAGTTAGTGGGCGTGACTTAGAACGACGACGTGGAATTGATCCACCAAGTTCTGCACGACGCTCAGCTAAGTACTTTGCCTCAGGTGAATCTGGTGCTGGCTTGTAATAAGGAGGTAAGTACTTATCCAACTTCTCATCTGGAATATCCAAATGCAATGTGTCGCGGAACTTTTGAATATCTTCCAGCGTCATCTTCTTCATCTGGTGGGTTGAGTTACGACCCTCGAAGTGTGAACCAAGAGTCCAACCCTTTACAGTCTTAGCCAAGATAACTGTTGGTCGGCCATTCTTTTGTGTTGCCGCTGTGTAAGCAGCAAATAGCTTCTGATAATCATGTCCACCGCGCTTGAGGTTCCAGATTTGATCATCTGACCAATTAGCAACCATCGCTGCAGTACGTGGATCGCGACCAAAGAAGTTATCGCGAACATACTTACCTGATTCAGCCTTGAAAGTTTGGTAATCACCATCAAGGGTCTCATTCATAATTTTTACTAGTGCGCCTTCGCGATCCTGAGCCAGAAGTGGATCCCAGCCACGACCCCAAACAACCTTAATAACATTCCAGCCAGCGCCGCCAAAGATTGATTCAAGCTCTTGAATGATCTTTCCATTTCCGCGAACCGGACCATCAAGGCGTTGCAAGTTACAGTTAATAACAAAAGTTAAGTTGTCTAACTTCTCGCGAGTAGCAAGACCGATTGCACCTAGTGTGTCGACTTCATCAACTTCACCATCACCAAGGAAGGCCCAAACATTTTGATCACTGGTGTCTTTGATTCCACGGTTATGTAAGTAACGGTTGTAACGTGCTTGGTAAATTGCATTAAGTGGTCCAATACCCATTGACACTGTTGGGAATTGCCAGAAGTCAGGCATCAGACGTGGGTGAGGGTAAGAAGAAAGTCCGCCACCTTGATGTGAAAGTTCCTGACGGAAACCATCAAGTTGGTTTTCACTTAAGCGACCCTCAAGAAATGCACGTGCATACATACCCGGGCTTGCATGTCCCTGGAAGAAAATCTGATCTCCGCCACCTGGGTGATCCTGTCCACGGAAGAAGTGGTTAAAACCAACTTCATACAAAGCTGCAGATGATGCATAGGTTGAAATGTGACCACCGACGCCGACACCTGGACGCTGTGCGCGGTGTACCAACATCGCTGCGTTCCAACGGTTGATGCGGCGAATCTTGCGTTCTAAATCTTCATCTCCGGGAAACTTTGCTTCATGCTCTGGCGGAATTGTGTTGATGTAATCAGTTGTGCGAAGTGAGGAGATTCCTACATTGCGCTCTCTGGCATGATCGAGAAGATTGAGCATCAAGTAGCGAGCGCGGACGGGTCCTGCAGCTTTGAGAGCGGCATCAAAGGAGGCTCGCCATTCAGCCGACTCAGTTGGGTCGGTATCTACAAGCTGTTCAATATTGACTTCGGATGCATCAAAGATTTCGCTCATAGCCGTATTCTCGCCCTTCCTGCCCCTTAAGTGGAAATTGAAAGGGTGTGAAATTGAGCCGGTCTTCCTCTTGCGCTCAGGCCCGCCAAAGTGTGGACTTAGCCCGTGCCTACACGTATGGGATTGGCCAAGGATGACCTCGTTTTGGAGGTTGGCCGCGATAGTGACTGTGATTCCACACTTCGAGATCAGCTCATGGCAATCACAGGGACCAAGTTTCTAGAGGGTTCAACATCTGAAGTTGTCGACGCCGTCATCATCTGGTGGCGCGATGGTGATGGAGATTTAGTTGATGAGTTAATGGATGCACTCACATATCTGTCAGAGACAGGTCCAATCTGGGTAATGACTCCCAAAGTTGGTCGTGACGGACACGTTGAGCCAAGTGATATTCAAGATGCCGCGCCAATTGCAGGTTTAAGTGTTACTTCAACAATTGCGCTCGCAAAGGATTGGACCGCAACTCGATTAGTGGCACGTAAGGCGGGCAAGAGGTAAGTTTGCGGCATGACTTTAACTATTGGACAAGCCGCACCAGATTTTGAAATCTTAAATCAACATGGAGAAAAGGTTTCACTTTCTTCATTCAAGGGACAAAAGAATGTCTTGTTGATGTTCTATCCATTCTCATTTACTGGAACATGCACTGGTGAGCTATGTGCACTTCGTGATGATCTCTCTTCATTCCAAAATGATGATCTGCAGTTGCTCGCAATTTCTTGCGATTCACCATATGTGCAACGTGTCTTTGCAGAACAAGAGAACTATCAATTTCCAGTGCTGTCAGATTTTTGGCCACATGGCGCGGTTGCAAAGGCCTACGGTGTTTTTGAAGAGTCAAAGGGCTGCGCACTTCGCGGAAGCTTCCTTGTAGATAAAGAAGGAATCCTTCGCTGGGAAGTTAAGAATGGCTGGGCTGCACGTGAAAATGCTGATTACAAGGCGGCAATTGCAGCGCTCTAAGCGTGATTTAGGAAATTGTGGGCTCGTAAGTTAAGATTTGGGTCTGCAATACCGGGTGGTTAGCTCAGTGGTAGAGCGTCTCGTTTACACCGAGAATGTCGGGGGTTCGAAACCCTCACCGCCCACAAGAATTACTTCAGCGGGATTTTTCCCACTTTTCAAATGACCACAAATCAATCTCATCAAGATTAAGCACATCCATCTTGTTTGCCGCCAAGATATCTGAGATTTGAGCGCGATGTTCGGACGCATGATGAACCGCTTGAACCAGAATTGTTGAAGTTAAAAACTCAACCTCATTTCCATAACGCACAAAAGTGCGCATTTCATCAGGAGTGTGGATCAAAGATAGAAGCTGGGCGTCACGCTCTGCACAAATGGCGATTAATTCACCGATTCCATCTGCAGTGGTTGGTGCATCATTTTCTGCAGGAGCTGGTTGATTGGTAATTCTTGAAATTAGTCGTCCTTCTGCAATAACTATATGGTGTGCAATTTTTCCAACAGTCCAATCAGGGTTCCATGCAGAAAAGTTAATCGCCTCATCGGGCAGGCCCTTTAAGATTGAAAACATTTGCGCGTTAGCCCAAGCCATATGCTTGAAGGAACGCTCCACCAATGGATTATTCATTCTCTAACTCCATTTCTTGAAAGCGGATCAAAGTGAACTCTGCATGGGTTCGAATTACTTCATCTGCTGATTGTGCAGCCTGTGTCAAGGGTGCAACTATCGGTTTACCGATTGCGCAGAGAAAACGAGTCAGACCAAATTGCGTATCAGAATCACCACGACCCAGTTGGGTGACCAGCAATTCGACCAAGGCTGGTTTCTCAGATTCCGGCACCAGAACAGAGGCTGACCTCCACGCAGTAGATGCTACGAAATCATCTGGATCCAACAGCAAATCTCGAGTAATCAATGAGTAGTTTTCTTTGTCCCCAATTTTGGAAAGTGTATGAAGTGCCTGGCTTCGGGCTTGAGTGTTCTCAGAATGCAGCTCTACCTTTAAATGTTCCACAACCGTTTTTTGATCATGCCGCATTAGCGCCCAAGAAAGAGTATCCCTAACAAAGAAATCACCTTCAGTTGCACATTGTCGAATCAGAACTTTTATGTGGTCAGGATTTGGATAAGTGCCTGCTGCAAGTGCGGCCTTAAGTCGGACCGATTGGTCGGGCGATTTCAAAACTTCTTCTAATGTCGCCATGAGAAAACGTTATCAGGCTCTCGAGTACAGTTATCTATATGAGTCAGAAGCATCATCCCTTACAAGCTTTAATGACATCGCACGCAGGAATGCGAAGGATGCTCAACATCTGGCCCCCTTTTCTTTTCTCCGGAATTTCAATCCTTGAAATTTCCAAGGATTTTCGTCATGCCAGAGTTCGCTTAAAGAAAAAGGCGATTACATCCAATTATGTAGGGACCTTGTTTGGGGGATCGCTGTTTGCCATGACAGATCCTTTTTACATGCTGATGATCATGAAGAACCTTGGAAGTGAGTACATTGTTTGGGATAAGCGGAGCGAAATCGAATATGTATCGCCAGGAAAGGCGACAGTTTTCGCAGAATTCGTTGTGAAAGATTCAGATCTTGATGAAGTTAAACGCGAGGTCGAAGTCAATGGAAAGTATCTGAAATGGTTCGAAGTCGACATCAAGACTGCTGATGGCACGGTTGTGGCCATTGTTAAAAAGCAGATTTATATACGGAAGAAATAGCCTCAAGCGCCAGATTGCTGATATTTGGCTTTCACTAGGCGCTGACCTAAACTTAAGCCACACTTACATAAGCGGTCAGGAGAAAAAACGATGAAAGCATCTCCAAGCGACCAGCGTTCAATTTTAGATATAGCCCGATTTGATCAGCAGGCAAACTCATTGCGCCATAAGGCAGCAAACCTTCCGGAGTTAGCTGAGCTCGCTAGCGTCACGGTGAAGGCAAACAATGCGCGCGATCTTCGAATTGCCGCAGAGACAGAGCTAAATGATGTTAAGCGCGAACTTTCACGCGCCGAAGGTGATGTTGAGCAAATCGTGACTCGAATTACTCGTGATGAAGCTCGCTTAAATGGTGGTTCTGCATCGCCAAAGGAGTTAGAACAACTTCAACATGAGGTTGGAACTCTCAATGCGCGACGGGCGGAACTAGAAGAGGTTGAACTCGAAATCATGATGCGAGTTGAAGCAATCAATGAGCGCATCACAACATTGAAGGCGGAAGAAGCAGAACATGCCGCAGTCATTGCAGATCTCGAAATTCGTAAAGAGAATGCTTTAACTGCTATTCATAATGATCTTGATGCTGTTTCAAAGGATCGAGCCGAAACGATTAAAGGTATTGAAAAAGCATTAGTGGATCTTTACGAAAAGATTAGAGAAACAACAGGTGGCGCAGGAGCTGCAGCACTATCTGCCGGATCATGCACCGGTTGCAATCTTTCAATTAATGCTGTTGAACTCAAGCGCGTATCAGAGCTCTCTGATGATGAAGTAGTCCGTTGTGAAGAGTGCCGCTGCATCTTGGTGCGCGGAGCTTAAATGGCACGTCATTTTCTGTTAACCGCAGATGGAGGTTCGCGCGGTAATCCAGGACCTGCTGGATATGGATCTGTCATTACCGAAAATGGAAAAATCATCGCTGAGCTCTATGACTTTATTGGAGTTGCAACCAATAATGTGGCTGAATACAGCGGTTTAATCGCTGGTTTGACCGCAATTAACGAAATAGATCCTTCTGCGACTGTAGATGTAAAGATGGACAGCAAACTAGTTGTTGAGCAGATGTCAGGTCGTTGGCAGATAAAACATGCAGATATGCGAGTTCTTGCCCAGTCTGCCCGTGCAGCGCATAACCCTTCATTAGTTACCTATACCTGGATTCCCCGTGATGAAAACTCACATGCTGATCGGCTTGCAAATAAAGCCCTTGATCAACAATCAGGTGGGGGAGAAGTTGTTCACATTCAACAGAATTATTTGACTGAAAGATTGCTTTCTAGCGAAAAAGCAACAACCATCTTTTTGATTCGTCATGGCGAAACTATTTTGACTCCCTTCAAGAAGTTTTCAGGTGATGGACCTTTGAATCCAGAACTCACTCACGTTGGTTTACAGCAGGCAGAAAAAGTTGCTCAAGCTGTAGCTGCCTTGAATCCTGATGTAATCATTGCTTCACCACTGAAGCGCACCACGCAAACCGCTGAAGCTTTGTCTCGCGTTACTGGTCTACCCATAACTTTCGAAGATGCGTGGATCGAATGTTCCTTTGGAATTTGGGATGGAATGTCGATCGATGAAGTTAAAGAAAAGTATCCAGCTGATTACCAAGCATGGATTTCATCTACTGGTTTTGCGCCACCGCAAGGGGAGTCCTATGACAGTGTGGCGATTCGAGTTGATGCTGCTCTTAGCCAAATCGCAGCTGAGTATCCAGGCCAGCGCGTAGCTGTCGTGACCCATAACGGCACCATCAAATCTGCAGCCAAGGTTGTTGTAGGTGCACCTGCCGAATCGATCTTTCATATAGATGTATCGCCATGTTCGATCACCACAGTCAGTATCTGGCCAAGTGATGGTCTTAGAGCCCTTCGGACCCTCAACGAGCAGGCCCATCTCCGCTAGATCTGACCACCGAAAGCCCGTCTGCCTTAAGAAAATTCTTGGGAAATGCTTAAAATTCGCCTAGAGTATGACCACCCTCGGAGAGCACAGAGCTCTCCAATCCATGCAAAGACCCTCGTCGGAGCAGATTATTTAAAGGATGGTTTACATGAAGGTACAGACACTAGGAAAGAGCGTTGCGGTTCTCGCAGCTCTAACCCTTGCTGTCGGTGGAACAGTGGTTTCAGCTCACGCTGCAGCACCTGCATACATCGATTGCCAGAACTTCGCAGCAGGCGAGCCTGATCACATTGATCCAGCTCTGACTTCAACTCTTGTTGGTGCTAACACAGCAACAATGTTGTTTGATGGTCTTACAGACACAGACGCAAACGGAAACCTTTACGGTGAAGTTGCATCAAAGTGGACGACTAAAGATGGTGCAAAGACTTGGGTCTTTACACTTAAGAAGGGTCTGAAGTTCTCTAACGGAGAAGCAGTTCTACCTTCATCATTCGTTAACGGTTGGAAGCGCGCGCTTGATTCAAAGCTAGCTTCTGAGGTTGCATACCACGGTGACTTCATCGCAGGTATGAACGCATACTCAACAGGTAAGGGCGCATTCCCTGCTTCATCTGTAGTTGCAGATGACAAGGCGATGACACTTACAGTGAAGATGGATAACCCAACTGCAGACTGGCCAGCAATTGTTAGCCACTCAGTTTTCTCACCAATTCCTACTTCAATGGTTGGCGCTTCTGAGAAGGTAGAAGAAGATGGCACCAAGCTTGTTGGTAACGGTCCATTCATGTTGGATAAGGCAATTACAAAGCGCGCAGGTGGCGAAGTTGTAATCGTTCCAAACCCAAACTACGGTGGAAAGACACCTACTCTTTCAAAGGTTACATTCAAGATTTTCTCTGATGTAAACGCTGCATACAACGCATTTGCATCAGGTCAGTGCGACAACGGTCCAATTCCAGCTGGTCGTTACACAGAGCTCCTCGGTAAGTGGGGAACAAAGGGTGTAAAGACTGTTCTTGGAACTGACTACTGGGGCTTCAACTGGGAAGATCCAACAGTTGGCGGAACAAAGAACAAGTTGCTCCGTTCAGCGATTGCAAAGGCAATCGATAAGAACCAGATCTCAGAAATCATCTACCAGGGTGTACGTAAGCCTGCATCAGGCCTATTGCCACCAGGAATCCCAGGCTTCAAGGCTGGCCAGGGACTAACAAACGGTCGCGATCTTGATGGCGCAAAGGCTGATTACAAGAAGTGGTTAGCTCTTGGAAACAAGACTCCTGCTCCAATCCGCTTGTCATACAACGATGGCGCTGGCTGGGACAAGGTTGCATCAATCATCGTTGCAAACCTTAAGGATGTAGGAATTCCTGCAAAGCTTGATCCATTCGCAGCTGACGGAACTTACTTCTCAAAGATGCGTTCAGGTAAGGGTCAGATCATTCGTGGTGGTTGGTTCGCTGACTACCCAATCGCTGACAACTTCTTGTACCCATTGCTCCACTCAAAGACTATTGATGGAGACAACCTAGAGCGTTACAACAGCAAGGCATTTGATGCACTTGTTGATTCAGCACGTTCTTCAACTAACAAGGCATTCGCACAGAGCCAGTACCGTCGTGCCGAGGTACAAGCTCTTAAGACTGACGTTGTTATGGTTCCAACCGTAAACCGCGGAGTTGCTGTTGTGCTTGCACCAAGCACATCAACATTCCCAATCACTCCACTTGGAATGATTGTTTACGATCAAATCGTAAAGGGCTAATAATTTAGTTCCTTAGGTGAGGGGCTCTCGAAAGGGAGCCCCTCACTTCGATTTAACCCGCTAGAAATTAACTCTTACATACACAACACCACTAAGATTGAGAGTCATGTTTACTTACACAATCAAGCGTCTGCTTCAAAGCCTTTTGGTGGTTTGGGCTGCAGTTACCTTGATGTTTGCTCTCTTCTTCATTATTCCTGGAGATCCAATCTCACTAAAGAGCGGCGAAAAATCTTTACCGCCTGAGATCTTGGACAACATCGAAAGAAAGTACGGATTAGATAAGCCAACGTATGTTCAGTATTTCCGCTTCTGGGGCAACTTGTTCCGTGGAGATCTTGGCTACTCATATAAGAATGACAAATCCGTCAATACAATTTTGCAAGACGGTCTTTCAACTAGCGCCCGACTTTTGTTCTGGGGCGCGCTCTTCCAGTTGATCATTGCTTTGGCAGTTGGTCTAACAAGCGCTATCAAGCGTGGCTCCCTAGGTGATCGACTAGGAACAGTGTTTTCTGTTGGTATTCAGGGCATCCCGGTCTTCGTTTCAGGCCTACTTGCTCAGTATTTGTTCGGAGTTCTTCCTTTCCAGCTGGGATGGGAGTGGCTCAACTTCTTTAAGCCGTGGCCACAATCCTGGACGATGGGTGTCATTCCAACGGATAGTTGGAGAGGCATGATTCTGCCTGCACTAGTTGTGGCGGTTGTAGATGCGGCATTTATTGCACGAATGCTTCGTTCTTCTTTGCTTGAAGTGCTTCGCGCCGATTACATTCGAACCGCTTTTGCAAAGGGACTTTCACCACGTCGTGTATGGCTGCACCACGCTCTTCGTAACGCGATGATTCCAGTGGTTACCGTTTACGGAACATCTCTTATTGCGATCTTTGGAGTTGCAGTTCAAACTGAAAAAGTCTTCTCACTTCCGGGCATGGGGTCGACAATTGCGGATTCCGCCTTGTCTCAAGATGCACCTGTCGTACTTGGTTTAGCAATCGTGGTTATCGCCTTTGGTGCTTTAGTGAACTTAATTGTTGATTTGAGTTATGCGCTGATTGATCCACGCATCAAAGTTGATTCAAAGGTGGTGCACTAATGTCTATGGAAGAACAGATTCCTGTTTCCTTGTCTTATTGGCAAGATGTTCGTAAGCGTTTCTTTGGAAACAAGATCTCAATCGTTGGATTAGTAATTCTCGTTGCTTTAGTTCTTGCTGGCATCATCGGACCATTCATTAGTGGTTGGAAATACGATGACATTGGTTCAGATATCTTGGTTGGACCTGGCACAAATGGTCACTGGCTAGGTACCGATGATTTGGGTCGTGACATCTTCACCCGCGTTACCCTCGGAATTCGTCTATCGCTCACAGTTGCAATTGTTGTTACAACAATCTCTGTTTTGGTAGGAGTGACTCTTGGCGGAATCGCAGGCTACTTCGGTGGCTGGGTAGATACTCTCATTAGCCGTTTCATCGATACCTGGCAGGTAATCCCATTTGTATTGATCGGCTTTGCAATTATCACTGTATTTGGCTCATCTTTCTGGGTAATTGTGGCCGCTCTGGTGTTTACAGGCTGGTACTCGACCACTCGTTTATTCCGCGCCTCTGTTATGCAGGTGAAATCACTTGAATACATCGAAGCTGCACGAGCGACTGGTGCAACAACAAAGCGAATTATTCTTCGCCACATTGGACCTAACGCGATCCCACCAATCATCGTTGTTCTTGCATTCTCTGTGGCCGGCGCAATCTTGAGTGAATCTGTGTATGCATTCCTCGGCGTAGGATTCCGTGAGCCAACCCCATCACTTGGTGTGATGATCTCAAGCTCACGTAACTACCTAACAGATAAGCCATTTGTTTTCTTTATTCCAGGATCGATCTTGGTTCTATTGACCCTTTCAATTGTTTTGATTGGTGATGGATTGCGTGATGCGCTGGATCCTAAGTTGCGAGGTGTTAAGTGAGCAATCAACCGCTACTGCACATCGATGATCTGCACGTTCACTTCAATACAAGTGATGGTGTTGTACAGGCCATTAATGGCGCTTCACTAACTCTTAATCCCGGTGAAATCGTTGGACTTGTGGGTGAATCCGGTTCAGGTAAGTCTGTTACTGCGATGAGTATTTTGGGATTGGTTCCTAAGCCTCCAGCAATTTATCCCAAGGGAAGAATCCTTTGGAAAGGTACGGATCTCCTGACAACACCAGATCGCGATCTGCGTGAGATTCGTGGTGGAGAAATCTCAATGATCTTCCAAGATCCGATGACTTCCTTGAACCCTGTTTACACAATCGGTCATCAGATCTCTGAAATGATTCGTGTTCACGAGAGAATTTCAGCAAAAGCTGCCAAAGTTCGCTCAATTGAGATGCTCAACCTTGTAGGTGTTCCAAATCCACAGCAGCGTTTTGATGATTACCCACACCAGTTCTCTGGTGGAATGCGCCAAAGAGCAATGATTGCAATGGCTTTGTCATGTAATCCAGAGCTTCTCATCGCTGATGAACCAACAACGGCATTGGATGTAACTATCCAGGCGCAGATTCTTGAGATTCTTGAAAAATCTGCCCGCGAACTCAATGTTGCTGTTTTGTTGATTACCCATGACCTTGGTGTGGTCGCCGGAATCTGCGATCGAGTAGCTGTTATGTATGGCGGCCGAATTGTTGAAGAAGCACCTGTAGATGATCTATTCGAGCGTCCATTGATGCCTTACACATGGGGCTTAATGAAGTCGATCCCTCAGATGGATGAGTTCTCAACTGAACGTCTGTACACAATTCCTGGATCGCCACCTGTCATGTCACGCCCACCAAAGGGATGTGCATTTGCAGCTCGTTGCGAGTTTGCAATTGATAAGTGCCAGACAGAAGTACCTGAATTAGAGACTTATGCAGCAGGCCGTTTGGTCCGTTGTCATCGCGTTAACGAACCTAACTTTGTGAAGGTGCTCAAATGACCGAGCCACTATTAAGAGTTTCTAATCTAGAAAAGAAGTTCCCAATCCAACGTGGAATGTTCAAGAGAACTGTTGGGCACATTCACGCTGTCGATGGCATCTCATTTGAGATCGCTGCAGGCGAAACCCTTGGCCTCGTTGGTGAGTCAGGTTGTGGAAAATCAACAACAGCTCGTTTGATTTTGCGCTTACTTGATCCAACAGCCGGAGAAATTTTCTTTGATGGAAAAGAAATCCATGCGATGACTCGTGAAGAAATTCGCGCAGTTCGCAAGGATATGCAAATTGTTTTCCAAGATCCTTACGCTTCATTGAACCCACGTATGACTGTGCGTCAGATTGTTGCGGAACCATTGATCGTTCATGGCATGGCTAAGGATGATTCAGATCCTCGTGTTGATGAGATGATCGAACTCTGTGGTCTCTCACGTGAGTTCGGAAACCGTTACCCGCATGAGTTTTCAGGTGGTCAGCGCCAGCGCGTAGGAATTGCCCGCGCATTGGTTACACGACCAAAGATTGTTGTTTTGGATGAGCCAGTATCCGCGCTAGATGTATCGGTACAGGCGCAGATTCTTAACTTGCTCGATGATCTGCGTGAAAAGTTTGGCTTTAGCTACCTATTTGTTGCGCACGATTTATCTGTGGTTTCACATATCTCTGCTCGCGTTGCAGTTATGTACCTGGGCAAGATTGTCGAAATCGGAACTCGCGAAGAGATCTTCAACAATCCAAAGCACCCATATACAAAGGCACTTATCTCAGCGGTCCCTCTTGCTAATCCAAAGCAGGAACGTATTCGCAAAACTTCACGAATTGTTCTTACCGGTGATGTCCCAAGCCCTGCAAATCCACCATCAGGATGTCGCTTCCGTACTCGTTGCTGGAAAGCTGAAGAAGCCTGTTCAACAACAGAGCCTGCCTTGATTACATTAGGCAAGCAGCAAGTCGCTTGCCACTTTCCCGAGTAATTCGTAACTAATAATTACTTAGTGACGCGATAAGTCGCAAGGGTTGGATCGCTGGCGTAGGCAATTCGTACCCCAGCTTTTTGCGTAGTAGCTAAGCCATTAATAATCGCATCGGTCAAGACCTCGCCTGGCGCAACAACTGCAACACCTGGGGGATACGGTGCAATTAAATCAGCACTGATACGACCAATAGCTTTGTCGGCAGAGACATATTCAGTATCTGCAAAGTAGGCATCGCGCATCGAAACGGCAACAGTCGGAACAATGGACCAACTAAGGGAAGTTTGAGTCGCACGTGGTGTTCCTTGTAGAGATTTAAGAATCGGTACTAAGGCATTTGATAGATCAGCGAAATCTTCTGCGCTATCAGCAAGAGTTGCAAGAAAGACGATGGTGTCTCGATCAGCCATTTCCACACGGATATTGGCCTTTTGAAGCGATTTCTCTACATCGACACCAGATAGTCCAAGGACATTTGCCCGAAGAACAATCTTTACCGGATCAAAACGTCCTGCCTTGAAATGTTCTGGGTTTAAGAAAATTGGGGCATCAAAATGGGATTGAATCTGTGCCTTGAAGTGATTGACATTCTGTAACAGTTCGCCAGTTAACTGATCTCCACGTGTCTCAAGTAATGCACGACATCCATCAATAGATGCCAAAGGCGCTCCAGCAGGAGATGTGGTGTGGGTTGTTTCAAAGCTTTGTTCAATACGGGCAAGGTTTAAGTACTTGCCTTGAGCCAGAAGCAATGCAGATGCACAGTACCCAGGAAGTGCTTTGTGAACACTTGTGATCAAAGCATCGGCTCCCAATTGCAAAACATGCTGAGGGATCTGCGAATTAAAGCCAAAGTGTCCGCCCCATGCGGCATCGACGATAACCGGAATGGAATGTTCGTGGGCTTTCGATATCAAAGCGGGTAACTCTGAAATGGTTCCGAGGTATCCGGGTTCTGTAAGCAATAGTGCGATTGGCTTTTGATCAAGCACTCTTTCAAGTTCCGATACCGGAATGCCTATTGGGACACCAGTTGCCTCATCAATTTCTGGAGTCAACCAAATTGGTTCTAATCCCGTTAGAACAAGCGCGCTTAAAACCGAACGATGTGCGGTGCGTGTGACAGCAACTTTGTCGCCTGGTTTTCCAAGGGCCAAGATGATTGCTTGATTCGCATGTGTAGATCCACCAGTTGAAAAACGTGCGTAATCCGCACCCCACAGTGACGCGGCTAACTCTTCTGCTTTCTTAAGGGTTCCTTCAGTAAGTTTTATCTCATCTAATCCACCATAAAGCGGAGTATCTGAATCGACTACTGCACCCAGACCTTGATCAAGTCTGTGTGCCTTTTGCTTATGCCCCGGAATTGTGAAAGCTGTGCGCTGGGTTTCGAAGTACGACAAGTAAGCATCCAGCAGCGGAGCGCTATCTCTTAACCGTGAGTTCATCTTCTAAGCCTAACTTCTCGGCTCGCCAGTACGAAATGATGGCTTAGACTTTACCTATGACAACACTTACCGCATTGACTCAAGAGCGTCGGTTGGTTACCGCTATTCCGGGACCAAAATCTCTCGAGGCGCTACAGCGCCGCAGTGAGGCGACATCTGGGGGACTAGGTATGGCAATTCCTGTCGTCATCGAGCGCGCGAGTGATGCGATTCTTTTAGATATTGACGGCAACCAGATCATCGATCTTGGTTCAGGTATCGGTGTAACAAATGTCGGCAACGCAGCTCAACGCGTTGTTGATCGCGTAATCGATCAGGTTCAAGCCTTCACACATACCTGCTTCACAGTAGCTCCATACATGGGTTACATCGAAGTATGCGAAAAGTTGAATGCAATGACACCTGGAACATTCAAGAAGAAGTCTCTACTTGTTAACTCAGGTGCGGAGGCTGTTGAGAATGCGGTCAAGATTGCTCGCCATTACACCAAGCGTCAAGCAATTGTAGTTTTCGAGCACAGCTACCACGGTCGTACCAACCTAACGATGGCGTTGACAGCAAAGAACATGCCATACAAGGAAGGCTTCGGTCCTTTTGCTCCAGAGATTTATCGCGTACCTATGCCTTACTCATTCCACTGGGTAGGCAATCAAGCAACAATCACTGAAGATGCAATCGAAATGATTACACACAAGATTGAAAAAGAGATTGGTGCGCACAATGTTGCAGCAATCTTGATCGAGCCAATTCAAGGCGAAGGTGGATTTATTGTTCCACCAACAGGCTTCTTGCCAGCGCTCTCAAAGTACGCAACAGAGCACGGAATCATCTTCATCGCTGATGAGGTTCAGACTGGCTTTGCTCGCACTGGAAATATGTTTGCTGTTGAGCATGAAAACGTTGTTCCAGACATGGTTGTTACCGCCAAGGGAATTGCTGGCGGCTTGCCATTAGCTGGTGTCACTGGCCGCGCAGAGATCATGGATTCAGTCCATGTTTCTGGTCTGGGCGGAACATACGGTGGAAACCCAATCGCATGTGCAGCAGCACTTGGTGCAATCGAGACGATGGAACAAGAAAACCTCGTAGCTCGTGCAAACCACATCGGTCAGATTCTTGGTGATGCGCTTCGTGCAATGCAGGCTAAATATCCAGTGATCGGTGAAGTTCGTGGTCGCGGTGCAATGCAAGCGATCGAACTTGTTGAGCCAGGTACAAAGACTCCTAACACAGCAGCGATGAATGCGGTTGTTAAGTACTGTCAGAGCAAGGGTGTTCTCATCCTTACTGCAGGAACATACTCAAATGTTGTTCGCTTCTTGCCGCCGATTGTGATTACAGATGAACTTCTCAAGGATGCATTAAGCGTTCTTGATGAAGCCTTCGCCTCACT
>JACCDV010491838.1_pt1 | contig 19068 bp, 17 predicted proteins | sample 7446131 | NCBI WGS metagenome assembly JACCDV01 (sample SAMN15323448, study PRJNA562643) | freshwater metagenome | isolation source: river surface water | place: USA:Blue River Watershed | collected 2017-08-17 | reverse complement strand
CTTCACAGCGATCAAGCGACCGCCAAAATGATTGAACTCGAGCTGCGCTTTAGCAAATGTCCTCATCAGGTCGGCGGAGTCTCCTCCACCCCAAGTGACAGGATTGACGAATACCTCTTGCTCACGCAGTAGATCTCCAAGCTCTTGCGCACATTGAGCGAGGGTCACGCCTGCACTGCAGTCTTCATTGGTGATGCCCGTGAGCTGTGTAATGAATTCGCTGATGGGCTCATCCACTTGCAGATTCCATCGACGGACAATGTACTGTTGCTGGTTTTGCGAAGCGCTACCGATGGCAACGCCGACTTGGATGATGGTCCCGCTGGGCTGGTTGTATTCAAGGTCCAACGCCACATAACGCTGTTTGTCCTCCATGGTGGCGCTGTGACTTTGTTCGTTCATTTTGGTCTCCAGTGATAGTTAGTCCATATTGCCATTAAGTGTGGAGAGAGTCCGATTTAGGTGGCGTGTTGAAGAAACACTGAGCCAGACGACTTGTAGATTTGGGCTCAAATCCAGAAGACGATTTGCTGCTTAGCGATGAAGAAGTTCGCACAATGATCGGCAAATAGGAGGATGGTTATTTCCCGATTTGTGCATTGCTGAGTTAATTTACTCAGTCATTGATCGTGCATCGAGTACTGATTGCGGTGAATATTTGACTTATTTTCCGCAAAAAATGCGGTAAATAACTTGTTTTCTCGGGGAAATGGGTGTTTAATTGCCGCATGAATAGCGGAGAAAAACTCTACGTGTGGCAAGCCGACAGCTGGCCCAACTGGCACTACAACCTGTCAGTTTTGGCCGGACTGTTGGCACAGGTTAGTCGTTCTCAAGGTGTATTGCTGGGTCGTTTGGCGGACGTAGGGCTGGCATTACGCGACCAGGCCAGCCTTGCCGCATTGACAGAAGATGTGGTCAAGACCAGTGAAATCGAAGGCGAAGTGCTCAATGTTGAGTCTGTGCGTTCGTCCATTGCACGCCGTCTGGGCGTGGACATTGGCGCAGTTGCACCGGTGGATCGGCACATCGAAGGCGTGGTTGAGATGGTGCTTGACGCCACCACACGCAGTAGCGAATCGCTGACTTCCGATCGACTGTTCGGTTGGCATGCAGCACTGTTTCCAACCGGGTACTCCGGCATGAGCAAAATCACGGTCGGCCAGTGGCGTGATGATGCGGATGGGCCGATGCAAGTTGTCTCAGGCCCAGCCGGACGGCGCAAGGTCCACTTTCAGGCCCCATCAGCGAATGGTTTGCCTGACGAAATGGAGCGCTTTCTCTCTTGGGCCAATGAGGAAACGGGCGAGCCGTTACTCATCAAAGCGGGCTTAGCGCATCTGTGGTTCGTGACCATGCACCCATTTGACGATGGCAACGGTCGCATCGCCCGAGCGGTGGGAGACCTGTTTCTTGCACGTGCCGATGGCAGTCCGCAGCGTTTTTACAGCCTTTCGGCACAAATCCAACGGGACCGCCGGGACTACTACGAGGTGCTTGAACGCACACAAAAAGGCACGCTTGATGTCACCGGTTGGCTGTCGTGGTTCCTTGGCACATTGGCGCGCGCTCTGGACAGTGCGCAAACCAAACTGGATGCGGTGCTGGTCAAGGCTCGCTTCTGGCAACGGTGGGCAGGCACGCCGCTGAACGAGCGGCAGGTGAAACTGATCAACCGTTTGCTCGATGGCTTCGAAGGCAAACTTACCAGCAGCAAATGGGCAGCCATTGCCAAATGCTCGCCCGACTCCGCATTGCGCGATATCACCCAGTTGCTAGAGCAGGGGATGCTCAGGAAAGCGCCCGGTGGCGGGCGCAGCACGAGCTATGAGCTGTCAGATTGAATCTGACCGAATCGGCAAAAGAAAACCACAGTGCCAAGGAGATATCTGATCCGATGTGTGGACGTCGGTTCAATTCCGAATGCCGGATTTGAAGTCGTTACAAAGAAGTGCATTGACTCTGCGGCGTGTGATCATGTCGCCGAAGTTGTCGACCGCCCGTAGAAGTTCGGTGCGATTGAGGTAGCGTAACTTGCTGCATGCCTGATCCAATACAGCGTTGACCAGAGCGTTTGTTTTCTCGAGGTTGTTGATCAAGTCGACAAAAAGCACTTCCGGCGTTAACTGTTCCGTGTCGTCTCCTATTTCAATCTCGTCGGAGTCGCGGGAGGTGATGCTGAGCGTCATTAGGGTTCTGAAGTCATCAATAGCTTTTCGCTGGCAGCAGGCAGGCTGACAGTCGGACAAGTGGGTGAGGTAGGTCTGGATGATGGCTTGTGATTTCTTCTCAGAAAATTTGGATCGCCGCAATCGGCCAATCTTTTTGCTCGGCACTTCCATGAATGCCGCGACTGGGATGCGTTTGTTCGAGGAACGCTCAGTTTTCATCTGGCGTTCAAATGCCTCGACTTCGGCGACGAGGTAACGGATCAGTCTTCCGATTTGGATGAAGCAGGGGCCTTTTCCGTGCTGACGCCACAGGGCTAGGGTGCCGGTGGGAACGCCCCACCGATCTGCAAGATCCTGGGGAGATAGCGGTCTATTAAGCATCGTCTGAGCAAAGGCTGTAAACGACGGTCATGACCGGAGAGTTGGGTTCCAGTGCCAGCATCGTGGCCTTGACTCGGGGTGGTGTGCATCGCGTCAACCGATAAAGGTGATTCTGGATTTGGTTGCCTGATTTTTTCCCGCCTAGACATGCTGCGCGGATCTGGTTGAGGTCAGCTTGGCCAGCATGCTGGAGAAATAGCAAAATTTCTTCGGCACCTGCGAACGCGATGTTGGTTCTAATTTGGTTCTCGTAATCCTCGATGGCCGTCAGCGGGTACTGAACCTTCTTGCCAAGCTTGAGGTATTCAGGGCCCCGGTGTGTCGAACGCCAACGCTGCAGGGTCTTGGGACTCATGGCCCATCGAGCTGCAAGTTCGATTTCATTTAGGCTTGTGCTCACGTTGCATGCTCCTTGAGATAACGGAGCTGCATTCACGCGTACTTCCTCCCATAAGTCCAGTGGCTTATGATCTACTACCGCTCATTCGCTACCACGCACGCTTGAGTACGAAGAGAGAATTTTCTAGTGGTCAACCATCCACCACCAATACAAGGTCCAAAGGCGTCTGATAGGAATGTCAGACGCCTTTTTTCTTTTTAAAATCAACGGTTTGCTGCGGTTTTTCCTTGGTTTTAGTCCGACGCAGTCCATCTATTTCCAATGGTTGGACGGGGTACGCATCGGGGTATCAACTGAATTTTGGTGTAACAATTCAGTCTTATACCCCGTCTGTGTTACCAGGAGCCCCGCATGCTGACCGACATGGAGTGCCGAAAGGCCGTATGCCCCGAAGAAAAGAAGTTCGTCCGGCTGTCTGACGCGGGCAGCTTGTACCTTCAGATTGACGCCAACGGCTCCAAGCGCTGGTTCTACAAGTACACGTTCCAGGGAAAAGAAAAGCTGATGGCTTTGGGTGTGTATCCGGCTGTCAGTCTCAATGCCGCTCGTCGGCTTCGTGACGAGGCCAAGCTACTCAAGGCCACTGGCGTCGATCCCATGGAGCAGCGCAAGATCGCGAAGCTCAAGGCCATGAATCCGGATGGCGAGACCTTTAAGGCGGTGGCACTGGAATGGCTCAAGCGTCAGATGCCCCTGTGGAGTGAGGTGCACGCTAAACGTTGTACACGTCAATTTGAGAAAGACCTCTTCCCGTACATCGGATCGCGCAAGATCAATGAATTGGAGCCCGTGGAGGTGCTGGCTGCGATCAGGAAGACAGAAGCCCGGGGTGCTTTGGAGACAGCCGACAGAGGGTTGCAATTGGCTGGGCAGGTTTTTCGGTACGCCGTTTCTACAGGTAGAGCGGCTCGGGATGTGACTGCCGATCTCAAGGGTGCTTTGACTCCCTACCGTTCGAAGCACTTTGGCGCGATCACTGACCCAGTTAGGTTGGGTGAACTCTTGCGTGCTATCGACGCTTACCGAGGTGGTCTTATAGTGAAAACCGCCTTGCAACTTGCCCCGATCTTGTTTCAAAGGCCGGGTGAGCTACGGGGAGCTGCATGGTCAGAAATCGATCTTGATGGTGGTTTATGGACCATACCTGCTGCTCGGATGAAGCGCACGAAGGAAGGGAAAGAAAACGGCGATGACCATTTGGTTCCTCTTCCGCGCCAAGCCATTGAGTTGCTTAGACCTTTGAAAGCCTTGACCGGACACGGAGTGCTTGTTTTCCCTGGGGAGCGTGATCGCCGTCGACCAATTTCCGACAACTCAGTACGCACTGCACTGATCGCTTTGGGATACACCTCCGAGATTCAGACTTGGCATGGGTTTCGAGCGACCGCTCGAACGCTTCTGGCTGAAAGGCTGAACTTCGACCCTAACATCATTGAGGCTCAACTCGCGCATGCGGTACGTGATGCAAATGGTCGCGCTTACAACCGCACCACATACATCGAGCAACGCGCCAAGATGATGCAGTCTTGGGCCGATTACTTGGCTGCGTTAGCAGCAGGCTCGAAAGTCCTACCCTTGAAAGCGGCTTGACCAACTGCGTCAAAGCAATTCAACTGCGCTCAGTTTGATCACCTGTTCCAGCGATGACAGCGCGCTCTGTTTTCCAGCTTTGATGCTTCACTGATCCGTTGAGCACTTTGAAAAGAAGTTCTCTCAAATATGTCGAGGCCTCAACACCGTTTTTGAGGGCTAGTCGCCTTAAGTCCACTGACATCCTGTCAGGCATTGAAACGGACCTCGGCGTGTCCGCTGGGCCCATGTGTCGAACATCAATGCTGCTGGCTCTATCGCGGCTGAACCGAATCCTCTCTCCCTCGACTTGAGCTGCCAATGATCGCTCTTGTCTTTTCAGTTGCTCAGCGTAGTCGAGCAGGCCGAGGTACGCACGCATCCCATACAGCTCCTCAAAGAGAAGGGCAAGCACGACACTGTTCATGCTGCAGTCTTTTCTGTGTGCGAGGTCGGTGACCTGAGCCCACATCTCGCGCGAAAAATTGACCTTTAGTGATGTCGTGTTATCGGTGAACAGGTGGAAATCACAGTCGAGTGCACCGACATCTTCAGGCGATGCAACGGGTGAGGATTCGCGGTGGATAAATGGCCACATTTCGTGATGTGCAATGAAAGTAATTGCTGCCTGAATATAGCTCTAATTTTTAGAGTTCATCCAACGCTCTGATCCATTCAAAGCGTACACAGGCAAAAGGATTTTCCTTGACGCCGAGGGGTGATCTACCAACAGATTGGGCGACGTTTTGTCATATGTCGGCCCTGCTTCGCAAAACGACCTTTTCAGGAGGCCACTGTGAATTTTTCATCTTCTAGCAAGCTTGAGCACTGCGATGTTGCTCAATCTGAACTTGTGTTGCCCAATGCTGTGCCTGTCGAGCTCAGGCTCTATCGGTTGCGTGAGGTACTCGCTCGCGTTCCTGTGTCGCGATCGACGTGGTTCGCAGGTATTCAGAAGGGTCGCTTTCCCAAAGGACGCTGTCTTGGCCCTCGCACTACCGTTTGGCGCAGCGACGAAATTGATCGCTTGATTGCCAAGGTGGGAGAGACAGCATGAACTCACCACTTGTTTTTCTGGCGAAGACCATCAGCATGTCCAAGCGCTGCGGCCGTAAGCCCTGTTCGCTGCTGACCGCCGCCCGGCACAACCTTCGCGAGATCCAAGCTGAGCTCGGAAGTCGTGGTCGTATCGATCCGATGCTCTCAAGGGAGAACAAAATCCTGATCGGCCCTGCTCAAGCAGTTGGTGTTGTTGAGATGGCCAAAAAGTTGATCGAGCAATACAGGGTGCCGGCTTGCAAGCTGAGAGTGGATCATGTTCAAGCTGTTGAGTTTGTGGTCAGCGCCCCACCAAGGCGGGATTTTGATACCGAGGATTTTTTTCTCGCAACTAGTTCTTGGCTTGTCGGCAGATTCGGTAGGGATAAGGTACTCAGTGTCGTCGTGCATTCCGATGAGGGTCGTCCACACCTGCATGCATTGGTCTCGCCGATTGTGGATGGTTGCTATGTGGGCGGATCACTCATCGGTAAGACCCGCTTGCCTTTGTTGATCGGTCAATTCGCCGCCGAGGTCGGCAGCGCATTTGGCCTGTCTTTCACCCGCAGGCCTGTTCTTCGGTCTGCGCAGAGACGCGCAGCGCTTGACTTGATTCTTGACCGGCTGCGTCTCTCCTCCGACCCAGTCATTGCCAGCCAGGTATGGCCACAGGTTCAGAACCATATTGAGCTGGATCCTCGGCCCTACCTTGAAGTCTTGGGGCTGACTTTGCCCGAGGTCCGATCTGCTGTGAAGCGAAAGTCTTTTACTCAAATCATGACTGGTATCGGGCGGAGAACTGTTGAGGACCGACGTTGTCGGGGTGCTGCAGACCCATCCTGTGTAGGTGTTCGTTCAAGAAATTCAGCAAAACCAGCTTCAGGGGAGCCGCTGTGAAGAGCATTCAACCTCAAAAAATCCGATCCTGCCTGATCTGCGAGGCGTCTTCTCCTGAGATGACGCCTTGCGCAGATGGTTTTGTCTGTGAAAGTTGCGCTGAAATCACTCGAGAGGGGAAGGACGCCACCTCCCGGGCACTTAAGCTGAACAAGAAAGTGAAACAGTTGGAGAGGGACTTGGAGCTGGGGCGGGTAGCCGAGATGGAGCTTTCGGATGTCCAATACGCAATCGAGGCCGGTCGGCTGATGATTCAAGAAACGATCCTTGAGAAACCGCGTACAGCTCTCGTCTCGGGCGGGGAAGCCCTCAATCCCAAGGTTTCAGGCTTGAGCAACACCCTTGCAGAGCCATCGGTAGCGGCGGTTGATGCCTCCAATCACCGAACAGATCTTTTGACGATGATGGGCAACGAAATCGCGGCGTTGGCATTGGACGCCGCTCAGTCGATCAACGCTGAAAACAGTCTCGAAAAGATGTTGGCACATCAGATGGCTGCTATCCACCATGCATCCATGCATATGGTGCGAAGAGCCAACCTTATCAACGACAACGATCTCGCGGCAAAGACCTTCAACGCGGCCATGAAGGGATTTTCCGCCTACCAAGGCGCTGTTGGCGCTTTGCGTCAGCTCAGGGGAAACCAGCATCAGCACATTGTTGTCCAACATGTCAACGTCGGGGCAGGGGGGCAGGCACTTGTGGGATCAGTGTCCACAAAGGGGGAGCTCTCATGAACGAAGGAAAGCCCATGCAATCGTATTGCCGAGCACATTGCCGCACGACTGGAGCGCCCTGTCGAAATTTCAGCATGCCAAACGGTCGATGCCGGATGCATGGTGGTTCCAGCACTGGTCGTCCGATAAAGACTGGGTACTACACCAAGGAGGACATGAAATTCAGACGTGAGATTCGCCGTCTGTCTCGGTCATTGAATGAGTTGATGCGCAGCCTTGAAGCACTGGAGGACGATTCCTGATCCGGTTCACCGGGCTTTATGACCTACCGAAGCGGCGAGAGTCACTGACTTTTCGCCGTTTTTTTACTTTGGAGTTCTTCAAGCCGCTGTCGAAGAGACCCGAGCAAAACTTCTTGATCCGCTTCTGGTAGTTCGTTGACGGCCAGAATGATCTGGGCTAGTCGGTCATCGTCGCAATACAGGTACCCGAGGGGGACACCTAAGGCTTCTGCCAGAGATCGTGCTGTGTTGATGGGTGGTTGGTGAACGCCGCTTTCGTAGCGGCTGATTCTTGCGCTGGCGACTGTCTCGTCCAGCCCAATCATCACCCCAAGCTTGTCCTGTGCGATGCCCATACGCAGTCGTGACTCCCTGAGCCTTCTGGCGAAGACGGCTGTGTTGATGACAGACGAAGGGCGATTCATGCACCTTCGAGTTTCGTAGATTTCACTGTATCATGTCTCTACGATTAACGTAGATTTGTGTAAGGAGAAGCACATGAACTCAAGCAAAACCCTGATCGCAGCCTTGGCTGTTACCTCCATCGCTGTGTTGACCGCATGCGGCGGCGGGGGCGGTGGGGCGAGTCCCGCGTTGACGCCCGGTGAGGCCCAAGGTGTCTATTCGGGTAGCTTCTCTACGCCTGCGTTTCCGTCTGGAAAATTCAGCACCCTGGTACTTGAGAACGATGAGATCTGGACGCTGTACGGGACGGAGGGTGCTGGTGGTGAATTGCTTGTGTATGGTCTGATACAGGGTCAAGGCGCTGCGAGTAGTGGTAGCTTCACTGTCGGGGCTCTGAAGGACTATTTCTACGACGGTACGACCGCAAGTGGAACCCTTAGTGCCAGATACCAGGTCGGTTCGACATTTAACGGTACGGTGTCGGCGAATGGCCAATCGGTTAGTTTCTCGGGTGTGACACCTGCTCAGGGCAGCTCCAACTATGCGTACAGCACACCTGCTGTTCTTTCTCAAGTCGCAGGTAACTGGGCGGCAACGAATATGTTTGGAGGAACCTCGAATTTCACCATTAGTTCTACAGGCACTTTCTCGGGGACTAACCAAAATGGTTGTGGTTTCAGTGGCACCCTGACGCCGCGCTCAAGCGGGAAAAACGTTTTTGATGTGACTTCGACCAACAACACGAATACGGCTTGTGGCAACGCCTCAGGGCTAGTATTCAGGGGCGCCGCGCTAACCTCCATTCTGGGTAACGGTCAACGCCAGTTGATTGTTGCATTGGTTTCAAGCGATCGAACATACGGATCGGCCATTTTCGCAACCCGTTGATCAGCCAGCTACAACAAGCTCTGTCCAGTGCGTTGTGCACCTTGACGTCATCCTCTCCTGCTTCATCTCCCACGTCCGCTTTTTGTCTGCGGTCCCTGCGCTGGCCAGATGCAGGGTGCCGCGTCCGTAGCGGTGGTTGATACTGTCCAGAGCCTCCATCAGGCGGGTGCGGGTCTGGGGTTCTTTGCTGCCCAGGTCAAGGCTCAGTTGTTGAGCCCTGACGGGCTGTAGATCCATCAGCATAATGCCGGCCTTGGCGTACTTGTGACCGGGCTTGTAGATGTGTCCCACGATGGCGCACGCAATTTCAACCAGGTGAGCGCTGTCGCTAGTGGGTGAGGGCAGGAGAATGGTGCGGTACGCGCTGTGCTGTTTGTCTTGCTTGCGGAAGGGGCTGGTACGAATGAAGGCCATGAGCTGGCCGGCCTGGCAGTTTTGCTTGCGCAGCTTTTCTGCGGCACGACTGGTAAATTCGGTGATTGCTTCGAGCAGGTCCTTGAGTTCGGTTACCGGCTGGCCAAAGGATCGGGTGCAGGCGATCTGTTGCTTGTCCGGGGGGATATCTTCAAGGCTGAGGCAGGCGATGCCGTTGAGCTCATGCACTGTCTTGGCTAGCAAGATGGACCAGCGGCGCTGGATGGCCGCAGGGTCAGCTTGGGCCAGGTCCAGGGCGGTGCGGATCCCGACTTCGCTGAGTTGGGCGCTCAGCTTGCGCCCGACGCCCCAGACCTCGCCCACCTCGGTGGCCTGTAGCAGGGCAGCGTGTGGTGCCGATTCAAGGCTCGGCCAATGGCAGATTTGGGCGTGTTCGCTGGGGTAGCTGCCGGGTTTGCGTTCGGCGCTTTTGGCGATGTGGTTCGCCAACTTGGCCAGGGTTTTGGTGGGCGCAATACCGATGCACGTCGGGATACCGATCCAGCGGTGGATGCGTGCGCGGATCTTGTGGGCGCGCAGCGTCAGGTCGCCGGGGATGCCGCTCAGGTCCACAAAGCATTCGTCGATGCTGTAGACCTCTTGCCTGTGGCCCAGCGCAGCGGCCAGGCCCATCATGCGGTCGCTCATGTCGCCGTACAGCGCGAAGTTGGCAGACAGAGCCACGAGCCCGGCTTCGTCCTCCAGGTGGCGGATCTGAAAGTAGGGCGCGCCCATCTTGATGCCCAGCGCTTTGGCTTCGTCGCTGCGGGCGATGGCGCAGCCGTCGTTGTTGGACAGGACAACCACCGGGAGCCCGACCAGGCGGGGCTGGAAGACGCGCTCACAGCTCGCGTAGAAGTTGTTGCCGTCGAGCAGGGCCAGCATGGTCAGATGTGCTGGTTGATTGTGGCCGCGACAACGCCCCAGATTTCAACGGTCTGGCCTTCCTTGGGCACAATGTCCTGGAAGTCGGGGTTCTCGGGTTTGAGGCGCATGGCTCCGCCGCGCTGGTACAGCCGCTTGCAGGTAAAGTCGCCATCGACCACGGCGATGACGATGTGACCATGCCGGGGCTTGATGGCTTTGTCCACCATGACGACCGTACCGTCGAAAATGCCCGCGCCCTGCATGCTGTCGCCCTTGATGCGGACAAAGAAGGTGGCCTGCGGATGGACGACCAGCTTGGCCATCAGGTCAATGCGCTCGACCAGGTGTTCTTCGGCCGGGGATGGAAAACCAGCAGGCACCTTGCCGGCGATGAAGCGCACCCACGCCTGTGGCGTGGGCACCATCAGAGGGGTAAAGGGTTTCATTGCTGTTAAATGCTGTATATTTGAACAGTATGGTACAGCCATCAGCACGATTGCAGTTGCCCTAGTTGGTTTCGAGATTGCGCCCCTCTGCTGGAAGATGCAGGGGTGTTTTTCAGCTTTGAGCAGTTCATGACAGCCGTTCCGCTGCTGCGCACCGTTGGCTGATTCGCTGCGGTTGCTGTCGGTCGGCAGAGGGCGCCGAGTTAACGGTTACTGCGCCGATGAGGACTTCTCTACCTTAAAGTCGTGGTATGTCGTCGCCTCACATTTCTTTCCTGGCAGCCCTGACAAGTCTCTCCAAGGAGCAGATCAAGCAAGCTGGGCAGCGGTACACACCAGGCGTTGAGCCGAATGCCCCGAACCTCCGGATCGAATCACTCTTCACTGCCATTGAGAACGTAGCTTGCGGCGCGGGGGCGCTCTCGCGGTTTGAGGGGGTCCTGGCGGCGCTCTCGAAGGCCTGGGATAGCGCCAAGAACTGCAGTCAACGGCGCGACGCGATTCAAACGCTGACGGACGAGGCGAGCAAATTCTTGCCATCGATCATTAGCCGATTGCGTGCGAGGGATGCGCGGGCGGCGGAGGAGTGGTTTGAGCTACTTGGGCGCCTTCAAGCCAATCTTGAAGCTGATATGGATCACTGGCGCTCCGAGGACGCTAAGCTGTCCCCGACTACCAAGGATGGCAGCTACTCCTCCGAACGCAATACCATACACGGCAACATGAACTCCATCGGACGGTGTTTGGGCGTCGTGCGAGACGAAAGAGAATTCGTTCAGAGCGCAGCGTTCAAAGTTCTGTTCGACCCGCTACTGCTGGTCAGCGGCGAGTGGGGTACGGGCAAGACGCACCTACTGTGTGACGTCACGCAGATGCGGATCGCGCGCGGCAAAGCCACCGTTTTGGTACTGGCCAAGAACTTTGAAGGGCGTGTCGTCGCCGAGATTTGCCGTCGCATCGAAGCAGGGCGCGGTGAAGAAGCGATTTTCGACCAACTTCAGGCGCTGGCCGACGAGCGGGGGGAGCGCGCAGTCGTCATCGTGGATGGCGTCAATGAAGGACGTCGGCGGGAGTGGCGCGAAGCTGTAAGCACCCTTCAATCCCTCGTTGCATCGCGCCCAAGTGTCGGGTTGATCGTCACTTGTCGGACACCGTTCGAGTCAATCGCACTCGAGCAGAGCGACTTGGACAAGTTCAACAAGGTGACGCACCTTGGATTCGACGATCAGGAGTTCGATGCCCAGGCAGCCTTCTTCGAGTATTACAGCCTTCCACTGCCCGAGGTGCCGCTGCTTGACCGCGAGTTCTCGCGGCCTCTCACGCTGAAGTTGATCTGCCAGTCGCTGCAGAACCTCACCGGCAAGAAGCTGGCCAAGGGATTCGCTGGGATTGCCTCCGGACAAAAGGGGATGACTTTTGTGCTCGAATCATTCGTGAAGCGCGTCGGCGAGCCGATCGAAGGTGAATTCGAACTGAACGCCAAGGGATGCTGGTTTTTGCTGAAGGGAAGCGATCAAATCACTGACAGACGCCTCGCCGGATTCGCGCCGTGCATGGCGGTCAACTTGCGCGGCTATGTTCGGCCCGTCGAGGCGGACCGCATCATCGCAGCAAATTACCCGGCAATGAAACCGGCGCAGCGACGTCAACTTCTTGAGGCACTGCGCACGAATGGTCTGATCGAAGAAGATGTGATTTGGTACTCATCCCGATCCGAGTTCAAATCACGCGTCGTCTTCCGCCTGCCTTACCAGCGCTTCAGCGACCATTTGGTCGCGCGACACTTGCTGAAGACGCACCTCGACGTGTCTTCAGCGACCACGATCAGGCGCAGTTTCTCGGTCAAATCGCCGCTCGCCCGAATCTTTCGGATGGCGAGCCGCTATCAGCGTGAATATGCAGAGCCAGGCTGGGCACAGGCACTGATTACCGAATTTCCGGAGCGTGTGGGCACGCGGTTGCTGGCTAAGGAGCGTGAGCTGTTCTTCGTGCTGCCCAAACGGGCTCAGAGTCTGGATGCCTACTTCGACCCGTTCATAGAAGGGATGTTCTGGCGCGATCCGGCGGCGTTTACCGAAGGAACACGGGCTGTTATCAATCAGTATTTGAACGCCGGGGTCCAAGCATGGGAGCGAGTGGTTGACGCACTGGCCGCTGTCTCTACCAAACCGAAGCACCCGTACCATGCCCGGCGCTTGTATGACTTCCTTGCACGCTTTCCGATGCCGGAGCGGGATCTACAGTGGTCCGAATACCTTCGGCGGCGGTACGCATCGCCCACTATTCACAGGCTGCTGACGTGGGCACAGAAGCTGAGCACGGCGAGCATGACCCCGCAGTCCGCGAAGGAGCTTGTCATCCTGCTCTCGCTTGTTCTGACGACCGTCAACCGCGCTGACCGCGATATTGCGACCAAGGCCCTCGTATTGATCGGCGAGCGGTTTCCTGAAGTGCTTTTCAATCACCTTGAGACGAGCCTTGCGTTCAATGACCCGTATTTACCGGAACGGATGCTGGCGGCCGCCTACGGAACAACCTTGTCGCTGGTGGACTCTGAAAATTCCTCGTCGTTTCGACCTGTACTCGGGACGCTAGCCAAGACGCTGTACCGCAAGATGTTCGCACCCGGTGCGAAGTACGCGACCCATCACACGCTGATGCGAGACTACGCGCTGGGGATTATCGAGATGGCGCAGCGCACGAAATCCGTCGCACTTCCGAAAACCGCAATCCGCTACCTCGCAACCCCTTATCCGAACACGCCTTCGACTTTCACAAGCAACGGCACACCTGATCCAAAGGTGGAAGATGCCATCGGTCACGCGATCCATATGGACTTCGGCAACTACACGATTGGGCGCTTGATCCCGCAGCGCTCGAACTACGACGACAAGCATCCGGACTACGTACAGGTTCGCGCGAAGATCAAACGTCGCATGTTCGACCTAGGGTATCGCGAGGAGCGCTTTAAGAGTTCTGATCGTGAAATTGGGAACACCTCCTGGAATGCACGTGACCAGGGCAAGGTGGATCGGTACGGCAAGAAATACTCGTGGATCGCTTACTTCGAAATGTGGGGTGAGCGCGATGCCGGGAGGAAATTACCGGATTGGCGCCTCGGCGAGAGAACGTCCGACTGCGGCGTGGATCCAAGTTTTCCCAAGCGTCCACCCCAATGGACGCCGCCGATTCCCGACCTGTTTGGTGACTGGAGATGCGACACCGACGCGTGGGTCGGAGGTGGTTTCACACCGAACTGGAACCCACTGCTCGTTGTACCGGAAATCAATGGGCACCCTGGTGAGTGGGTTCTTATTGAAGGCTTCGTTCGCGGCCTTGACGCGAGTACAGATCGAGAACTCTTTGCGTTTCTTCGAGGCATGTTCGTCGCGCGCAAAGACGTGCAGGCCCTCCGTTCGAAGTTTCTTGCGATTGAGTACCCGGGTAACCACGCGATTCCCGAGGGGGCGACCGAGACTTACCTCTACGCCGGTGAGGCTGGGCGCCGCCAGAACTATGTGAGACGACTACGTCAGCGGGACGGAACCTACCGCCGGCAGACTGTAGAGGTCCTTGGCAGCTACGAGCGGGTCTACACGAAGCGAAAGACATCAGCACAAACTCTCACGATCGAGTTGGTCTCCAGAGATGGAGTGGAGTCAGAGCGTTCGCTTGTGCGGTTACTTGAACCAGCGTATGAAATGCGGCGTGTGCCAGGGATACGCATCGAGGTTCCCTCCGTTCAGTTTGGCTGGGAGTCGTACCACTCGACGCAGAATGAGTTCTTGGGCTTTGACCTTCCCGCGCCGAAATTGATCCAGCGCCTTGGTCTGACGAGCAAGAATCGCGAGATCGACTTCTACGATGCGGCGGGCAATCCTGGAAGTCTCTATCGCGAGGCGGGCGACGGATGGACGGGAAATCGACACAGCCTCCTGTATGTCCGCGCGGATCTTCTTCGCCGCTACCTCGCCGAGACGCGCCAAGTCCTCGTCTGGTGCAATTGGGGAGAAAGGGAATGGCTGAACAAGATGGAAGGCCACGATGTGATCCGTACACCCGCAAGGCAGCGGATATGGGAGGCTCACAGCCACATTCACCGCTCGTTTTCGGAATGGTCCGCCAAAGACTCGACCATCAAGTAGTCCTCACTCTGATCAACAAGGCTAACGCCGAGTTTTCGCGCGCTCGGCCATGTGTCCGTCCGGCATTGATGTCTTGCATTTGCAGGTAACTTTCGCCTTGTTCGGTCCGTGGGCGGCTTTTGGTCAACAGCGACTCTTTCCTCCTGACCTCCGTCGATGTCAGGTATAGGCAACCACGGTTATTTGACAGTCAAGATTGACCTACGACAATCAGCATTTGCCAGACCGCCAAAAGCGACGGCGGTGACATTTTTGTTGATAGACACGAATGCGCAGCGATAGCTGTCGGTCGCAGCAGAACAGCGAATTCACGGAATTTGATGCACATCGGTCTCTGGCCGCCTACACTCGCTTCATGTTCGAAGACCTGCTCTTAAGCAGCAACACATTGCCTAGCCACATCAAATACGACATTGTGCTCAGTGTCCATTGGAGGTACTACGCTAGATCGTCGAACTCGGTCCCGCCCTGCGTCGGCGCTGGCGGCGGTGCGATGACCTTCTCGGGCGGATAGAACCCTTGCCGTCCTCGGGCGTAGTCGTCGGTGAACTCGATGGCGGCTAAAGCACGGGCCGTGGCCGGATCCACAGCCTCGTTCTCAAGAACGATGATCTGGCCAGGGCCTTTGAAGCGCGAGAGCCAAGTGTAGAAGCTTGCATTCACCGTGGCCGTTGGAATATCTCGATCCTTATTGTCTGCCGACTCTTTTTGCGCGTAGGCCTTCAGGGGCGAATCAAGCACGACCACGCCCAGGTGGGGGTGACCTTCCTTCAAGGCATGCTGCATCAACGCGATGGTCATTGCGGAAAGGAACAGGCCGCGCTTGCCCGCGCCATAGCTGAGGCGCCGTCGGCCGTCGATGACCAAGTCGCACGCCGCCGGGTCGACATACACCGATTTGATAGACGTGAACCCCCAGGCGTTGAGCATCTGACGCGCGAGTTCCCCGACCACCTCGCCATGAGACCCTACGTTTCGGACGAGGGCTGTCCTCTTCTGCTTTGTTTCCTGCTCGAGACGGGCAATCTCTCCCTTCAGTCGATCGGATTCGTCGAAGGCGTCGATCACCGACGAGAATCTTGTGTGGGCCTCGGCGAGTTCGCGCGGGTCCTCATCAAACTCTTGCCCCGCGGCCCTCAGGACCAACGCTTCTTGATCCTCCAGCTCCTTGAGTGACGCCGTCAGACGCTGCACATCAGCGGTGGCTGTGGCGATGCGCGCCTGCTCATGTGCCAGAGATGGCTGCAGGCCTCGCCGCAGTTCGCGAATCTTCTCGGCCTCAGCAGCAATGGCAGCGCGATACTTGGTCCGTGCCCTTGGCTTTAGATTGCTGGGATCGACGTGGTGCTCAACCGGCGTGCCGCAGAGTGGGCAAGGCGTCTCGTCCAAGGCCTGAAAGAAGGCAATGCTTTCTTCCGTGGCCCCTAGCCGAGCGAGGTCGCTTGAATACTTCAGGTCCAGCATAGCGAAGCGCTCGCGCATAGCTGTGGCACTGGCAAGCTGTGTCGTTGCGATACTGAGAGCATTCGCTTCTGCTGCGATCTTTTGTCGCAGTTCCTTCAGAACCGCGGAGCGCGCTTGGAGTTGCGTGGCAAACATATCAAGACGCTCGTCGATCCGTTCCAGGGCTGCAAGAGCTGATAGCCGATCGGTATCGGCCGGAATTAAGCTTTGTAGTCGCGCAAATTCTGCCTCGGCGACTGCCAACTTTCCCTTGGCTTGGTCTTTGAGGGAACTGCTCTTATAGAGCTCCACCGCGGAGTCATCAAGTCCAGTAAGGAAAAGCGAGTATGAAGAGACGCGCTTATCCGAGCCATGACCTTTGCCCTTGGTCGCATCTCGGGAAATCATCCCCGGCTGAGATAGCAGCGCCCAATGCCTCAGATCATCACCGGTGATTGCGCCTTTCTTACTTCGGGTGTGAAGCACCTTCATACCTTCTGCACCAGACAGCTTGACTAGCAATTCGCCAAGATCCTGCGCGACTTCCTCAAGCGGGTTCGGTGCGACGTCCTCGACCCAATTTTCGTCCAGTCGCACCAGCACACGCGCAGCACCGCCGGCCATTGCTTTTCGCACAAGGTATTCATGCTGATCGTGCAGGAAGGCGAGCTCCAGTGAATCGTAGCCCTCTGATTCTGGGAATTGCTCCGGTATCCCTGTACCGCCCAGCAGGAACCAGATGCAGTCCCAGATGTGCGACTTACCTGTGTCGCTTGGGCCGCGAATGAGTGTGCGATGTCCGTCGAATGGCACGACGGCGGGCAACCGGCCCGGACCGTGCACCGACAAGTGCTTCAGTGCTATTGCCATTGGGGTCTCCTTGCGCTGGCACCCTCAAACTCCGCACCCCACAGGTGCCCTTGCTGGGCGAACCGTTCGGTCATGTCTCGCGAGCTGAGCGTTGCAAAGGTCGCAGCAGCCCACCGACACCGGCCTTCAAGTTCACGCAGGTAGGGTGATGTCAGCGCGCCGACCATGGCCCTGGCGATGTCACCCGCAAAGTACGTTATGCCGGTCTCTTCCATGGCAACGGCAACGAGACCGCGTGTACTCATCAGGTAGAGGCCTTGTGCGATAAGGTCGCGGCGACTGAGGTACTCGCTGCCCCGGTACGGCACGGGGGTGTGAAGGCTGGGCGGCCCGCCCAAATCGTCGGAATACACGATGGCGTAGTCGAGAAGGACGAGCTTTTGCAGGTCGGCGCCTGAAGGCTGCAGGGAGTTAAGCAGGTAGACCATCCGAACGCCCAACTCGAACGGGGAGTTGAAGGCGGCGAGGGGCTTGGACTTATTCATTTGACCCATGTGAGCTTACCCCCGTTCACAAGGTGATGGCAGGTGCCAGGCAGGTCCCCTCCACGAAGCTGAGGCGACAAGCGGCTCTCCTGAACTTGCAACGTCGACGCTTTGTCAATGGCCGCATCGACACGGTCCATCCCCGTCTTAAGACGGAGTTGGGCGACCGTAGGACGGATGCCTACATAGACCATCTCCAGCAACCGCTCAAACTCCTGTTCGTGTGGGTAGATGTCACGACTGAAGCGCTGCAAGCCCTCAGCGCAGTAGAAGGTTTGCCGCTGGGCAGTGAAGTGTTCCTCATAGTCGCTGCCAGGTACGTCGCCCAGAGTTACAGGCGACGCCTTGTGCTCGGTGTAGACACGAAGAAGCTCGTCGACATACACGTGTTCGTGTTTGGCCGGCTTAGAAGGCATCGGGTCATCGTCGCCGCGTTCGGGCACGATACCGAACATGTCATGGTGAGCAGCCTTGTCAAGCGCGTGCCAAGTCAGCAAGTCGTACACAGGGCACTCGATGAAGCGGTGGAAATCGAAATCGTCGATGGCAGCCCGAACGTCTTGCGTCAACTCAGGCGCTCTGCCTTTCATTCCGGTGTGTCCATTTTTCCAGGCATCAAGGAACTTGGCCTTGAAGGCTGTGGCCCCCGAGGCCATCGTGTTATGAAGATCGTTGCCTACCGCCCGTGGGCAGCAGAAATAATAGTGGCTCGGGCGAGGGTAGGTCTTTAAGGCCAATTGCTTGAAAAACTTCGCCATTTCCGGAAAGGCGTCAGTGTGCGTCAGCCCTTTTGCGTAGTGCTTGGCCTGGTATAGGTCCCACCCGTCACGCACCAGAGCATGGCTATACCGAGCCTCGATATCACGGCCACCGTCGCCGGCCCCGCCCAGACGTTTGACGACCTCGTAGCGGGTGCCGCCAGGAAGATCACGCTGGCGCGCTGCGGCCAGGATGAACTCTTCCCACTGGTCAGGGTTCAGTAGTAGAACTTGCGACGATGGCTGAACTACGCCGCCCTTGGCGACGTGCTGGGTCTTTCGTGGCTTGCGGGATGTGGCTGGCGGTTTTGTCATCGATTTGGTCTACTCCCTGGCGCGTGATTCTGAGCGATCCCGCAGTATGTAGCCACCGGGGTAGCCCGGAGTTTAGTCGCGGTCCCATTCGACTAGGTAGATCGTCCAACCTACGATATCGCAAAGTTGCTCAATGCCCATCGTTTGTTAGCTGGATAGCTGGTCCGCATACCACTAGCGCGGCTAATCACTCCGCCCGGTTCACTTCTAGCTGCCTACACCGAATTAAGGCCTGCGTGCTGGTGGAAAGTCAGCTTCTCACGAGACCCGACGTTCTCCCACTCAGTTCCTAACGACAGCTCCCAGCCTTCACCAGAAATTCCCGTTACGACCAACTTGACTACAACAGTCAAAGGCCAACCCAATTTACACTGCGGTGTATCGTTTGACCTGTAGTTGATTCAATCAGGTTGATGCCTACGGTGTTGGTGGTCGGGGTATGAAACGGGGTATAAAAAGCGCTTGAAAATTGCTTTTCCTTGAGCTTTAAAGCCGAGAGATCAACTTTCAAGTGACCCCAGCCCATATGCAAAGATAAAGGCCGTCAACAACATACAGTTGACGGCCTTTTTTTCTGCAAACTGGTTATTGTGCTTGGCCCTGTGCATCAGCCGCCGT
>JACCDV010629271.1_pt1 | contig 19070 bp, 23 predicted proteins | sample 7446131 | NCBI WGS metagenome assembly JACCDV01 (sample SAMN15323448, study PRJNA562643) | freshwater metagenome | isolation source: river surface water | place: USA:Blue River Watershed | collected 2017-08-17 | reverse complement strand
GTGAAATCTACGTACGCTACATCAGTCACAAAGCCGTCGTTCGCAATATCCTTATCTTTTGCTACCGCATTAAGTCCACGTTTGCTCGCCACATAATCAATGCCGTAGGGCGGGTCTGTCAGGAGTAGATGAATATCACCATGTTCTTTCAAGTTCACCTTCGATGAGTCACCACAGATAAGCGTATGGTCTCCGAGTGTGATGACGTCTCCAGTCTTAATTGAGCGAGACAGCTTTGGTGCCAGAGAATTTTTCATAGCGGTTGATGATTACCTGACAAAAGATGGGATTCATTTCGACCAAGAACGCATTACGCTTCATCTGTTCACACGCCAACAATGTTGATCCGCTTCCTCCAAATAGATCCAGAACATTGTGCCCAATCTTGGTGCAACGACTTAGTGGTCGTTCATGCAGAGTGATTGGCTTTTGGGTTGGGTGTTCATACGCATCACCTGCCACACGCTTGGCGAGCCAGATATCAATCATGTCGTTGATGTCATCTGCGGTAGCGTTACCAGTTCCAACCTCAGGATTCAGAATCTCATGGAACTTCTTATGCTTATCTGAGAGGTAGGGCTTGCCAGTCGTTCCATAGACGCAAGGCTCGTAGCACTTATTGAAGGCAATCTTCGGAGTCGGATTGATGCCGTTCTTCACCCAGAGTGCCGTTCGCTTGTATGCGATACCTAATTCCTCATACAGGTTCTGGAGCATACCAACGTATTTCTGGTCGCAGTACCAGAAGTGGTGAGCGTCTTTCTCGCTAACCGACAACGCACTTTGCATAACGGACTTGAGGAGGATACGGAACTCAGTGTTCGTTTTCTTGTCATCGACCGTTCCACCGTAGTTAGCGTTTCCGCCTACGCCCTTGTTGTAGTCAAGGGAGATGTTGTATGGCGGGTCGCAATAAACAGTCTGGATTTTCTGTTCACCAAGCAATCGAGCTACGACTTCCTTATTGGTACTGTCACCACAAACAAGGCGATGATTTCCAAGAGCGAACATATCGCCCGTTTTGATATCAGTCTTCTCGGCTTCCTTCACTGCTTTCTCTTCATCAAAGCTGTCGTCTTCAAGTTCGAGGATATCATCCCAGATATCGGACAGGTCGCCGTCATCGAAGCCAATGTCCAAAAGGAACGAGGTGTCGAAGCTCTTCAGGAGTTCGTAGTCCCATGAGCCTGTGTTGCGATTGGAACGCAGAAGATACTCCTTGAATTCAGACGTAGTGAGCAAGCGATTCGGGACACGGACCTCGATTTCTTCTTGCCCACGCCCAAGTGCCTGCATAATCTTCAGTCGAGCGTGTCCTGCCACTACGGTATTATCCGTATTGATAGCGGGAATCTCGACAAGATTGAATTTAGTAATACTTGCCTCGAGGTCACGGCGTTGCTTATCAGAAAGCGTACGCGGATTCTTCTCGTAGGGGATGAGGTCGTCAACGAGACGACTCTCGGTGTGCCATGTAAGTTTGGCTGACATAAAGTGTATAGAGGCTTGTTAGCTTCCTCTACACACCTCTACTGAGATTTCAGGCTGGCTCCTTTTCGCTGAATTGTAGGTAATCGAGTATTTTATACCCCTTTAAATGTTCCCGTGGGTCCACGAATCGATACCACGGCTCAACTCGGTGCCAAGTTTTTCCATCTTTCTCAAAAGGATAGACTTGTGAGTCAGTCATTTTCTTTGGCGGGAAAAACTCTTTGTTATCTTTCTCGAGGATGATGTAGTAGTGAACACCACCTTTTTCAGTTGGAACAATGCGAGCCTTAATGATTCCTTCCTTTACCATTTTTCGTAGTGTTGGCTTCTTCATACCAAACCGAGTTTCAAGGTCATATGGCGAATATCGATTATCTTGGTTTCGGGCTATCGAGCCTGGGATAATTTTCTTATCAATGGCTCGCTGGCAAGTGAGGCACTTGATACCCCACTTGTCGTACCAGTTGGTATCTTCACGGGTACTTTCACCACAAATTGCACAGTTACGACCATTGCCCTCAAGTGCAAAGCCTTTTGGCTCGGTTTCCAATCTTTTGTCCCATCGTCGGTGTTCCATCTCGCACTTATACAGAACATCAAAAAGATTCACGAGATTTCGACCGCCTTCAGCCGCCTCTGCCCATGTCACTTCTTTACCTGTCTTCTTTTCCATCAAATCCTTAAACTTTTGAATCGACTCATCAGATAGTTGCACCATAATACAAGCCTTAACTATTAAAGCTCTCTACGATGTATGTCTCGTAATTTTACGCTTCAGGCTTGGTGTGTCTAGTCGTCAGAATAGATGTCGAAATGTTGCTTTGCCGATGCATGAAGTTCTCCGTCACCACGCATAGCTGGTTCTGGTCGAAGTCTAAATTTAGGTCGATATCCAAGCTCAGGTGAGTATGGTTCAAAAGGCTCTTCCTTTATTCCAAAGACTGAGCGGAGATTTTTTGCGAGATCACTCTTTTGCTTCTCGACACCATTTTCAGTGTTTACGTCACATACCTTCATGAGATGTTCCTTGTTTAGGATTATCGTTTGCGGAGTCTTGTATTCTTCACCGACCGCAAGGACTCTGAGCAGTGCCCAGAGTTTATTGGGCTTATTCCATGAAGTATTTGCTTTACCAAAATTTAGTTTTTCGTAGCTGTATGTATCAAGGTGTGTATCTTTGTAGCTAACGTCGATATCATGTTCATTCTTGAAGGCAACGGTTATATCTGCCCACGTAGTCCCTACAGGTAGCGTCACTTTTGGCTTGGAGAACAATACCTCCTTCTTTGTCTTCGGCTTAGGAGTGGCTTTTGGTTTAGGTTCGACAATCTCTTCTTCTGCGTCCTCCTCGGTTGGTCCATAAACGTCACGGTAAACCTTCTGCATTTCAGCGATAAAGCGGAGGGTCGGCATGATTGGCTCAATACTCTTGCGTACTTGGTCCTCCATTTTCTTCCTCTGAGTGAGAGCGTCACGGAGGATGGAGAGTGTGTAATCGTTGTTCATATACCTCTATTATACTAGATCGTATTTCTGATTGGCGATTTCTGTCATTTCAAATGCAATATCCTTATTTTGAGCCATATACCGCAAAATCCCAGAAATGTCCTTGGGGTGTACGATATGTCAGATTTTCACATTTAAATGACCCTACTGAGAGGCTTCGATTTCAGAAGCGAAGATTCGCCAAGAAACGCTTACGGTGCTTGATGGCTACAATTCCGAGACCGAGAGGGGGCACAATCTATTCGAGAGTTGAACTGGCTGTTTCAGCTTGGATTTCGGTAGAACTGGCTGTTTCTTCAGGAGTTGCCTGCACTTCGGCAACTGGCGATACTGTGCGGCTCAAGAGACGTAGTCGGTTCTCTCGGTCTTTGATTGATTGAAGAACTTCTTCTACTAAACTTTCTCGATACACCGTGTCTGCAGCGCTATCTGAAACCGTCTCAACGTCAATTGTTTGATTACTGAAATATGTATAAGCACTTATACTAGCCGCTCCAACAAAAAGTAGGATAGTAATAAGTAAGCCAATAACCCATTCTCGCTCTGGGTGCATAAGCTGCTGGTCACGCAGTTGAACTGGGCGCTTAAGCTTTTTCAAAAAACCAATCTTATTACGTAGCTTATTTTTCATAACTTGCAATATAAACTCTCATCTTTACTTTTGCCTCCCAATTCGTCTCTGCCCGAACAGACAGACTCACGGAATCGATTCTTGCAACGTAGGGCATGTTTTCAAGAATTTCAATAAAACGTTCAACGTCAGATCTGGCGCCAGAAAATGTGAATGATGCATCTATCCATTTTTCTTTAGTTTTTTTGTCACTCCCCTCCTCAAGAGCATCTGTCTTGAGGATGACTCCATTTTGAGGTGCTAGATTTTCTACCTGACTCAAAAAAGTAATACTCTCACTCGCTTGGGGTAAAAAATATCCCTGTACCTGTTTTCGGTCAGACTGTGATTCTGTAGCTAGCGCTGAAAGTCGATAAAATGTTTGCTCGCGGTCATTGCCAATCTTGATTGCTTTGAGCTGCTCTTTAAGCGTTATCTCTTCGTCAAAGATTTTTATGTACACCAGCCCAAACGATCCTGCCGTAAGGATAAGTAGGAGCGATGCAATAATAAAATTTCTAATAGTGCTTTTACTCATACTTATTTCTTTTTAACCATGGTGACAGTCATTTCAAATGGTATTTGCTTGTCTTTTGCAAGATTAGAAATCGGAAAGTCAACAGATTCAATATAGTCGCTTTCAAGCATGCGGGTACGAAACGCAGCCAGAGCCTGCCTATCTTGCGCAACCCCTGTCATCTTGACGGGTCCCGCCTCATTCCCATCACGGGTAAGCGCAATTTGTGTAACACTAATATCGCTTGATTCGAACTCTTTCAAAATTGAAAGATATTCAGTCATCGGCGGATGAGAAAAATGGTCGGAAAGAGAAGCTGCTGTTTTACTCGCTCGCTCGAGCTCTTTTGCCACACTTTCAAAATTAGCATTTTTCTCATCCGCTGATTGCGCTGAACTGGAGTATGCATTCACTTGGAGATTGATGAGTACATATGATGGGACAAGCACCGCGACTCCGAGCGCTATCGCAAATGACCACAAGAAAAACCACACCGTAATAGTGCGCATCCAGTACTCACGCACCAAGTGCTTTTTTGCTTCAGCTGGAATGAGATTTATCATACGACTAAATAATACTCTTCAAAGCTAATCCAATTGCGGCTGCATATCCAAAAGAATACCGTCGACCGATTGGAGGGATAGTTTCAGTAATTGAAAAAGCGTTTTCCCAAACGTTGCCACGAACTGTTGGGATGTTTAGCGTCTCTGACAGATAATCTGGAAGACCTTTCAGGTTCGCACTACCACCACACAACACAAGCGCCGTAATCCTTCTCGCTTCATCTTCCCCACTGCGAAGATGCCAATACTGCATGCGCGTAGAAACCTCATCTTTCACGACAGAGATTGTGGACATGAGTGCATCTCGGACTTCTGAAGATGTCGCGCCCTTCACAAGACCGATAGTATTTTTTATCTTAGTCAGCTCAGCCTCTGGCTTATCACCAAGTGCTTTGCGTAGAACCTGAGAAAGCTGCTCCCCGCCAATGTCTACTGTAGACGTGTACAAGAGCGCACCCTTATACACGATTCCAATACCAGTACGTGTCTTTCCAAAATCCACCAACATCGCTGCCCCTGAAAGGTTTTTTGGAATTAGTGCCCGAGCCATTGCTTGTGCCTCAATCTCAAATGAAACTGGGCGAAGGCCTGCTTCGATACATGCCTCGTAATATGACTGGATGGTTTGTCTTGGGTAGGCAACGACCGACACGTCAACACTTTCGGCTTCTTTCCCGGCTGGCATAATAGAATAGTCGAAAAACACTTCTCGCGCTGGGATAGGGACATTCTCTTCCAACTTAAATTCAAGCAAACCACGAACTTCTTTGTGAGGTGTATTACTCTTGATAGTAGTTTCAAACAAATACGCTTTCTCTTCTGGAAGCGAGAGTCGTACAAACTCAGCTTTTGTCTTCTCTTTGAATTCTCGCAGTACAGCTACAAGTTGCTTAGGCTCAGAAACCTCCCCTCTTGTAATAACTCCAGAAGGAATTGTAATATCTCCCCACTGTTCAATCTCTCGAGTCTCATTTTCAAAAATAGTCGGTTTAAATGCGAGGTATTTCAGTGATGTATCAGAAATATCTACCCCGACACACGGCATAGTCAGATACGTTGGTGGTGGCGCAATACGAAAGAGGCCTGAAAGCATGTCCTAAGTATACCGCGTTAAACCACCAAACTATTTAACGAACCCACACGTAAAGCGCGTACAAGAGTGCCAGCGTAAATGCACCAATAGAAAGTGTCTTCAAATGCTTTTTAGCAGTAGTTAAGGCCGTTTCTCCAAAACGATACGTAAGGTACGATACGACTCCAAAGCGAATTCCACGTCCAAGGAGCGAGCCAATAATAAGCATGAAAATATTGCCTTTGAGAACACCGGCAGCAATCACCACAAAGCCGTATGGAATTGGTGTGAACGCTCCAAGAAACGCGAGCATAAATGTACCCTGGTCAAAATGTTGCACCAAGTCATTAAACGTTTGGGTTGATTCAGGTGAAAGTGTTGCAAGAAGTTGTTCCGTAAAAAATAAGGCAAAAAGATACAACATCACTCCTCCAAGTACTGAAGCACATGTAGCCACTATGTACCCCAACCACGCCTTACTGCGGTTAGCCATAATATACGCAGCCAAAAATGGATCAACCGGGCCAGGGAATGCCACCGCTGAGTCAACAAACGAAATTGCCCCAAGAACCCAAAGCCCGAATCGCGAACGAAGAAGCTGCCCGGTTTTCTCTACAATTCCCGCAACTTCTTTTTCGTACTGCTCTTCTAACTGATGAATTTCTTCGCGGATCATGTTAGTCGTGTTCCGTTAGTAAGTGGTGTGCTTGGATGAAAAAGAGCAAATGCTTCTTCTGTATTCGCTGCCATAATCATTCCATTACTCTCGAGCCCTCTAATAGTACGTGGAGCGAGGTTGGTCACAAATGGACACTGCTTCCCTACCAAAGACTGCGGGTCTTCAAAGTATTCGCGAATTCCGGAGAGAATTTGTCGCGGACTTTCTTCTCCCAAATCTACTTCCAGTCGCAAAAGCTTATCCGCATCAGGAACAATTTCAACCGACAAAATAGTGCCGAGTGAGATTTCCACTTTAGCAAAGTCGTCGTAACTAATTTTTTCTGATTCCATATTATTTTTTGCGCGTGATAAAGCTGTCGAGAATAATGGCTGCTGCTGCTGCGTCGGTACTGGCGTTCTTTCCTTGAATTCTGATTGCCTGTTGCGTTGAGTACTGCTCAGGTTCTAGGTGCACCGGAAGACCGAGCTCAAGTGTAATTTGCATCATCAACTCTTCTACTGACGCATGGATTTTGTTTTCCTTACCATTTTTATCTAGGGAGTGGCCAATAACAATTTCACTGACTTTTTTTTCTTCAATGAGGACGATGATTCTTTTAAATAAACCGGCATCGTTTGGAATTACCCCGTACGGAAAGGCCATGCTCCCCGACTCATCAGAGAAGGCAACACCAACCTTTTTATGACCATAATCAATCCCCATTAATCGCATATGTGACAGCATAACATAAATAGAAAAACCGTCCGAAGCCGATCTTTCTATTTATGCAGGTGACTTATGGCTTTCAGAACTATTTTGAATAGGTATGCCATTAAAATGGCAATTTATCGTCTCAACAGGTGTTCGTGGGGCGTTGAGACTCATCTTCATAAAATTCTGAGTACTGGCTTCCCTGTAACATAGCTTCGAGAGCTTCCTTCATAAAAGGAACAAATTCAGAGAGTCGCTCCCCTGCAGGAATCCACATTACTTCACTACACTTATACGGCTCGGTATTGATGGGTTCTTGATTTCGACACTCAACCTTAAAATAATAGTGAGTCCTATCATGTCTACCTTCTGCATTTCGATTGTATTGAATGTGAACAAAATTAATGTCTTCAATCGACACACTAACACCAGACTCTTCTTTTGCTTCACGGACAGCTGCTTCGCGAGGAGTTTCGTCAGGGTCAATGTGTCCAGCTGGCATATTAAGACAACCATCGCAATATCCAGTATTACATCGACGACCCACAAACCATTCCCCACCACGTTCAAGAATCAAACAGACCGCTGGAATGATTACATGTTTTTCCATATTGAAAGTATATCAAATGTTTCCCTCTGACGATTCGCGACCGCAATCGCGGGAATAGATAACAAACACCTGGAAAGTAGATTGCGAAAGCCTTGTAATAAAAGGCTTGATTATTTGTGCTCTCGCCAGGAGTCGAACCTGGAGCTCCGGTACCGCAAACCGAAATTTTATCCATTAAACTACGAGAGCAAGTGAGGAATTAAATGGAAGCTTGCTTACATTTAAGTTCCGAACGCAGCTCTCGCAAAAAGTTTTCGAAGAAAATCTTTTTACAAGAGCAGGCTTCCTTGCTTATATTCTTGCAGCTCTCGCCTTCGAGGCATTAGCCGAAGAAGGCAGTAGAGCAAACTAGTCTTGTTGAACGCAGCTCTTGCCAAAAACTTTTTTTAAAGTTTTTGTCTGTAGAGCAACGAACCTAGTTACAATCTAGTGCGCCAAATACTACATCAAAAACCAAATAATTCAAGTATCTTCAAGAAAAGTGGTTCATGGATAAGTTCTTCAGGAAGACGTTGTTCTAAGATACTTTCTACATCGTCGACATGCTCTGGCGGCAATGGCAGAACTAAGAGTGGAATAGATTTTCGGTGCGTGCGCACAAGTAGCTGTGGGCCGCGCGGATCCTCCTCATCAATATGGTACGCATCGAGAGTTGAGTATGGGAAAAGTTCATCCTCCACCTTTATCCCCCGTACACTTACCCCGTATGGCACAATCGACGGTCGTTGTGCTGCGGACATACCAAGCACTCCACCAGCGAGCCCCAATAGGAGCGCAAACATCACGTTATCGAGAAGAACTGCAGTAATAACACACGCAATAACAATCACCGCCAACGCCAAAAACCAGTCGTTTCCCTTTTCGACATGATGGTGCTGGGGAGCCTCCCAAAAGATTCCACGTACGGCTGGTTCCATTTGTTTTATAGTATCACGAAGAGTGTGTACATTTTGACGTACTTCTGTTACTATCTTGGCCACAAACGAACGCCCGATACCACCAAAGGCGGTCGCACATAATGGAGGGATGGCAGAGTGGTCGATTGCGCTTGTCTTGAAAACAAGAGTCTGGGAAACCGGACCGAGAGTTCGAATCTCTCTCCCTCCGCCAATAGAACTAAGTATCGGTATGACCCGAGTGTTTAAGTAAGCAGGGTCGCCCTGATTACCTAGAAATATGTATCTAAGTTAAAATGGTGTCATGGAAAAATACGATCAAGAATGGTTCAAAAATAGAGCGTTCAATTCGTTGAGGAATATTTCAGATGGAATCTGGGATTTTTCTGATTCACTTCTACTTTATACTCAATCTGGATCCGCTGTATACGAGCAACTTCAAGAAGTCGACACACCATATTTCAATTTAGTCACGAAGCCAGAACGTGAGTACTTACAATCAATTGCAAAAGATATTGCTAATACACTCCCTGATAACTTTGAATACATAGATTTAGGCCCGGGAACTGAACATAAAGAGCAGTTTCTTTTTGATGAGTTAAAAAAGCAAGGCAAAACATTCACGTATATCCCTGTCGATATAAGCGACCATTTCCTCGATATCGCAGAATATCATGCGACAAAACAGGGAATTCCCGTACGAAGGACAAAAGCTTCCTTTGAGGAGTTGCCTGAATTACTCGGCAAGCCTACTATTTCTCGTTTTGTATCTATAGGTCTTACATTTTCAAACTATAGGCCACAAGACATTTTGGAACTACTAAGGAATATCGCCGGCGAAAATGGTTACTCATTTATAAATGCACAGATGCGCGATAGGGTTAATATGGTCGAGCTGCAGAAGGTGTATCAAGACGATGCAACCCATCTTGCTGATGACAAGGTTAGGCTCGTTGGATTAGATCCAGTTCAAGACATTACTCCTCGTATTGCTGACGATGGTTTTCGAGTGTCATGCTTTATCTTGAAAAGTAACAAGGACCTAGAGGATATAGGACTTAAAAGTGGAGATAAGATGATAGTGTTCCAGTCATTACGTTACACAAAGGAATTGCTTGAAAATGAGTTGCGTGACCATAAACATAAGTCATTTGATACTGGGCGCTCATTTATCGGTACGATTATCAAAACTTAGACCCGACTCACTTACTCAAATTGATCTAGTCCAAAGACCCCAAAATGTCCTTGCAAGGCCTTACCTGTGGGGCACTTAACCCACATAGCCCGCCCGTTTAAATGCACCCATGGGGTGCATTTAACTTTTATACTCTACTGCGAATTTTTGGACGGTATGGTTGACCTGTTCTTTGAGGCGCAAGCTAGCTTTCTTGGTGGATGTCTCAAGTGTAAACAAGATCTCATCCTTATTACTTTCGCGCACACTCAAGCGACTTTTCTCCATTTCAAAAATACCTGGGTTTGTCTTCTCAAGTAATTGAAGCACCGCCTTCTCAACTTTATCGACTGAAGTGAACTGATCCCGCAGTAGCCGAAACTCCGTTTTAATCCGCCTTGGTTTTAGCTTGCTGAAGTTTACAACTTCTTGCCCACGCACCAGACTGTTTGGAATTAAAAGAATGTCACCGCTTTCTGTCCGTAACTGAACACTTGAAAACGTGATGTTCTTCACCACTCCTTTCGGCATTGCCCCTACTTGAATATAATCTCCGATCTCATAATCGTCGGTGAACATGATCGCAAACCCAAAAAGAAAGTTCTTGATGAATTCTTGAAAGATAAGTGTCAAAGTAACAGCAAAGATTGAAATCGATGTTAAGAAACTTCGTACTTCGATATCAAAAACGATAAAAATGAAAACGATTGTGGCAAAAACCGTTGTAGCATTTACAATCGCGTTGACTCCTACGGTGAAATTATCATGCTCTTCGTTTGCGATTTCCCTTCGCTGACGATGATTAGAAACAACAATAATTCGAGTAGCGTTTATGACAGTGTTTGTGATGAGCGTGTACACCACTACTTCGAGTATCTTTGTCGCATACGGAATATCCAGAATCAGATGTAAGCTAAACGCCTGAAAAAACAGCAGTGCAATGAGGAGAAATGCTGTTAATACAAACTGCCGTTTTCGGTGCGCCGAAACTGCCGCTGATTTCAAAGTAATAAGTTTGAATAATTTTTTCACCCTTATAGAGTAACGCACTCTTTCTTCACTCGCCAGAGGAAAAAGATACAGGAACTGAAAAATTATTTTGCTTCAAAACGATTCACTGTTCCATCATTGTGTGTGAGTGTAAGCGTGGTTCCTTTTTGCTCCACCGAAAGTGCTCCGATAAACTGCTGGGTGAATTCCATTTCTTGTGAACCTTCACAGAACATCTTGGTCATAGCGAGCGCACCAACAGTGATTGTGCTTTCACTTTTATCATACGCGCCACTAAAGCCATTACAGTCAGTTGTTCCAGTAATGTTTCCGTCGGCAAACGTGATTGAAAATACTCCTGCTTTCTTTGGAATAATTGTCGTTTCCCCTTTTACTGTCTCGACCCACAGCCACTGCCCCGATAGTCCTCCCGAAGTGGTAGCAGTATCTGGTGAACTACTCGCAGTTACACTAGGCATCTGCAAAGAGTCACTTGTCTGTCCGACAAACAGTACTTTCCTCCCCCGAGTCAGCGTTACCTCGGTTTCTTTATTCCAAAGTGAGAGGTTTTCAGTAGGGCTTTCATACTTGGCACCAGATGCTGCCTCCACTTGAGTGAGTAAAACATTGCTGTACCCACTTCCATTTAAAAGAGCTGTACTTGTACCAAATGTGACAAAGAGTGATTCGCCGGTCTCAGGAGAAACAAACACAATTGGGGTTGTAGACACAGGAGGCGGAGCTACTATATCACTTGGTTTTTCTTGAATGTTTGGCTTCATAATCAACCAGGCGACCAAGACGATAAGACCTAGCGCTACAACCGCTCCTACACTCCACAAAACAAAGCTTTTCATACGTAAATAATGGCTTATTTAAGAGTTTTTTACAATGTTTATAATACAATCTTATTGACTTTTTGTCTAACTTATGATACTATGATAGATGGTCTGCACAAGAAACCGCTCCCGATGGGGACGTAGGTAGTGCTTGATCTTTGATATGACTGCAACAATACACCACCGTACGCTTGGGGTATTCCCTGCGGACAAACCTCCCCTCACCCTGCAAGCCCACCGGGCTTGCCAAGAATTTTTTGACAAGGTCGACATTGACCGCCTGCGAAAGCTTGCCAAAAACTTCTTGCCTTCCGAATGGAAGAAGGATTTCGATCATCGTAACAACGCCTTGCTCGAAATCTACGAGAAAGGCCTTCTCGGTGACGCTTTGCGCTTCAAGGCACGTCTTGAGAAGCAGCGGTTGGCGTACTACGTCTATCGCATCAAGCGGGCCGCCTACCTCAGTGCAACTGAGGTCGAGAAGCCGGAACATCTTCCGGTTTTGATTCCTATCGACCGACTAGTCCTTCGGGCTGCGCTGTGTGGTGGGATCGCCCTCTTTGCGGCCGGGATGTTCCAGCCTTCACTGGATAATTCCGGCACTGCGCACGCCACTCAAGCGACTCGCGTCCAGCAAATCAATACGCTGGTAGCAAAACCGATTGGGCCTGTTAATTGGCTCGACGGTGTACCGGAGCTTAACGGCTTCAAGAAAGATGCGCTGTCGGGCCCGCTTCAGTATGCCGAAGACTCCAAGTATGAGTTTGCCGCAACTGAAGGTCGTCTGCTCGAGATGGTTGAAGAAGGCACGTTGGTGAAACTTGAAGAAACCGACAGCCTTAAGTTCAACGACGTCAGCCGTCCGTATGTACTGCCCGTGGTTGCTGAGTTTGTCTATCGACTGGCAGACCAGTACAACTACGGACAGAAGTGCGGGCCGCTGGTGCTAAATGGCGCAGCCCGCGATGTCGCTTTCCAGCAAACCCTGGGCAACGGCTCCAAGAAGTCGGTCCACCCGGCTGGTATGGCTGTTGATTTCAAGAGCACCAGTCTTACATCTCGGTGCCAGAATTGGCTTGAGGAAACCTTGCTTGATATCGAAGCTGCAAAGCGGATTGATTTCACCAAGGAAGTTTCCGAACAGTCTCCGCACTATCATGTGACTGTGGCAACACACGAATATGAAGCGTGGCTTGAAAAGCGCCGTACAGTCGACAACCCGGAGACTGACATGCTACGGACTGCCATGTTCTATGAAGGTGGTCCTGATGAAGATGCTGACGGCTACAAGGCTATCGGCTGGGTCATCCGCAACCGGGCACGTTCGGCAGACTATCCCAACACGATTCAAGGGGTGGTCGCGGATGGTTCGAAAGGGAAATCCAATGGCGGCTGCCAGTTTTCGTTCATGTGTGACGGGAAACCGGAAGACAGGTACGAGCTGTGTCGGACTGCCTCTGGCAAACTGACCAGCTACTGGCGGTTCAAGTGCGACATGCGTTGGGAGCAAGTGACGGTCATCGCGAAAGCGGTAATGGTCGAAACCAAAGACCCCACCGGTGGCGCGACTCTGTACTACGCCACCTGGATGGATCCCCAGCCGCACTGGGCGAGGCCTCGGACGGAAGTACGAGCTGATGGTCAAACTGTCAGCTTGCCGTACGGTGACTTCGCTCACGAACCAGTAAAAATTGGCAACCACTATTTCGGTCGTTCAAGGTTTGCTGGTAAAGACGTTTACGAAGGAGCAACGTCATGAAGCTCCGTCACTATGTCGCCCTGTTCGGACTTACCTTTGGTGCTGGCATGGGAACCATTCCCCTCTACCAGCACCTAACTACCCCTGAAGTGGTGCCAACACCAATCTTTGCGCAAGCAAAACCGGTGCTGGTCTCTGCCGAAGAAATCGCGGCCGTGGTGCGGGCCGATGCCTTCTTGGTGTCAGCTCGTTCCTACACAACCGCAAGGGTGGAAGTAAAGTCAGGCACAGACATCAGCAATAACGCCCCAACTGATGGTTGGTGGGCTTGGATTCGCGAGTGGTGGAATCATGAAACCACGCGTGACAGGCTTACAGTCGAAGTGTCGGGTGAAGTGTTGGCTGGATTCAATCTCCAGCACGTCAGTGCCGAGAATATCGTGACAAACGACGAGGAAGTTGTCTTCAACTTGGGTACCCCTGAATTCATGGGTGTGCTCAATGACGAGATGGCGACCAAGTTTATTAGTCGCGATACCGGCTGGTTCCGAGTCGAGGATAAAACTCTCCTCCTGGCTTCACAAGCCTTGGGAGAACCGAAGCTCTTCGAGGCTGCCTGTAAAAAGGGTACGCTTCAAACCGCCGGAACGTCCGGTGTGGAAGTTATGGGACGCATCACTAACCTACTGCGCGCCCGCGGTGACCGCCGAACCGTTCGTGTTATTTTTACCCCTGTCCAGTGCTGATGTGCTGGACAGTAACAAAACTTCAAAGGGCTCCCCCGTGCTTGCACGTGGTGGAGCCCTTTCTTCTTTTTATTTTAGGTAGCTGTCGAAGTAGATAGCGTGGCAAGTGTATCCACCAGGATTCTTTTCCAGGTAATCTTGGTGATAATCTTCAGCTGGCCAAAAACGAATAAGCGGCTCAAGTGTTGTCACTACCGGACTAGCCCACCGTCCTGATTCGTTTACGATATCAATCATTTCCTCTGCTATTTTCTTCTCCTCTTCGTTCCCGAAGAAAATCGCCGACCGATACGATGTTCCCTTATCATTCCCCTGCTGATTTAGAGTAGTTGGGTTATGAATCTGGAAGAAAAAATCGAGAAGATTTTTGTATGAGGTTAACTCAGGATTGTAGGTAATCTCAACTGCTTCAGCATGACCGGGATGCGACTCGTAGGTAGGGTTTTCATTTCGACCGCCAGTGTAGCCGGCTTCGGTGTCGATGACTCCTGGTTGAGTTCGCAGGAGGTCTTCTAACCCCCAGAAGCAGCCTCCAGCTAAGACAATTTTCTTATGCATATTATTTATTATTCATTTGAAGTGAAATGCCATTAATGCAGTAACGGTCGTGTCGACCAAAGTCGCGCTCGCCTTCGCCCTTCCGTTCTGGTCCATCAGGGAAAACGTGGCCGAGGTGCGCTTTGCAATTAGCACAACGTACTTCGGTGCGACGCATTCCGTGACTAGTGTCATGCACGAGAATAACTGCCTTTTTATCTACAGGATCAGTGAAGGATGGCCAGCCTGAGCCAGAATCAAACTTGGTATCAGAATCAAACAATACAGCATTGCACACCGCACAATGAAACATCCCCTCTTCATCAATATGAAGCAGGTCGCTTGAACCCGCTCGTTCAGTACCATTCTCTCGCGCGATTCTATATAACTCTGGATTTTCACGCTTCAACTGATCATCTGTCTTCATACTCTGATTTCTTAAATGTTAAGTACACTTTACTACGTAGTATACCGCAGCTTATTTCAAACCATCACTTGTTATACTTACCCATATGCAAAAACTCGCTTTTGCTTGGGGAGACTTAGAAAAGACAACCTTCCCGACACTTAAAAATGATACGAGTTGCAAATGGCTCATTATTGGTGGTGGAATTGCAGGACTTTCAACAGCCTATTTTCTCCTTGAGTCAGGTGAGACCGACATTGTCTTAATCGAAGGAAGTACCGTTGGTTCAGGATCAACTGGACATTCAGCAGGCATGTTGGTGTACGAACCAGAACAGGCCAGATGGGCTCATTATGTAAAAAAGTACGGCCCGAAAACTGCTAAAGCTTTTCTTCAGTCTCAGCTCGATGCTCTCACCCTAGTGCAACGCGTAATCAAGGAAGAAAAGATTGCCTGTGATTTTGAGCGGGAACATCTCCTTGAACTAGCAGATACCAAATCGGAGATGTTAAAAATCGTAAAAGACGCGGCTGCCCGAAAAGCCATTGGTCAACCTGAAAATCCATTTACGAAAAAAGCTTTATCTAAGGAACTACAAGCAGCCGGATATTTGTACGGAGAAAAAGTACGTAACGAAATTTCTGTTAACCCGCTTGCATTTGCTCGCGGTTTCGCAAAAGTCCTTAAAAAACGAGGAGTTCGAATATATGAACACTCCCCTATGGTTACTACTCGTAACACCGTAGTCACAACGGAACAAGGCACCATTACATTTGATCACTCTTTTTTATGTACCGGGGTTCAAGATTCTGCTCGAGATATTAAAAAATTCGTCACCAGTATTTGCCTAACTCGAAAACTCAAGAAGACTGAGCTGTCTCAATTTGGTTTTGGTGATACCTCCATGTTTCTGGACGACTATAAGTCTTCATTCCTTTACGGCAAGCTAACTGCTGACAAACGAATGTTGTTTGGTTTTGGTGATGTGGCCTTAACCCAAAAAACAGGGGTTTCACCGTATACACCCCACTTGAGACAGATTGAACAATTTGTCGCAAAGCGTTTTCCGTTAGCTTTACCATTTGAGTACAGTTGGAGTGCCGCATACAGCATCAGTCTTGGTGACGTGCCGTTGGTAAAAACCGTTAAGACCACAACACGCATCAATGGTGGTGGTACACAAATCGCTTCTATTGCAGCGGCAGAATTCGCAGTGATGTATGCTCTGAAAAGAAACCATCCTCTAGAAAAACTCTACATACAATAGAAAAATCCCCTTGCGGGGATTTTCTTATTTCTTTACGTCTGACTTCTTGATGCGAGCGCTGAGGCGAGACTTCTTGCGGTCTGCAGTGTTGTCTTTGATAACTCCACGCTTGGCAGCTTTGTCGATTGCTTTGTACGCAGCTGGAAGAAGTTCCTTAGCCTTTGCAATGTCACCGGCTACCACAGCCTTATTGATGTCCTTTGTTACATCTTTCATGGCTACCTTACGACGGAGGTTAAATACCTGCTTTCGCTTTGAACCACGTAGTGCTTTTTCTGCTCCTTTAGTAATTGGCATATCTATAAATTAAGTGGGCATACTGTACCCCAGGTGTAAGAAAATGGCAAGTATTCGCGGATTTGTTGGTACCCTTGTACAATACCTGTATGATTCGAATGCTAGTAGGGGAAATTGTAGGGGTCGCCGATGGGTATGTAACCGTGCTGGTTGGTGGCGTTGGATATTTGGTCGGGACCAATACTAAAGGTGTGATGTTTCGCGTCGGCGACCCCGTCACCCTCCACACCCACCTCGCGGTTCGTGAAACTGCACTTGATCTCTATGGCTTCACCACCATCTCTGAACTCGATATTTTCGAACTACTCATGCAGGTACCGAAGATTGGTCCTAAGTCTTCCCTACAAATAATGAACCAGGCGACTCCAACCCTTCTTCTTGAGGCGATTGGTAAAAAGGACGCGGCATACCTCCACAAGCTGTCTGGCATTGGAAAGAAAACGTGTGAAAACATCGTGCAGTTCCTTCATGACAAGGTAGAGGGAATGGCCTTTGCGATGGACCTTGATGTCACTACTGGACTGACTGAAGCTCAAACCGACGCGATTGATGCTCTCGTTTCACTTGGCTACGACCTTACTTCCGCTAGAGCCGCTGTAAAAGACCTCGATGGTGAAACCGCAAACGACCTCATCAAGCAGGCTTTGAAACAAATGAATTAGCCCCACACAAGCTCTCCCCTGCCTAGTTTTTGCGATTGCGTGTCCGTCATATAATAGATGGACATTCTTATATATGAACAACGTACGAGACATCATAAAAAAGTATTTACCAGAATCACTCTTTCGAGCACTACAGCCACATTACCATCACCTCTTAGCTTGGTATGGTGCTATGAAATTTAATCACCCATCACGGAAGCTGGTAGTGATTGCCGTGACGGGAACAAAGGGGAAATCTTCAACAACCGAACTCATCGCGCAGATTCTCCGTGGCAGTGGAAAGAAGGTGGCCTCCCTCTCAACCATCCAATTCACCATTGGCGACAAGACCGAGCGCAACATGTTCAAGATGACGACACCCGGTCGCTTCTTTGTGCAGAAGTTTTTGCGTGATGCGGTAGGCGCTGGTTGCACGCACGCGGTACTTGAAATGTCGTCTGAAGGAGCGCGGCAATTCCGCCATTTGTACATCGACTACGATGCGCTTGTGTTCACAAACCTCTCCCCTGAACATATCGAATCACACGGTTCATTTGAAAATTACAAAAACTGTAAACTTTCGATTGCAAAAGCAGTAGCTACTTCACCGAAGCGCCCGCGGGTAATTGTGGCAAATGTCGACGATCCTCACGGGGACGACTTCCTCAATGTTGGGGTAGATAAGCCAATCCCATACGGACTTGCGAATCTTTCACTTCATACACTTCACAAAGATAGTATTAGTTTTGTTCTTGATGGTGTTACCGTCCGCGTACCGATTGTTGGACTCTTCAATGTATACAATACGCTCGCAGCACTGAAGGTAACCCGAGCGTTTGGTGTACCGCTTGAAACTGCGGCTGAAGCGCTGCGAACCATGCCACCTATCAAAGGCCGAGTAGAACAATTTGAAAGTAGCAAAGATGCCAAGAAGCATGTAACCGCTGTAGTGGATTACGCACACACAGTGGACTCTCTTGAGAAACTATACGAGGCCTTCCCTGACAAACCGAAAGTGTGTGTCCTTGGAAACACCGGCGGTGGCCGCGACACCTGGAAGAGACCGGAGATGGCAGCGGTGGCTGAAAAATATTGTGACCATATTATCCTCACCAACGAAGATCCATACGATGAAGATCCAAAAGAAATTATTAACGACATGGTGAAGGGTCTCTCAAGCGTAGAAAAACTCACCATCATCATGGATCGAAAAGAAGCCATTAGAAAAGCTATTGAGTTAGCCCCGCAAGATGGCTATGTGCTCGTTTCTGGAAAAGGCACCGACCCGTACATTATGGAAGCTAATGGGAAGAAGACTCCATGGAGTGATGCGGAAGTGGTACAAGAACTACTGGCTGAATTGAAATAGAGAAAAGGCCGGCGCTGCCCTAATTTTCAAAGAGACTTTAGTCGACTATGAAAATGGAAATACTCTTGGGGTGACCGCCGGCCTTTTTCTATGTAATCCCGTGATACAGCACAATCCCGGCTGTGACTGAAACATTGAGGGACTCTTTCTGCCCCAACATTGGTAGCTCGACAATTACATCAGCTAACTCAAGAGCGTCTTTTGAAACACCCTCCACTTCATTGCCCACGATGTACGCAATATGCTCTGGTTCTTTGAAGTCTTTGAGCGACACACTCCCCGGAGCAAGCTCGACCGCGGCCACAGTTACGCCGCTTGCTTGTAGCTGCTCTATCACTTCTTTTGTAGTCGCCGCCTGCTCCCACGTCATCGTTGCGCTAGCGCCAAGCGAGGTCTTTTCAATCTCAGCCTGCACCCGACCAAATCTATCCTTTGGTGTTGGTGTATACCCCACCAAAAATACCTTGG
>JACCDV010189592.1_pt1 | contig 19076 bp, 14 predicted proteins | sample 7446131 | NCBI WGS metagenome assembly JACCDV01 (sample SAMN15323448, study PRJNA562643) | freshwater metagenome | isolation source: river surface water | place: USA:Blue River Watershed | collected 2017-08-17 | reverse complement strand
CTCTACGTGAAGCCTCGCGCTTTCATTTCGATCCCGACGCCGTCGTCGATTCCTTCACTCCGGGAGAGTTGTCCCAATGTGGCATTCGGAATCCGGCATTTGTCTCCGTCCGCGATCTCGTACGTCTTTTTTCGTCGGCAGCGGAGGGAGGGATGCTGAAATCAGGGAACCAAATGGTCTTTCCCAAGGATAGAATCAAGGTTCTGCAAGGGGATCTGCTGGAACAGATCCATGGAAAGGATAATCCGATCCGACTGGCACGAGTAAGCGGTATCAGAGTCGCAGGGGCGGCTGGACACGGGGGGCGAAATCCCGTCACTGCCTGCTTCGCGGGTTATTTCCCGGCCAACCATCCGCGCCACGTCTGCGTGGTCGTTGTCGAAGGGGCGGATGCGGTCCTAAAGTATCAACGGGGCTCGCTACTTGCCGCACCGATTTTTTCGTTTGTGGCAAGCAAGGTACAGCGTTTGGATGTGTCACCATGAATAGCACGGTTGCCATCTGCTACGACTTCGACGGGACGCTCTGTCCGCGCTACATGCAGGAATATGGTTACATCCCTCAGCTTGGGGTGAAGCCAAAGCAGTTCTGGAAGATGGCACTCGATTTGGCGAAAGCGCAGAATGCTGATCCGATCCTCTGCTACATGTTCCTGATGGTCCGCGAGGCAGGAATGCAGAACGGGGTAGAGCTGACCCGGAAGTCCTTCCAGAAGCATGGCCGGGATATCGATTTCTTCCCGGGAGTAGAAAGCTGGTTCGGACGGATGAACCGCTTTGCCAGGAGTAAGGGCGTGCAGCTGGAACACTACATCATCTCCTCGGGGATCAAGGAGATGATCGAGGGATGCAAAATCGGCAAGGAGTTCAAAACGATCTACGCTTCGTCGTTCCTATACGACCAGAACGGGATCGCGAAGTGGCCGTCGATGGCGGTGAACTACACGACCAAGACCCAGTTCCTGTTCCGCATCAACAAGGGATGCCTCGATGTTTGGGATACTGCCGGGATCAACGCCTACCAGCCGATGGAAATGCGTCCCGTACCATTCTCTCGCATGATCTTCATCGGCGACGGGGAAACCGACGTCCCCTGCATGAGCCTAGTAAAGAATCTCGGAGGCTACTCCGTCGCCGTCCACAAATCCGGCGCCACTGCGAAAAAGAAAGCTAAGCTCCTACTAGAGGAAGGCCGGGTGAACCTAATCTCCGAGGCGGATTACTCAGCTGGGTCGGTGCTGGAAAAGAAAATCCAGAGCGTGATTGAATCATATACTCCCTGAGCCTCAAGCTACTTTATACTCAGCTCTTTTTTGACGTCGTCAATACTCACCGTCTTTGAAGTCATGGATGCCAGAAACTCGTTGGTTTGCTTGAGGTTGCCCAGATTTTGAATCGCGCAGGGGTTCGTAATTCTTGAAAAAAGCAGGGTTTTTACCTTGCTCATGGGCACTTCCTTTACGCCATACCCGCCGGGTATGTTCGAAGACCAGAATTTGAGATGCGACACCCCCGTGGTGTCTGTTCTGGTTCCCAGATAGACGACGGAGTGACCGTGCTCCTTCGCACCTACCTCCTTGCTCCACCAAATCTTCAAGAAATCACCCGGGATGGCTTTTTTGATATCTACAAAGTTTTCGCCCATGCCAAGTTCCTTAACCAACATCGCAGTGCCGGGGCCATTGGCATTCCACCTGCCCCACACTCCGACTCCGTCTGCCTGTCCGTGAACGAGGAGCCTCTCGCTAAGTGGCTTTTGATAGGGGAGATCGCCCAGTTCCTGCATCTCGGCTAAGACCGATAAAAGTACCAGATAAGTTGCCGAGGAGCAGAAACTGGGCTTGGCTGCTTGAGCATCAACTTGAAGTTTTCCACTTGGGGTCAGGAAAATGCTCTTTTTTAATTGCCCCATTGCATGCGAAGAGGCCGCGTAATTTCCCCCTTCGGGCATCATTGTAGTTTCCAAAAACACTTTTCGGCTGAATGCCTGATAGTCATCCGCCTTTGCAGCAGCAGGCAGTACCTGCTGTTCTTTTAAAACAGCATCCGTTTTTTTGGAGGAATCTCCGGATTTACCCGATGCTTGGATTGCCGGCGACCCGTCACGAACTCCTTGGATGGTCTTCAGTAGCGCCTGCTCTTCTTTGATCACATTCGTGAACACGGCATTGGGATCTGAATTAATATCTTTTGGATTCGCTGCATGAGCAGCCAATCCGGAGACTAAAAGTAAAAAGATCATCATCTTCGGCCTAATCCCCTCTCTTACTGAAATCCGGCACAAGATCATGTTTTATAGTACGAGCGCCGGATGCCAGACTCAGGTCACTGTGTGTTGACGATATAGGATCCGGGAATAATCCCTCGTGAAATAATCACCAAAGGGCGGTTGGGTGAGATTTGGACCAAATGAGGATTCTGGACAGGAACCACCTGCGCCCCATACACACCCGTGTTGACATTCGAAACGATGAACTGGCGCGCAAAGGGATTCATGAAATCCTCCGCCGGGACAAGAACCAATCCATCCGACTGAAGGAACTTGGGCATAAAATTGCCCGCCACGTACATACCCGTTACTTGAGGAGGGAATTTGTCCTTCGGGCCCAGAATCACATTCCTTTGCTGACCAGTCGGAACGGAGGCAGCAACTGGGGTCGTCTTTTTTTTGCGAGGGCTCGCGCTGCTTGAGGAATTTTGTTGGGACGAGGATGAGGCCGGAGCAGTTGTAACGGTTTCATTCTTCAATGAGTTACAAAGAGATTGCAGGTCATCCGCGTAAATCGTCCCGCTCATCAATAGTGCAGCCAAGACCTTTATCTTAATTCTCATTTTATTCATGTTATTGTTCTGGTTTTAGTTACATCTACCTCCTCGTAACTTGCTCTGAGAAACTCGTAATTTGCCATTTCCCCGAAAAGTTCCTGACTTCGAGGTCAACCGTAGAAGTTCCTCGGGCAAGTTTTTTGCCAGAATACTGGTAGTTGAAATGATAGCGCAGCCTCACGGTATCCGGTGAAACAACCGAGATGTTATCCACATTCACATCCGTGTAAGAACGCTGCGGATAGGCCTGCACAAGCTTGCGAATGTCGTCGTAAATATAGGCCCGTGATGCGTTGCCGTTGGCATAGCAGTAGTAACATGGATCGGCGTAGTCGTACGCTAGGTCCCATGGATTATTGCTCGCGTGATCACGGACATACTGTTTAAAGAAATCCGAGAAACCTTCCGGAAGTTGCTGTTGTCCAGATGATTGGGATGAAGAAGCCCGAGCAGAGCTCTGCTCTTCAAGTGCAGTTGATGACAACTCGGACCTCGATACAAGCTGGGCCGAAACCGTTGCGGTTGAACCGTTCCCTTGAACTAATCCAACGGTGATTACATCTCCGACGCCATGCCTTTGAATCTGTTCCGTCATTTCCTGAGCATCGTTGACAGTCACACCACCGATTGAGACAACAAGGTCATCTTTTCTAATTCCTGCCCTTTCGGCGGGGGATCCACTCACCACACCCGTGACAAACGCTCCTTTGATCAACGTCTTCACCCCATTGACCTGATGGCCCTCTCCATTGCCGACATTCAGGCCGAGAAAACCGGGGCTTGAAGTTGGCTCTGAAGACTGGGTGGCGGATTGCGCTGCTGTGGGCGCTACCTCCTGAGCATTCTTTTCAGCCTCTTTAGCTTTACGAAGGGCCTCCTGCTTTTCCTTCTCGGCCTGTTCGGTCGCCTGCTGGGCACGACGGGCGTTTTCCTCGGCCTCGGCCTTTTCACGGGCCAACCGTGCAGATTGCTCTGCTAGTTGCTGTGCTTGGCGATTTACTTCCTCAGTTTGCTGTTGCAGGATTTTCTTTTTTCCTTCTTCTCTCTTATTATTTTCATCAATCACCATGTAAATGATAGCACCGAGAATTCCTGCAAAGATAAAAAACTTTAATACTCCACCCTTTTTGGGAGACGTTGACTGTGCCACTTTGCTGTCTAAGGGGGGTGGAGTAGTTCCCTTGATGATCTTATAATTTATACCGTCCGATTGTTTCTCCAGAATTCCTTGTTTCTGAAGTTCATCCAATAAATCCTTAGATAAAGAATACTTAATTCTGAGTACTCTTTGAAGACTGGATGAGCCAATCGTTTCGTTTTCATGTGTTTGTAAATACTTGATGGCTTTAGTGATCAATTCATGTATTCTATTCACCCGTTGATGGGCTTTGTACCAACCCATTTCGCCTTCGATGAAATGCGTCAGTATATTTGATACTTGATCAAAAGAGAACTCTCTCTCTACAACCATACCTTCGACTTCTACTTCATAAGTATTTTTTCCTCGAAAAGCACACTGTAAATCAATATCTTCTTGATCTTGTTTGCCGGTTATAGAGAAGTAGTAATTTTCATCGTTTAGTTCATCAAGATAAAGATGCAGTTGTTCTTTTGTAGGGTTTAGAACATCCAATCTCCCCCCTTCATATTTTTTGCAAGAACTAATACTTAAATAATTATCTCCCTCTGCTGGCCATTCTCGGGGATTTATAAAGCTCGTTTCTCCACTTCTGAAGCGAAGCAATAAGTTCTTTGCATCGTTTGTTTCAAATTTTTTATATATGGAAATAAAATCTTTTTTATAAAAATAAATGCTATAAACAATTTTTTCATTATAAAGATATTTTATTATTCCTGCACAAATCCCTTCGGGACTTGTTAACGATAAAGTGTTTTCAAGCTCTTTTCCGTTCGGATTGGCTTTTCCTATTTTATTAATATCTTCTGCGGTAAGTTTGGTAAGAGCCGTCTGGATCTCTTCGGGTGTCGGATCCTCTTTTCTTGTATCGCCATGCGACAAAGTCCATACATTGAGCGAAATATCTTCCTGATTTAGATCGATATCAGAGGATTTAATTTCATTTTTGTCTTCTGCATATCCAGGCGACAGCGAGGGTGGTATACCAGCAGTCCCTCCATCGACCACCCTAGTCCCCTCTGAATTGATCTTTCCGGATCCGTGCATGAACGAATCATTTGCCTGGGAATGCCCTTCAATCTGGCTTTCTCTTTGCCTGTTTTCCTGAAGCTGGGGAGACGCCGGTGTTGAGGATTGTTTCAGCCCCTCGATCGCCTTCCTGAGCTTGATCAAGTCGCCGAAAGCTAGGCGGCCTCCGCTGGAGGACTGGAGGTCCTTGATGTCATTGGATCCCAATGACATGAGTTGATCGAGATTCCGAATGTCGTTGGACTCAAAGAGAGTCAACAGCTCCCGAAGTCCCGATCCTACTAGAAAATTCTCCAGCTCACCCACAAGCGCTGAACCACACTGGTCGCAGACTTTCTTTGTCTCATCGTTTGAAGCTGAGCATTTTTGACAGGTTTTCATGTTCGAAGGCTTTCAACTCCTTGTCTCTAGATAGCCGTCAGTGCTTTGTTGCTCCAAATCGCTCATCCACGGCTACCGCAACCTCCTTGAGAAAAACGGGTATCTCGTCGTTTGTAGAAATCTCCTTGATGAATCTCACCCTCAATGGCTCCGAAAGATTCTCCCAACTATAAAAAACCCGAAGTGCAGCCGAGATGTCTTCCAGAGAATCACTGATCGGCCCCCAGTTCAAGGCACGCGCACTCAGATTAAGCCCCCATCCGCTTCCCCACTCCTCGAGCTGCCCGTATTGGAAATCCGTGGCAGGATCAACGCATACCCTCTGGATGTCCTCGTCGTCGATAAGATCATGCTCGGGATTATGCCGCAGGGCCCCGGCAACATAATCAGAGCCGGAACTCATCCCGTCACACAGCGCTATATACCTCAAACTGGAGGGAATTTCAGGATCACTTTCACGCGGGGATCCAAATATCGGCTTGTCTTGAGAAAAACCCATCGGCAGCAGACAGGTGTTTCTTCCCTCAAAGGCAATCTGCCTAGCGTTGTACGTCAGCAAGGTGCAATTCGTTAAATGAACCTTACCACCACAGAATACCGGTCCGATCACGATGCAATTTTTCAGCCGCACGCGTTTTTTTCCCCTGACCGCCCCAACAATCAGGCTATTTTCAAGGAAAACATATTCGGCAGTGATGTCTCCTCCCGAACGAAGCCTCTCACTCCCGGGTTTTGCCACAGTCGATTCGGAGACGCTAAGTCCTGTCTCGTCTATCTTGATGCTTTGACTGGACATGATTCCTGATCTTGCGATCAAGGAACTATTGATGCCTTCAAGAACGGTTTCCGAACCCACAAAGATAGGCCCACTAACTTCCCCGTTTCCGATAACTTTCAGCTTCTTGGCGTAAAGTCCCCCGTTCACATGAAAAACTTTCCCAAGGACGACAGCCCTCTCAAAATCAACATCCTCGATGGGATAGGCCGCACCTTCATGACGGCCATCTATGACACGATCTCCAAAGTTACTCATAGCGCTAATGGTTAGGATTTCAATGGTTCAGCAAGGCGAATTCCATGCGCCTCGACAGAAAGTATGAGAAGATCTCCCACATCATCGGGAATCATTCCCCTCGACTTGAGGTTGCCAATCGCCTCAATCAATCCTCGGCATTCTTCCTCGGAAGCACCTCTCCAGACAAAGGGAAGATTGGACGGAAGGGACTCAGAAACAAGGCTTGGAGCTTCCTGAGACTGCATCTTGGCATCTGCTCCATTCTTGTCGGAGGCCGCCATCAGAATCTGGCCTGAAGTTGATTCGGCGACAAGGCATTCCATTTCGAGAAGCGCGTCGTCCATGGTCAGCCTGGATACTTTACCGCCGGAATTTTCCGTAATGGACGAGAGGATTTTGAGAAAGGCTTCTTTGGACTGTACAAGTGACCGACGGGGTTTCTCGTCGAGTTCGTCGCGTCTCTTGGCGTGGCGTGTGCTCTCCGTACTGAAAAATCGCAGGGTGTTTTGGATGAACCCGTCGAATTCCCCAAGGCTGGGCAAGTATTGATCTTCCAGAAATTTATAAATCGGCTCACCAAGACGTTTGTGATCCCGCTCGTAACTGAGAAGGACCTCCTCCTCCATCTTGTTGTATTTGTCGAAAATCCGCTGCTGCCGGACAATCGATTTACCGAAGATTTGGGCAATCTGCACCAAGGCTATTTGAACGGCTTTTTTAAGCCCCTCAAGATCGCCGATGAATTGTGATAGTTGCCCCTGAACATTTGCCTGAATGGAGCGATATACTTCCTTCTCAAGCTGTTCAATAGCTGTCAGTTCCTTGACAAGCTGATCAAACAACGCTTTTTGCAAATTATCTACTTTTTGGCCTATCCCCGATATGCCTCTTTCAATAGTCCTATCAACTATTTGTATAGCTTCAGTGACATTAGAGATTTGACTGCCGGCTTGATTGACCGCATCGGTTACATGATTGACCGCACTAGTTACATTTCGAATCTCGCCTACGATATGTGATATTTCGCTCCTGATAGCACTGCCAACAGCATTTCCTATTGCATGGGAATCAACTGATGCCGTGACGTGGGTTGTACCTCCATTGCTCATGACGTTCTCCTTAGTTTAATGTTGAAGGGCTGGGACTTCTGGCTTTTCAAGCCGCAACACTTCCTGATCGGTTCCAACGCCGAAGAGCACCTGCTGACGTCGAGCGGCAATGAAACCCACCTCTCCTTCGAGTGTTTTTTCCAACTCGTCCGAGATGTCCTTAAACTTCTTGGAGTCATCGCCCAAAAGCGCACTTTTAATTCTCTCTGTCTCCGATGGATTCAGCACTTTCAGGGAGCTTAATTCACCCAATAGACGGTTGCATCCAGCTTTCGACTTCTCGGTATTACGGATCTCCTCGTTAATCATTTCACGTAATGATCTGATTTCCTCAGTGAAGATTTTAGCCTCCTCGCGGATATCCTGGGACTCCAAATTGACGTTCTGACGAAGTTCGGCTTCCTTGGCGCTCATGATACGATTTTTTTCTTCTCTTCGCCTTGCCCAAAAGACCTGCAACATTTCACGGAGAAGATAGAATTTTTCCCATCTCATTCTGGAGGCCTCATCCTGGTCAAAAACCGCCTGGGTGAGTGAACATTCCCACCGTGCCTCATCCAGAATCTTGCCTGCAATTTTAGCAAAACCGCTGCCCCCCTCTTCCTCATATGTGCTTTCGGTTAACGCAGCCGAGGGATTGTTCAATTTTAGTTGAGCAGACAGATTCTGACTTCGCTCATCAAAGCTCTGAACCTCAGGATTCTCAAACAATGCCTTGATCCTCCGGTCTCGTGAGTTAAGTTCGGTATCTAATGCTTTTTTGACATCATCAAGAATGGCGTCATGGGAATCTCCTGGATCCTCCCTCAAAAACTGCATGGTTTGATTGACCATGTTGGTGAGTTTCATCGTCTGGCCGAAAATCGCGTTGATTTTCTCTTTTTCCAAAGCAGCCTTTTGTCCGTCCTGTTGCACCCATTCCTCGCTATCGGAGATCCGAACAGGGGGCATGACAACTGGCTCGGGATTCAGTTCGGGGTTCAGGAAGACGATGTTTTTTCTCCTGAAAACCTCCATGATTTTTTCCACGCTTCCACAGAGCACATCACTGATTGAGGTTTCGCGATATGTCTTCAGAAGTGCGTAATAACGATCGATCTCCTCAGCGACATCGGTCAAGTGCTGCTTCAGGGATTTCTGATGATGCTCCCGTATGTTTCTGGCAAGTTGAGAGGATTCGAAAACGGGGATTAATGCCCGTTGCTGATCCTCCTTGATAGGGATCTCTGTCGGCAGCTCGGCAGCCATTTGCTGCCCCCTGCACACGGCATTGAAAAACACCCTCTCGGCCTCTGGAAACTCTATCGTCCTGAGACCCACATTCATGAGGATCTTGGCAAATCTGGCGGCAGCTTCTCCAAGCCTTCTCTCCTCACCCCAAGAGGCATTGAGATTATTGGGGTCATCGATCCCATCTTCAAGAGTCAGCATGCAGGGCAGCCGCCCGTGCTTCAGCTGGTCATAATGGTAATGGGCTTCCTCAAGCTGTCTGCTTGTCTCAGAGGAGATATTGATAATCGACTTCTTCTTTTTTGATTTCCCAGCAGATATTGAGTCCAGACTGACAAGAAACCGGTCCTCATCGACTGAGAGAGACGCAAAGCGGGGCAAGATTTTTGCAATCCCGTCATACATTAACCGCGGTATCGTCTTAAGGATGTTCTCCTTCTCCCGAGCAATCTCTAAGATCGAATTTTTTTGTTCCTGAACGGCTTTCTGATAAGCAAGCTGTGCCGCTTCATTTTTCGTGCGGATGGAAAACACTGCAAACGCCAACACGCCACTCACCACGATCGTTGAACCTATCGAAATTAGGGCTATCGACTGTTCCAGAAAGAACCATGACGCTCCGCCCAGCAATGGCAGCAGGATTGCCATGACAATCAGAGCGGCGGATTTTTTAAGTTCCGGAAGCTTTGTTTTCTTCAACGCCTCATTGGCAGCAGCTTCCTTTGAGGCAAGATCGGAGGCCTTTGAGGAAAGATCCCTGGAGTTTTCCCTCAAGGAGGCTGCGTTGGCATGCGCAAGGCCCATTGCAAGCTTCTCCCACTCCGTGAGGCCACCAGTGGAAGCCGGAACGAGAGGAATACTATATGATGGAATTTTTTTCATTTCCTTTTTTTGAGAGTGTCTTTTTACGGTTGGCTATCAACTTCCTTCTCCACTTTCAAAAGATCCTCGGTGAGGAAAGGACCTTTTCTTCTAAACAGGGAGATAACCCCATATTTTTTGAGATCATGGATAATGCTCTTGAGTTTCGGCGTGAGATAATCCCCATCATCGAGGAGCGGCTCGGATTGAAAAGTATCACAAGACCATTCCAAGACGGCTTTCAAACCCTTTCGCGATGCTTCAAAACCAAAGCCTTCGGGTATGGAATCGAAATATTCCCTGGCCTTCTCCGCTATGCCAGGTTTTGCATTTTTCGCAGCTTTCATCAGACAGTGCACCGAGTCCATCAGGCTACCTAGTGCGGTCTCCGGATAGTTCTCCCTTACCTCGTTGATAATCCTGAGAAGGTGGGAGTCGTTCTTTTCCAAGCAGAACTCCAGAAAATATCTGTGAGGATCACTCCATGAGGAATTCCGAAGGGCGTTCAATGCCTTGATAGGGGCCACATGCGCGGAGGCAAAGACGTAAAGCTGCACAAATTCACCCGAGTGAAGACTTCCCTCCCTGATCTTCTCAAGGATCTCATGGGCTGCACGATAGTCCTCTTTAACGATGAGATCCTCAGCTTGCTGCATCTTCAGTTCCATCTCCTGCTGATCAATAACCTGAACCTTAGACGGTGCAGGTACTATTTCTCCGTTGGGAAACCCTGCTTCCAAGGCTTTCCTGAGACGGACGATATCTCCATAGGCAAACGACTGTGCACCTGATGCAAGCAGTGATTGCAACTCATGCAATGAGTCCACCTCCCTCTCCTGGAGTGGGCCAAGAAATTCTGCCAATCCATGTTTTTGCAGAAAATCCGAAAGGCTAATTTGCAGCCCGGTTCCGCACTGATGGCAGAAACTCTGTTGCTCCTCATTTTGATACCCGCAGGAAGGACAGTTTTTCATGGGATAGACGTGTTGAAGCCTTGGTTTATTCAGGGGATTGAGAATCCTCCTGCCCGGATGGCCTTTGATCGCTTGCCGTCGTTTTATCCTTGTTCTCACCGCATTCCAGGCAAAACGAGGCTTCCCTCGGATTGCCGGCTCCACATTTGCAATACCAACCGATCTTTTGTTGTGGTGCCTTGGCACGTGCATCAGCAGCAAAGACGGTGGACGAAGCTTTGAGTACATCACCCACTGACTTCACGATCTCGTCCCCACGCTCATCCGCAGACTTGGCAGCACGATCCAATTCCTTCTGATGAGCGGCGTTTTGTCCCGAGGCGATGTTGGCCGTCTGTTTCATGGCCCCCTCGGCCATCTGCTGCATGCGGTTCATCATGGCCTCCATACGCTTGCGCTCGGCATCCATGTCGTTCTCGCGAGCTTTTTGAATGTCGCTCAAATGCTCTCCGCTGAACTTTGCTTTCAGTGCCTCCCCGGCATTTTCGGCATCCAAAACGCTCGCCATAAGCTGTTCCGCGGTAAGTCCAGCTTGGGCCTGGAGTTTCAACCTCTCGTTTTCCGCGTCTGTTCGCTTTGCCTCAATTTCGCGTTCATGCTTGGCATCCTCGCGCTGCTTTCGGATTGCATCAAGTTCCGCCAAGCGCTTCAGCTTTTCGCCCCTCGACTCGGACTGCAATTGAATGTCCTGGGTGCGCTTCTTGGCGTCGAATTCCAGATCCTTGTCCCGACGCTCGTCATCGTAAGAGTCACCCACTCGCTCAATCCCAACCAGACCTTCCTGATGCCTTTTGCGAAGCTCCAACTGTTGGTCCAATTCCTGCAGGCTCAGAACATGTCCGTCTTGCCCCAGCATGATTCGTGAGCGGATATCCGCTTTTTCGCGCTCAAGAGTGAGATCGATATCCATCAGATCGATGACCTGAGAACGCTTCATGTCCTTGGTCACAGAATCGATTGCGCGATCCTTATACCGCTCTAGCATCTCCATCCTGAAGACATCCATTGTCTCTTCGGAAACCATGCCTGAGCGCTTTGCCTCATCACCGATTGCGCGCAATGCCTCGCTCATTTCAGCATCATTCTTGGCATCATCAATGAGTTTTCTGTTCTCTTGGCTTCGGGCGATATTCCTGATGGCAAAGAGCTCCTCGTTCTGGGCGAGCTTCAACTTGGCCGTGTACATCTCATTGGCAGCCTCGCGAATGGAGTTTAACTGCTCACCCTTGGTTGTTGCGGTGATGACACGGAGCATGGTGATTCCCGGGTAAGCAGTGTCCATGGCCGCACGGAGGATTGGGGGTAACCCATCAAGCAACTCAGGTCCGGGTACAAAATTCTCCATCTGGTAGGAGGGAAGGATTCTTGAGAGCTCCATCCGGAGCCTCGGCTTGAGAAGGTCCGCAAGGTTTGCCTTGATCACCTTGTCGACCATGGCCTGCTTGAAAAGAGCCTCCGCATCATTGACTTTGAGTAGAAGAGTGATCCCAACCTCCGAGGTTACCCCGCCGGCAAAAGGTAGCTTTTCCTCACCTTCAAAAACAAATTCGAGATCAAAGTCTCCCTCGCGCACCAGAACAAGGCTGATGTGCTTCGCCTTGCGGATGGTTTCGGCTTCCTGATGCGAAATCGCCTGCTCCTCCGTCACGTTATCTTTGCGGCGGAACCAGTTGATGATTTTTTCAAGAAAGTTTCCGCTGTTTTCCTTACGCAAATCATATTTGCCGGAAGGAAGCTTCGCAGCTATTCGACCATCAGCAATCACCATCAAAATAGTCCCAGGTGATACGATGACACTTTTGTGGTTTGAATACGCTTGCATCTCTTTCTCCGAGACACAACGCATGATAACACTTTCCAACAAGTGTAATCTAATAATGTATTTATCCAGCTTTTCAACATCCGTTTTAGCAGCATTTACAAGAGCTGTCGCACCAACTCCTGCCGCAAAACCCACTGCGGCTGCAAGAAGAGGTGATATTTTTTTCTCTGTGGCTGGCGAATCAACCTCATTAACCCCTAAAGGAGCACCACACCCTCCACAGAACTTTTTTCCCGGCGTGATCCAACCACCGCAACTAAGGCATTTTTCCTGTAGCCGCAACACTCCCGGTTCTGATTGAGGTAGTGTTGTTGGTGTTCCGCATTTTCCGCAGAATTTGCCATTGGATTCGTGGCCGCAATTTGAACAGGTCATGAAGGGGAATTGGTTGTTGTGTGTTGATGTATTCTTTTGAATATCTGATGAGGAAAAAAATTTAAAGACAATAAAGCCTTCTGTGATTTGCTATAGTTTGTAGGGGTCCGGGCTTTCCTCAATAAATGAGACCCTCATTTCTTGGCTTTCGTTAAAAAATCGCCCTTTTACTTTGCAATATTTCCGATGGAAGGGACGAAATGTCTGGTTGAGGTATTCATCATCATCATTAAAACAGACATAAATCACACTCAAGTCTCTCTGAATTAAATAGGGCCGTATCCCCTCGCTTCTGGATCCAGTGGCATATTCCAGGAAGAGTACATATCCCTCTTTTTCCTCCTCGTTATTTTCAGCGGAGTTTATAGATTTCATTATTTATAAGTGAAGATTTTTTCAAAATTACCATCTCCATCGCAAACCGCAAAGGCACCACGATGGAATCCATCCTGGTCCATCCGGTACATGAGGAGATGTCCTACCCCGCCCCAGTCTCCTTCATAACAGGCTTCCTCGGGCGTGATCCCTCTCAGATGAGGATTTCTGGAGTACACTGACTGATTAACTCCATTCTTGATCTCCGCACTCAAGGATCTATGGATCCTGTTAACCCTGCGGAAAAGATCCCTCCTCATTGAATTGTGCACTTGGGATGTCATTCCCTGCAATTCACTTAAAAGTGACCCATGCAGATCAGCGGTTTGCGGAACTGCTTTAGACTCTTCAGTGGCACCTCCATTCTTGGAAAGAATTCCATTTCTTGGCTTAGAAAAAAGGGTCGGATCACCAAAGAGGTTGAAAGCCAGGAACATTTTCTTCATCCGCAGAAGATAAATCGCGGGATTATTTGAGAATGTGTCAAACTCGTGCGTGATAAGAGACATTCGAGAATAAGCCATTACCTCCCCAAGTGATATCGAAAGCGCACTCCACTCTTTGGAAGAAACAAACGGCATCAAAAATTCCTTGGTCAGCTTGTCAGAAGCTCCATAGCAGATCCCGTGCACATCTCCCTCTGCAAAGGTTATCTTGGAAGAGCCGACAAATGCCAATGCACTGTGGAATATTGTCTTCAAAAGAAGACTCTGATCCGATGTAAAGTCTGAAAGGATGTTTGTAGGATCGAAAAATCGGGCTCCATAGCATGCCTCCGTTACAATGATATTAGGATTTTCTAATTTTAGAGTTTCGGGAGAGGCAACTTGCGGACCTTGTTCATTGGTTACTTTATTATGACCAGACCATCCAATTTGTGAGGGGTTTTTCCCTCCGTGAACATTAAAAAACAAAACAACCGGATTTTGTTTTATCACTTCCGTAAATTGCAATTCTGAGAATGCCGGGCTGAGGTGTAAAAATTCCTTGCCTACGCCCAGCAATCTCACTACTTCTTCAGATGCCCTATCCCAGGCTTCTGCACTCACGCCAGCAAAGTTTTTTTTCCCCGATCCGGGCCACCTTCTTTGATCAGATGCATTTCGAAAATACCTCATCACATCCTGAATCGACGTGTCTTTGCCTAGTGGCAATCTCCCGACCAGGTAGTCGGGAAATTCTTTCCCATCGGCGTCTGTAAGGCCTAAATCATTCTCACTTAGCAATCCATAACCGTAGTCTGAGTGGACATTCTTATCCCACTGCGGATTTTCAGGATGAGGGTTGGTATAGGCAGCCATGGGCAGGTCTTTGCCCCCGATCAGGAAGATGAATTTCACCCCACGCAACCTTGCAGGCCGCTCAATGGCACGAACCACTTGCCTCCATTCGGGTTCCGCATCAAGTCCAGTGCTTGAGATATCAAAAACCGTGTAATCGATCTCACTTTGGCGCGATCTAATCTCCAAGTAGCTAGCCAATTCTCTCTGTAGAGTTGCCGTATCTGCAGCCCCCCACCGCTCCAACCACCCGACCTGATTGATCACCACAAGGCATGCATCCCTGACACCACTTTGTGCTCTGGAACGACCTGCGGGATCATCCTGAACAGTTAATGCGGTCCCACACGACTCGCAAAATCTTGCTCCGGCGCTCAACGAATGCCCGCATTCTTCGCAGAAGTTCATGAGGTATGTGGGGTTGATCAGGTGGAAAAAAGGCTCTTACCAGTCGTACTCCTGAATGGAGCCGAAAATCTTTTTCCGGTGGCCAAGGGATGTAATCCCTATGTTCTTGAGATCCTGTTCGGAGAGCTCGGTGATGATCGATTCATCAATCCGATTATTGGAAAAGAGGTCGGCGTACTGCTGCATGCCAATTTTTTCCAAAAAGAAAGTAACAGGCGACACGGTCTCACCGCAGGATCCGCAAAAGCGAGCAGAGGCCGGCATGGGGTTTCCGCAGTTGGAGCATTTCTTGGTCTCTCCGGAGAATCCTGCTGTCTGTACGGAGGGCTTGGCGGAAGATGCCATGCTTGCACGGATACCCAGAGACTCAAGGAGGCGGATCTTGGAGACCGCAAGCACCATGAAAGGGAACCACTCGACATGATTTTCAGATTCCGAGGCTTCCTTGATCATTCCCTGGACAACAGAGGCCGCTTTGGTGCGGTCGCCACCTGAGGAGTTGAGCGAATCAAGCAAGTCGCGGAACAAACGAACCGAAGAGTGTGGCTCGACCTGAATATTCCCGACCAAGGGGGCCAGTGATTCCGAGGCCGTCTCGAGATAGGCGCAACGTAGAAAAGTTTCCTCGGCCAACATAGCCTGATCGATCGCGATCTCGGGCTGTAGAATTGCCCATTCTACCTCTGCTCCGTATGCGTGGTTTTTCAGGTGGTTGCCAAGCAGGAACCTGCTTGCAGCCTCCGGTTCACCGAGAGCGAGCAGAACCCTGACCCGCAGGAGATCGATGGAGAGTTCCTCGAACTTGAACAGACCTAATTCTTTGCGGAGCTCCGCGGGATCAGTTATGAGGAGGGTATTTAGGTACGCATCCCTGTATTCCCTGTTATCACGGCACTCTTCCCAAGTTGGCTTCAATAGCTTCAGAGCATTTTGTGCCTGATTTGAGATGATGGCCTTTCTTGCAGATTCGATTTTCTTGCCTATCCCCGGAATCGCTGTCTTTCCAACGGCCGCATCCTGACGGATTTTACCAAGATAGTTTTCACGCACTTGGGATTCAACTTCCTGAAAACTCCGTTGACTAATGCTCAATCTGGTCTGCAACTCGACAAGCTCTCTCATCTCTTCAGCATCGACGATGCCATCGTTGGTAAGCCTTTCTTCAATCGCACTTTTTAATTCTGAGAGCGCTTTGTCTTTGCAGGTAATACAGCGCATCCCCTGTAAATCATAGAACTCAGCGGATACCTTTTGACTGCATTGCGGACAGCATCGAAGATCTGAAAAAATCACCTGCTTTCCGCTAATTTCACAGGTGTGAACCGCTTTGGTAGCGTCCTCGCTGGTAATATTGGTTACATTGTTAGTGTAGTTTCCGCTAACCCTAGTCTCGGACTTTGTTCCGATAATATCTCCAGAGACCATGGCTTCGCTTCCAATAACAATTCCCGCCCCTACCCCTTGTTCCGGCACCTTGGAACCGCATTCAGGACAGAACCGCGTGCGATCCTGTAAGCTGGCTTGGCACGATGGGCAGGAGATCATGGCTTTTGTGAGACAAGTATCCTGCATGCCACAACATTTAGGGTCAAGAAAACCACAGCTCAGCGGAAAAATTGGCTCAAGATCCAGACGCCTCCCGCATACCCGAGAAAGCAAGACAATCCACCGAACAAGTCGATCCTTCTGGAAACAACATCTTTACCCTTCTTCTTCACCATCAGAGAGATACAGGAAATCAGCAGTGTTATGAATATCACCAGCAAGCTGAAGATGTGGATTTTATCCGAAAGCGAGAAGTAGGGGTTCTCCGGCATGTTGCTTGAAACAACCAGCATGGAGGAGACCGCTCCAAAAATCGCCGCCACCCCGACCCCGAAACGCGGATCCAAATCCGTGGGATCAATCAGGAACGCAAGCAGGGCAATGGCCACAGAAATAAAGAGCCCAAGGAAGGTCTTGGCATAGATCATCGAAGGACCGCCCGCATGCCTCACAGGAATGCTCAAAATGAAGCGGGAATACTCCGCAACCTCCCCCTTCGAGCGGGTAGGATTGCCATAATTGGTCGTATACTTGAACGTGATGGCCTTTGCATTGATCGGACCACCCTTTGATCGGACCACCCTGCTCCCAAGGTCCAAGGTAAAATCTGGGACCCTGGGCCAGGTTTTCCTGATCGGGAACATAAACCAGACCTTTCCGGTCATGTGTTGAATCTTCCAGCTGGATTTCCAACAGGTGGGTATCGGTGGGATAGCGGTGAAAATCCATTTGGGCCCTGAATTTTCCATTGCATCGCCAGCACCTGTAATGGGAATCACCCTTATCAATGACATCGGGATCCCCTATCAACTGCATCTGGCCGTTCATCGCCTCAAATTTCCCCGGATTAAGATCCCCATGCCACCTCATCCAAAGATAGAAATCGGCATTGAAACTCGATGTCTTCAAGTCGATCTCATTCAAATCCACGAGATAGGCACCCACCTCGACTTTTGTATGAGAGAGGTTTTCTTTCGGAACTGCGCAGATCGAAGTAGCCAGAGTACTAAAGACATACAGGGCTAAAATCAACCAAAGTAAACCTCGTGAGCAGAGTTTCTCCAGGTTTTTCATTCCATTTATTCTGCCATGACTCCGGCCACCAGACAGCGAAACTTTTCTTTCCCGACGCAGGAATAATCCTGCCAATAGCAATTGATTTTTCCATCAATCTTAATAGGAGATACCCTCCCCTTACCAATCGAATTGGTTTTTGAACTGTCTCTCCAAGTCAGATTCCCTGATATTTTACGCTCCTCCCTCAAACTAAAATCCTCCCCATTGCCTTCGCCACCTGCTTTCCAATAAAGGGGATCATTTGTCATAAATATAGCGCATCCGGGCTTCCCGGATTGTTCAATCCGCTCAATATCTTTGATGAAATCATATCTTCCTAGCGGATGAGCTGAATGCCCTTTCAGGTGAAATGATTCACTCTCAATGCCGCAATGAAACTCTTTCGTCTTGTATTTGAACTCAATAAAATAGTCCCTCGCGATGCCTGTCTGTACAGGGATTATCAAATCCACTTCTCCAACCCCTTGAATCGGAACCTCAAGCCTCGTGGAGATACCTATCCCCCTAAGCTCCCAGGCAAATTCAAACTGAAAGTCCGCTTCCGAATGAAAAAGAGGCCTTCTCTGAGCCAAGGAATTCAAGCAGCCTTGTATGATATCTTTCATTTAAATGTGCCTACACGGGTGTTTTCTTTTATTTCGTAGGGGCTTGCACCAACTAATTACCAGCTACGCAAGAGATGCAGCCATTGCTTTAATATCTGCGACCACTGCATCCTTGAGCTTCTCAGGACCGATCACCTTGACCGAGGCGCCCCAACTCAAGAGCCAAGGCCTGAGTTCGAGGTACGTCTCCTCGGGGAAGGGCAGCTCTAGCCTGACGCGTTCCTCGGAAAGCTTTGTGAGCTTCTGCTCCGGATGCCACAAAGTCTCCTCCACGCGGCGTAGCGATTTTCCGGTGAATTCCAGAACGACATTCTCCTTCGGCGGTTCACTGCAGGGAATCACGGCGTAGCTGTAGCGAAAGTAATCGGCAGGATCCGGGTAGCGCGGCAGAGGTCTGAACTTTTCCTCGAGCAACCGGAGTGACCGGATCCGGGCGAACTTGAAGATCTTCTCTTTCTTCTCTTCGGGATCAAAGGCGTGGAGATAGTACGCGTTGTTCCGCATGAAGAGGAAGTTCGGGTGCAGGATCCTGACACGGTCGTTTTTCTCCCCATTGGATTCCGGAGCTCCACCCTTTTTCGGGTCATTGGTGGATCTGTAAACAAAGGAAACCTGACGACTCTCAAGGATGGCCTTGTGCAGGATCTCAAAATAGCGGACATCCTCCTTGGCGACCTCGGGGCGCCCCTCGAAGCGGAAGTGCAGGACCCGGCTCCACTTCTTCCAGTCGGTAGTGCCCGTCAGGACGCCGAAGGATCGCTTGAAGGAATCCAGCATGCTCTTGCCAATGCTGGTGTTCTTGTAGGGCTCAAGGCACTCGCGCAGGAAATGGATGGTGAGAAGATCCTCCTTGCCGATCCGGACGATGGGGAAGTGCTTCTGGGCGGGATCCAGGGTGTACTCCTTGTCTCCCGAGCGCCTGAGCTCGTCACCGACGATCCTCCCGATGTTTTTGGAGGTGATGCCAATGTCGAGGAGAGAGCGCATCGTGTCGATGTCGCGCTGGATCGTCCTCTCCACGACCCCG